>ERZ773114.3728-NODE-3728-length-12156-cov-2.792744_pt1 | contig 12156 bp, 8 predicted proteins | sample MGYA00580564_ERZ773114 | MGnify/ENA primary metagenome ERZ773114 (study PRJEB29015, sample SAMEA2737836) | human gut metagenome | biome: human gut; feature: human-associated habitat; material: faeces | place: China | collected 2012 ...
CGATACCAATCCACCCGCTTTTATATCACGGACGGTGATGGAAAAAGTTATCAGCTATGGCGATTGAATACCCGTCATAACGTATTGAAAAAGAAAAAATGGAACCTAGATATCAATGTCGGTATCGATAATATCTTCGATTATGTGGATCGTACCCCGTTCGGACGCCATCGTGGAACTACGTCTCCCGGACGGACTTGGTACGCCTCCTTTATCGTGAAATTTCAGAATAAACATAAACTATAAACAATCTTAAAAGTTAAATGCGATGAACAAATTTAAGTACCTTTTGCTTGCGGCGAGTCTATTTGCCTCAAGCGCAGTTTTTACCTCCTGTGATGATGGAGACGACGACAATACCGCAAACCCGGCGGAAGAAGTCGTAAAGACAAGTAAGAAACATGACACGGCGATCTTGTTGTGTACATTCGGTAGCACATTCAAGGAGTCTATCAAGACTTACGACGCAACATTGGCCGATTTCCAGAACGCATTTCCCGATGCGGACATCTATTTGTCATTTACCTCCCGTACTTGCGTGAATCGTGTAGAGGCAGAGACCGGTATCGCACGTTACCAACCGGACCTTTGGTTACAAGCTCTAGGAAATGCCGGTTACAAGAAGGTAGCGGTACAGTCCTTACACATCATCCCGGGTGAGGAATACCTAAGCTTGATGAATACGGACGTGAAGAAGAAATTCATGATCGAGTCTTTCCCGAGTGTTCAAGTCGTAAAAAGCCCTTGTTTGGTATACGACGAGGATGATGTGGAAGCCGTAGCGAAAGTCCTATACAGCCACTACAGTGATAAATTGGCTGATAACAAGAACATCCTTTTATTAATGGGACATGGTAACCCGGATAAAAACTATAACGCAAATACGAAATACACGGAAACAGAAGAGGCTATGCAAGCCTTGGCCGCTAACAAAAATGTATTCGTAGGTACCGTTGATTACGGAGATATGTTGTTCTGGCCGGAAGAAGGCGAACCTAATGAGGAATGTGTCTATTCCAAACTTACCAAATACTGCGAGGATCATAACTTAAAACCGGAAGAGATCACGATCTCCTTAGCTCCGTTCATGTCTATCGCCGGAGACCATGCGCATAATGACCTTTGGGGTATCGAGGAGGATGATGATTTCAGCGCTGCCGCTCCTAACGCCGACGCTTGCTGGAGACTAAAACTTTTGAAGATGGGCTTCAAGATTGACACGAAAGAAAGCCATAACGGAAGTTTAGAGAACTGTAAGATCATAGGCTTAGGCGATTACGACGCTGTTCGTCAGATCTGGGTGAACCATCTAAAAGCATTATATAATGATGCGGAGGCTTGGGAAACCGGAGAAGACTACCAGTAAATAATTGAGAATTGAGAATTGAAAATTGGTTCAGTAAGTACTCACTAATTTTCAATTCTCAATTTTCAATTGTTCAGTGTGTATATAATTTCTTTCGATCAAAAATCGTCGCCCGTTTATATTTCATGGCGAAACGGATGTGATCGATAAATAAAGACCGGATCGCCGGATTCTCACCTAGAGGCTTTAAATAAATATCCACATCGAAACCCTGTTGACGTAGCCCTTTCTGCCAGAAATCCGTAACCGTATTTTCCGTACCTCGAATCAGTACGAACATAAAAGGAATCAACTGCACACGCTTATGACCGGCTTGGCGCATTTGCTCACCTACATCCTCGATCGTAGGGAAACCCTCACGGGTTCCGGTATAATAATCTTTCATTCCTTTGGTCTGGAACATATACCCCAATTTCGCATAAGCCGAGTTACTGGCATGATAAGTTCCGTGCGCCACCAATAACTTAGCCCCATTTTTAGTCACTCCAGAAGGTGAGGAAACCGCTTTCATCACCGCCTCATAATCGGTATCATCATATAACAAGGGATTACCTACACGCAAATCCTTAAACAAACCTTTTCGCTGTTCCGCCTCTTTGCGGATCGCTTCCATCTCCACACCCTCTATAATGATAGTCGGTTGGATTATCACATGGGTAAACCCTTGATCACGCAACTCTACCAAGGCGTCCGCCGGCAACTGAACCCAAACACCTTGCGCCCTCAACCGACTCACTACGCTACGGGCGCTATAAGCCTGCCGGACTTCCACGTCTGGGAAAGCCTCCTTGACACGCTTGTTCATCACATCGAGTACTTGGGTACGAGCTTCCGGGTAAGCACTCCCGAAATGTACCATCAAGATCGCTAACTTATCTCCCTTTTCCATGCTCTCCCGGATATCGGAAGCGTAAAACTCCCGCCCGGGTTTCGCCCATAATGAACAGGCGAGCCCAAGCAGGAGTGAACAAACAAACATGGATCGTAAAAATCCCCTATACATTATTATATTAGTTAATAGTTGACATGTGACAGTTTACTGCTTGAAACGGACCAGAAGGCTGACGTAATAGGTACGGCCCGGGGTCAATGTAGCGTAATTGTAATTAAAGGGACGATCATCTACATAATCAAAAAGGTTCTCGATACCTACTCCCGGTTCCAACAAGAAATCGCCGGCTCTAAACGTATGGCTCGTATTGAGATTCCACAAGGAATATTTCGGTGCGTATCCATAAGAAGTAGAATAACGTTCCCCTTGGATACGTCCGTTAAAATTCACGTTCAGCTTATACTTATTCCAAGTATGAGACCACATAGCCGCTACCGTACCACTATGCTTAACGGTCTTATCCAAAGGTTCATCCTCGTATACGTTCTTTCCATCCATGAAACTATAGCCACCATTCAAGGTAAAGCCCGCTCCCAGATAACTATTGAAGGTCACGTTAATACCTTTGATCTTCGCTTTATCGATATTCGCACGCATCTGTATCTCATCATAGTCCGTACCATGGGCAGTGTTATAAGCATCCCGTTCCGCCGTATCCAACATCTTATAGTTAATCATGCTACGCACGTTATTCATAAAAGCGGATACGGACAAAGAGAAATACCGCATCGTATATTCAGCGCTCAACGTGAAATTGTCGCTCTTCTCCGGGTCCAGATCCGGATTACCGGTCGTAAGGCGAGTCGCTCCGGACGCTTTCTTCTCCGATTCCGTATACAGCTCTTTCAATTCAGGTGTACGGAAACCAGCCGCATACGATCCGCGGAAATTAAAACCGCCTACCTTATACAGCAAAGCCACGTTAGGAGTCGCATAACTCTTAAAATTCTCATGGTAAATATAGCGCAAACCCGCGTACGCTTGGAAATGCTCATTGATATTGATCTCGTCTTGAGCATAAAGCGCGGTCGTGTACATACTTTTACCCGCTATGTTATCCGTCTCGCTACTCAGTAACTCTTTAATGAACTCTGTACCAGCCGAAAGCTTATTATATTTGCCCAGACGAAAGATTCCCTTGACATTCAAGTTATGGTAATGAATCCGTTTCGTCATATCACTCTCTCCGCTTTTCTTTCCATCAAAGAAATCCTTATACGTACTATGATTGTCCGACAGATAATCAGCGTTCAAATAAGAGTTCTTATTAATCATGTATTGAGCGCCCGCCCCATAAGTGAACGTCTCTTTTCTCATATCATAGTTGGTCGTATTCACTTTATCCATTGGCATCGGACGATCGCTGGAACGTCCAAAGAAAGTACCACGCACATAAAAAGACAAACGATCCGTAGCGTCGTACGTGAAACGTTGGTTGATCACGTTCCGGTGAAATCCCTCGGAAGCTTGCTTATTGGTAGGAACCAACTCGCCTTTACTCTCCGTATAGGGATTTAATTGCCAACCATCGGCCCGTTGATATTGATAAGAAGTATATGAACCGAACTTCCCTACATTCACGTCCGCATTGACCGACTGCAAGAATTGGTTCTTGCTACCATAACGGCTATTGCTCGTCACGTTCACCTTATTGCGGGAATCATCCGTGATGATATTGATAACCATCCCCATCGCGCTCGATCCATACAAGGCCGAAGCAGCTCCCTTCAATACCTCGATTTTTTTGATATTGGCAGTCGTCAACCGGTCGAAATCGATCGGTCCGCCCGGTGTCGTCGACAAACGTTCTCCGTCTACCAGGATCAAAATATAACTGTTTTCCAACCCCTGTACCTGAATATTATTTCCACGAGGATCGGTATTAAAACGCAAACCGGGAATATTATACTCCAACACATCGATCATACTCTCGAAATCGTTCCGTTGCAATACTTCTGATGGCACAATCCGTGTCATTACCGGCGTTTCAGCCACCGTTTTTTCCGTTCGCGTACCCGTTACCGTCACCTCATCCAGGTTCAGCAGGCTTTTCTTCAGCCGAACGACCAGATTCCCGGTGACATCCGATTCCAATACCAGTGTCTTCGTCTCGTATCCCACAGAACGCACTGTTAATTCAGCAGGCTGATTCACAGGCACTTCTACCTTGAAATAACCCTTCATGTCACACACCGTTCCCCAGCCCAAACCAGTTACACTAATCGTCGCCAGCGGAAGCCCATCACCGGTATTTTCATCAACCACCTGTCCGGACACCTTTGTCATCCGAACCGCACTCTCCGGGATCTCCGGTGCTACGGACTGCTGTCCGGATAGCGGAATCCCCCACAGCATAAGCACACAGCCTATGACCCACAAAAACTTTTTCATGTCTATTATTTTGTTGAATAAACACGACACCCATCAAGCAACGGGCATTTACTCTACCTCTTGATTTGTATCCGTCATTGTTAATAAAAACAATAGCTGTTTATGTTCTTCATTCATTGTTCTTGATCCACGAAAACAATAAAGATTGTCCGATTCCGGCAGGTTTTCTGACTTTCTCCGTCTACCTCGCCTTCCCGGACAATCTCCAGTGGCATAAGGTGAGTAGATATTTCCAACAATATGGAAAGAGATTACAGCAACGGGCATTGTTCCGGATTTTCACCGGATTCCCTCACATTTCATACAGAAAATATGAAATTCACCAAAATCGATGTGAAGATATAATATTTTACAATGAATTTCTTGAAAAATAAGTTAAAATTTTTATTCCGGTATATAGATAATTTCTCCATTTTCTAATTCGTAAGCAATCCCTATTTTCTTTCCCTTCTTTCCAACTTCTCCCTCACTGTCAGATGGTTTATACCGATTTATTTTTTCCCCTTCTTTGGTAATGATCTCCATATTTTCTTTTCCCGGATTTTTTACAATTGTAAAATCATCCTTCGAAAAGATCTCTGTCATATTAAACTTGGTGCCCAAAGCCACCTTCAGCGCTACAGCAAATACCATAGCGACATCGAACAGATTAGACAGCATCCCTACAGGATCATGTTCCTCCCGATGATTAAAATGCCGGCGACTCATCGGATCTCCTCCTTTCCTGCCTGTTCCTCAAGCCTTCCGGCCAATCCCGCCAAAAAATCCAGATTCAACAGATCCCGGTCGATCCACCGTTGTTTCACTTGTAACAAAATATAACCTATCCCACCCGAAAATAATCCGATAACAGTGGTTGCAAAAGCAACCTGCATATTATAAGCCATCGATGCCACATCCCCGGTGGAAAGCCCCACCAAGGCCGGTCCCATAGGGATTAAAGTACCCATCAATCCCAGAATCGGACCAAATTTCGTCAGATTTTTTGCAATATTCAAACGGGCACTTTCCTGTATTTCATATCCGCCGATCAGACGATCCCGGTGAATGGAAGTCATCCCGTCAGCCAACAACTTCCGGGCGGTAAAGACAAAAGGGGTCGGTTGCATTTTCCCCAAATCCGTCCGAAATCCATACACCTCCTCTTCAGCCATATTTTCCAACTTTTCATTCAAATCCCGTTCTGTTTTTTTACGTTCGAGATATTCCCCGTAAACTCCCCCTAAAAGAAACAAAGCCCGGATAAAAAAATATAACAAACCTACAAAGACAGGTACCAACAAACCGTTAGAGATCCAAAACAATACATTCGAAATATTTTCCATGATTTAAAGATTTATATTCTGAATTTCATTTTTTACACTTCCGCCATTTCCACAGGATAAAACCTCCGAAAATCAAAAATAACATTACTCCGGCAACTTCAAGCGTCTGCCTCCAATCCGCCGTCCGGATGGCAGGAACCACTTGTATCGAAGGATGCAAGACCGTACACACCACAATCCCTGCCAAAAGAAATAAAGCCAAAAGAACGGTCAATTCCAAACGCAGCTCCACCTCAGGCAACAACTTCTTTACTCCCCAGGTTCCCCCGCTCACTATACCCAAAATACAAACACCGAACAGACCTGTCCCTTGTCCGAAACTCAGGCCAGGAAACCAATAAAAAAAAGAGAAATGAAGATAAAATAAGACAGGGAAAATAATTACCGGTGGACAATACAATAGCATTTTTTCCCAAAACTTCAGAGAACCGCCGAACCGGTATTGCATAGCAACCCGGCATTGGAAAGCAGTCAGTAAAAGATCCGCCATAGCCCACAGGGAAAGATCCAGTAAAGAATCATAATCAGAAATCCACCGGTCAAAGACAGGCTTTCCCAGTTCTATGACACAATCATGGACTGAAACGATAAAAACCACACATATGCAACCAAATACTAAAACACACCGTTTCCCGGGCCACAAACTCATCACCCACACCGACTTTACCAGTGCCAATATTGCTAAAAGCAAGAGGATATGTTCCATATAAAATTCAAAAACAATATAGTCGCATCAATTAAATCTTACAGACAAACTGACATAAAACGAACGACCGGGATTCAAAGTCGAGTAATTACTATTCCAGGGGCGGTCGTCGACTTTGTCGAAAAGATTTTCCACCCCGAACCCCGGTTCCAATACCACCGATTTCAAGTTAAAAGAATGCCGGGTATTCAGATCCCATTGTGAAAAACCGGGAGCAGGATCGTAATAATAGGTCTTAGAGTAGCGCCCTTCCTGGATGCGACCGTTAAGGTTGACATTCAGATGATATAATCCCCAGCGGTGTCCCCAGCGGGCATTGGCCGTCCAGACATTTTTCACACTTTTATCGATCGGTTCCTGAGTTGTCTTATCTTCGGTATCCATAAAATGATAACTTCCCCCCACCGAAAAACCGGCTCCGGCATATACATTCAATACTGCTTTTACCCCTTTTACCTCAGCCCGGCTTATATTATCCCGCTGTTGGGCCTCATCGTGTTTACCATACCCCAACTGTTCGGCTATAGCCGGATCGATTCCCCGGTAGTTGATCATATCCCGGATTTTATTGATATATCCGGATACAGAAAACGAAATTCTATTGTGTACGTATTCTGCATTCAGCATAAAATAATCACTTTTCTCGGATTTCAGGTTAAAATTAGGAATCGTCACCATATCCGTCGTTTTCGCCACATCCGTGGCATACAACTGGGATAAAGCAGGAGTCCGGAAACCGGAAGCATAAGATGCCCTGAAATTCAGGTCGCCCCACTTATAACTCAAGACAACATTGGGAGTAGCATAGTTTTTAAAAAATTCGTTATAGATATACCGCAACCCGACCACAGCCTGAAAATTCTTCCATAACCGGATCTCATCCTGCAGGAAAAGAGCCATCGTATACATATTTTCCCCATCCAGATCATCGGTAGCACTCATCAATGTCTCTTTCACATACTCCATACCCACAGAAAATTTTTGTGCCTGTCCGAGTTTAAAAATACCTTTTAACGAACCATTGTAATAATGTACTTTTTTCCGGGTATCTTTCCCCCGGGAAGCTTCTCCGGGCTTACTGACCGAGTCGTAACGCGAAGTGAAATTATCGGAATAAAAATCGGCATCGATATAAGCAGATTTATTGATCATATATTTAGCTCCTGCGCCATAAGTATACGTTTCATGCTCCATATTGTATTTATACACCGATGCCGGCCGATCGTTCTCCCAATTATAATACGTACCCCTTATCCCCAGGGTGAGACGATCGTTCACCGCATAGGTAAAACGTTGATTCACTGTATTGGAATAAAAGGCTGTCGAAGCTTCCTTATCCGTTGCCTTGTCTTTTTCCGGATTACGATATTTCCGTTTTGTCTCTTTATCCGTCGCATAAGCAGCCTCCAAAGCATTCAATTGCCATCCGTCGGCCTGCAAGCGTTGATAGGAGGTATACGAACCGAATTTACCCCGGTTAAAATCTGCATTCACAGCCTCCGAGAAACGCCCCTTACTCCCATAACGGGTATCACTGGAAACCTGCATCACATTCTTCGCATCGTCGGTAATAATATTGATCACCCCTCCTATCGCATCGCTTCCATAAAGCGCCGAGGCAGCACCGTTCAAAATCTCGACCCGCTTGATGTTAGCGACATTGATACGGGAAATCCGGTCATCCCCGGCCAGCCGGCGCCCATTTTCCAACACCAGTATATAATCGTCATTCAGGCCGTTCAAACTCATGGTTGTCCCCATACCGCTCGTCACAAAAGCAAACGAAGCATTCATCTTAGTCAATACTTCTTCCATGGTCGAGAGGTTGGCTTCCCGGATATCCTGAGCCGTAATAACCGATACCGGCACCGGGCTGTCTTTCATCCGCCGGTGTGTTCCCGTTCCGGTGACTACAACCTGACCGATATTGATGTAGCTGTTTTCCAATTGCACAACGACCTGGCTTTCCCCGCTCTTTACCGTAACCGATCTGGGAGCATAACTGACATGAGTCACCCGCAACTCATGGGTTCCTTCGGGCAGATTCCGAAGGACAAACTCTCCTTTAGCATTGGTCGAACAACCCGCAAGACTATGGTCTACCCGGATATTGGCACCATCTACCGGATTCCCGGATTCAACACTCACCACTTTACCGCTGATAGTCGTTTGCGACCATACCTGACCAACGACAAACAACAAAACGCTTGTCAGCGCACACCACTTTTTCATTAATCGATAGAAAATTAGACATTTAACGATCACATTTCTGACCCCGGGAATGCTTATTTTCTGTATAATTCCGGCAGGTTTCCTGACTTATCCCTGAAAAGCGACCTTCCCATCCTCCATTGGACAGTGGCATAAGAAACTTATCAATTACGGGATTCACAGTAGCGGGCACTATTCCGGATTCTCACCGGATTCCCTTTTATGTAACGGATGAAATCTATTACATCACCAAAATTGTGACAAAGGTAGAAAAAATTAAAAAAATCTCCTGCAACAAACCGGGAAATTATTCAATGAACTGGAAACGCCCAGGAAGCCTACGACTCAGGAACGACAGCCGAACCGAATCCGGTCTTGTTAAAAGCGAAACACCGGTAAAAAAAGAGATGGCGTTTTATATTATTCTCCTATTACTTCGGGCACGTGTTTGCTATTTTATTTGCATGTGTTATTTTTGTAGTTATGAAATGGTTATTATGAAAAATTTATTTAGAACAGTCAGCGTGATTGCTTTAGCCGGCTGGTTTTTAGCGTGTTCAGAGAAAAAGAGTGAGTCGTGTTACGAAATTATTCCTGCCCCGCTGGAAATCCGGGAGAATTTTTCAGGCGGGGAATTCGTGTTGGATGATGGCGTGTGTATTGTTTACCCGGGAGAGAACGAGGCAATGCGCCACAACGCTTTGTTTCTGGCGGATTACCTGAAAGCGGCTACCGGACGGGATTACCGGGTGGAAACCGGTTCGCGCGGGAAGAAAAATGTAACGTTACAATTAGATTCGAGTATTAAAAATCCGGAAGGGTACCGTGTGAATGTGTCTGCCAGCGGAGTAGTGATTGCCGGGGCAAGTGAGGCAGGCGTATTCTATGGCATACAAACGTTGCGCAAGGCTATCCCTGTAAAGGCGAACAGTGTTCCCGTATTAACCGCTGTCGGGATAGAAGACGAGCCGCGTTTCGGTTACCGGGGGGTACATCTCGATGTGTGCCGCCATTTTTTCACGGTAGACGAGGTGAAGAAGTTTATCGATATGATGGTTTTGCATAACATGAACCGATTACATTGGCATATTACCGACGACCAGGGATGGCGCATCGAGATAAAGAAATATCCTGAGTTGACAACAGTAAGTTCCCGTCGCACGGAAACGGTGATCGGGCATAATAGCGGTAAATATGACGGTAAGCCGTATGGCGGTTTTTACACGCAGGAGCAAGCACGGGAAATAGTGGACTATGCCGCCGAACGCTATATTACCGTGATCCCCGAGGTCGATTTGCCGGGACATATACAGGCGGCATTGGCCGCGTATCCGTATTTGGGGTGTACCGGAGGTCCGTACGAAGTGTGGAGAATGTGGGGAGTGTCCGAAGAAGTGCTTTGTGCAGGGAACGACAGCGTGTTGACTTTTATCGATGACGTATTGACAGAAATTATGGAGATTTTTCCTTCCGAGTACATTCACGTAGGAGGAGACGAGTGCCCCAAGGTGAGATGGGAAAAATGCCCGAAATGTCAGGCCCGTATCAAAGCATTGGGTATCAAAGGTGACGACAGGCACACGAAGGAGGAATATTTGCAGAGTTTTATTATTTGCCACGCGGAGAAATTTTTAAATGAACACGGGCGCCGGATGATCGGCTGGGACGAAACACTGGAGGGCGGTTTGGCCCCGAATGCCACGGTGATGTCCTGGCGCGGGGAAGGTGGAGGTATCGAGGCCGCACGCCAACATCATGATGTGATCATGACTCCGGACACTTACTTGTATTTCAATCATTACCAGAGCAAGGATACCGAGGAAGAACCGGAAGCGAATGGAGGTTACTCCCCGCTAGCACACGTGTATGGTTACGAACCCATACCTTCAATGCTCACTTCTGACGAGCAGAAGTTTATCAAAGGCGTGCAGGCGAACCATTGGACGGAATATATCACCACTTTCCCGCAATTACAATACATGGCTTTACCGCGCTGGGCGGCTCTTTGCGAAATTCAGTGGAGCCAACCGGAGAAGAAAGATTACGCTGATTTTCTAGAACGATTGTTGCGGCTGACTCGTTTGTACGATGCCCTGGGATATAATTACGCGAAGCATATATTCGATGTGACGGCAGATTATCGCGTTAACACGAAAAACGGGACGGTGGATATTTTCACGGGCACGATTGACGACGCACCGATTCATTATACGCTGGACGGGACGGAACCCACGGTTCAGTCGCCGGTGACGGCGGGGGTGTTGTCTGTCAGTCAAAGCGGAACGTTTCGGGCGATGGCGGTGCGTCCCTCAGGAAACAGCCGCGTAGTGACGGAAAAGATCACTTTCGGCAAATCGACTTGCAAGCCGATAGTCGCTAACCAGCCCATAAACGAGCAGTACAAGTTCAACGGAATCACGACTCTTGTCGATGGTTTGCAGGGGAATGGCAATTATAAAACGGGGCGTTGGATCGCTTTCCGGGGTAATGATATGGATGTGACGATCGATTTATGCCGGGTTGAGGAAATCTCTTCCGTGACATTTCACAATTGCGTAGAAAAAGGGGATTGGATATTCGACGTGCGTTCCGTGGCCATAGAGGTTTCGGAGGACGGGAAAAATTTTGAGCGCGTGTTTTTCGGGGAATACCCGGAGATGCAGGAATCCGACCGTAACGGATTGTACGTGCATAAGCAGACATTTGCCCCGGTGAAAGCCCGTTACATGCGGATTATGGCTTCTCCCGAGAATGTAATGCCCGATTGGCATCCCGGGAAAGGTTACCCGGCGTTTTTGTTTGTGGATGAAATAGTAGTGAATTAAAGAAAGATTCGGAAGATATGTCGTTTGTACGGAATCTGTTTTTCAGCGTGTTCCTGGGTGTCTGGGGAACATTGTCGGCACAGGAGGAAAGGGTGATTCCTGTCCCGAGGGAAGTACTCCCGGGAACGGGAGAGTTCCGTATATCGGAAGTTACGGCATGGCACACCAATCTGAGTGGAGCGGAGAAGGAAAGTTTAGTCAATTACGCGGCAGCGGAGTTATCTACGGGGAGACAAGAATGGCACGGAAAAGATCATACGGGCAAGGATGTCGTATTTTTTCAAAAAATATCCGATGCGGGCATTCATCCCGAAGGGTATGTTTTGGAAGTTAAACCGGAAATAGTGACGGTATCGGCCTCTACCGCAACCGGTTTGTTTTACGGTTTGCAGTCATTGCTGCAATTGATGAAGCCGGATGAACGGGGAGGCTGGACAGTT
>ERZ773114.3735-NODE-3735-length-12146-cov-3.909933_pt1 | contig 12146 bp, 7 predicted proteins | sample MGYA00580564_ERZ773114 | MGnify/ENA primary metagenome ERZ773114 (study PRJEB29015, sample SAMEA2737836) | human gut metagenome | biome: human gut; feature: human-associated habitat; material: faeces | place: China | collected 2012 ...
TTTTTTATCTTGAATGTCTACTTTTTTACTTTCAATGTCTACTTTTTGCCATGAAAGTCAGACACCCAGCCAAAGAAAAAGACCTCGCAGAGTATTTTCCCACCCTGCAAGGTCTTGTTTCTCGTTATTTACAGCTTTATCGGGCTGCAATTTCTTTGCCCTTTGAATAATTTACTTAAAATATTCCACGCCGGATTCAAATATCTTCAAATCCTGTTCGCCGTAGATATTGATTGCAACGGAATCACCGCGTCTTTCGGAATGTGCCATTTTACCAAGACATCTTCCGTCAGGGCTTGTAATACCTTCAATCGCCATATAAGAACCGTTGACGTTCCATTCTTCGTCCATAGATACATTACCTTCCGGGTCACAGTACTGTGTTGCTACCTGACCATTTTCAAAGAGCTTATCAAGCCATTCCTTAGGTGCTACGAAACGTCCTTCACCGTGTGAAGCTGGGTTGCAGTATACCTTTCCAAGTTCTGCACCTGCAAGCCATGGGCTCTTATTAGTAACAACCTTTGTATATACCATCTTAGATATATGACGGTTGATTGTATTAAATGTTAATGTAGGAGAATTAACATCCTGTCCTGTTATCTTACCGTTAGGTACTAAGCCAAGCTTGATAAGAGCCTGGAAACCATTACAGATACCAAGTGCAAGACCATCTCTTTCATTGAGGAGCTTCTCAACTGCCTCCTTCATCTTAGCATTACGGAATGCTGTTGCGAAGAACTTGGCAGAACCATCTGGTTCATCACCTGCTGAAAATCCGCCCGGGAACATAATAATCTGTGACTGGTTAATAGCCTTTTCAAACTCATCAACAGACTCTCTTATGCTTTCTGCATCAAGGTTCTTGAATACCTTGATAATAGTATCAGCGCCGGCTCTCTCAAATGCCTTTGCACTGTCATACTCACAGTTAGTACCCGGAAATACTGGTATAAATACAGTTGGCTTTGCAACCTTATTCCTGCATACATATACATTGCCTGCTGAATATACAGGTGTTTCAATCTTGTCTGTTTCCTTAGTTACCTTTGTTGGGAATACATCTTCAAGAGTATCCTTCCATACACTTAAGGCTTCCTCAATATTGATTGAAACATCTTCATATGTAAACTTAGCTTCTTCGGTTACTGTACCAACCTTAGTATAAGCTGCCTTAATCTCTGCAAGCTTAGAGCTGTCTACTTCTGCTACTATGCAGCCATATGCTGGTGCAAATAATTCTTCCTTTGATACTGAAGACTCAACAGCCACACCAAGCTTATTACCAAATGCCATCTTGCTTATCGCTGGAACTAAACCATTAGCATCAAGCACATATGCAGATACGATTGCCTTGCTCCTGATAGCTTCGTGGATAGCTGAGTATAATTCCTTAATCTGTGAGAATACAGGAAGGTCATACTTATCTTTTTCAATGTCAAATCTTACAAGGACATTGCCAGCCTTCTTTAATTCAGGTGTGATAATATCCTGTTCCTTAGCTACATCTATTGCAAATGAGCATAATGTAGGTGGTACATCTATATGTTCAAATGTTCCTGACATAGAGTCCTTACCACCGATAGATGGAAGTCCGAAGCCAAGCTGTGCCTCGTAAGCACCAAGAAGTGCTGCAAAAGGCTGGCTCCATCTTGATGGGTCCTCTGTCATTCTTCTAAAGTATTCCTGATATGTAAATCTAATCCTGCTGTAGTCACCACCAGCAGCAACAATCTTTGCAACTGAGTCTGTAACTGCATACATAGCTCCGTGGTATGGACTCCACTTAGAAAGATATGGGTCAAAACCATAAGCCATCATAGTTACTGTATCGCACTTGCCCTTAAGCACTGGAAGCTTTGCAACCATAGCCTGAGTTTCTGTGAGCTGGTACTTACCGCCATAAGGCATAAGCACTGAACCTGCACCGATAGAACCATCAAATCTTTCAACAAGTCCCTTCTGTGAGCACTCATTAAGGTCTGCAAGTGTCTTAAGCCACTTACCCTTAACATCTTCAACTTCCTTTGCCTTAAGATAATTCTCATTCTCATCTGGAATATCCACAAGTACAGATGTCTCCTGATGTGCGCCGTTAGTATCAAGAAATGCTCTTGAAATATTAACGATATCCTTACCTCTCCAGTTAAGTACAAGTCTAGGCTCCTCTGTAACAACAGCAACCTCAACAGCTTCAAGGTTCTCCTCTGCTGCATATGCAAGGAATTCCTTAACATCTGCTGGGGCAACTACAACTGCCATTCTTTCCTGTGACTCTGATATAGCAAGCTCTGTTCCGTCAAGACCTTCATACTTCTTAGGAACCTTGTCAAGGTCAACTGTAAGACCTGCTGCAAGCTCACCGATGGCTACTGAAACACCACCTGCACCAAAGTCGTTACATTTCTTAATAAGCTTAGTTACCTCTGGTCTTCTGAAAAGTCGCTGCATCTTACGCTCTGTAGGTGCATTACCTTTCTGAACTTCAGCTCCACAAGTCTCTATCGACTCTTCTGTGTGAACCTTAGATGAACCTGTAGCACCGCCACATCCATCACGTCCTGTTCTACCGCCAAGAAGAATAATAATATCTCCCGGGTCAGAATTCTCTCTCTTAACAGCACTTCTTGGTGCTGCCGCTATAACTGCACCTATCTCCATACGCTTTGCAACGTAATCTGGGTGATATATTTCCTTAACATAGCCTGTAGCAAGACCTATCTGGTTACCATATGAGCTGTAACCGTGTGCTGCCTCTGTAACTATCTTTCTCTGAGGAAGCTTTCCGTGAAGTGTATCTGCTACTGGAACTGTAGGGTCTGCTGCACCTGTGATACGCATAGCCTGATATACATATGTACGTCCTGAAAGTGGGTCTCTTATAGCTCCACCAAGACATGTAGCAGCGCCACCGAAAGGCTCTATCTCTGTTGGGTGGTTGTGTGTTTCATTCTTGAAGTTAACAAGCCACTCCTCTGTCTTTCCATCAATCTCAACTGGGACAACTATCGAGCAGGCATTAATCCCATCCGACTCCTCCTGGTCAGCAAGCTTTCCCTCTGCCTTTAACTTCTTCATACCCATAAGGGCTAAGTCCATAAGGCATACGAACTTATCTTTTCTGTCTTTATATATAACAGCCCTGTCAGAAAGATACTTATTGTAAGTTTCCTCCATAGGAGCTCTGTAATAACCATCCTTAAAAGTAACATCTTTTAATTCTGTTGCAAATGTTGTGTGACGGCAGTGGTCAGACCAGTATGTATCAAGTACTCTGATTTCTGTCATCGATGGATTTCTCTTTTCTTCATTCTTAAAGTAATCCTGAATGAACTTAAAATCCTTAAATGTCATGGCAAGTCCAAGTGAGTCGTATAAAGCCTTAAGCTTATCCTCCTCCATATCCTTGAACCCGTCAAATATAATAACATCCGCTGGCGTATCGAACTTAGTAACAAGAGTCTCTGGGATATTCTCATCAGCCACTCTTGAGTCAACCGGATTAATACAATGGTTCTTAATCTTATCCTTATCATCATCAGTAAGCTTACCTGAGATAATATAAGTAGTTGCTGTCTTAATTACTGGAGTTTCATTCTCGTTGAGAAACTTAACACACTGTTCTGCTGAATCAGCTCTCTGGTCAAACTGTCCGGGAAGATATTCAACAGAGAATACATAGTCATCCTCAGATGCTGTAAATTCATTTTCATAAACATCATCTACAGGTGGTTCTGAGAAAACTGTAGTAAGTGCCTTCTTGTATGTATCATCTGAAAGATTTTCGATGTCATATCTTATAAGCACCCTTACATCTGTGATATCCTTTATTCCAAGATATCCTGTGATTTCATCGTGAAGTTCCTTGGCATTAACTGCGAAAGGCTTCTTCTTTTCAACAAAAACTCTTCTTACGCCACTCATCTTAATTAATTCCTTTCTTAATCAACTGTAACCGTACAGATACATTTATTCTTTCTTAATGCAATTACTGCTACCGCTAAGTGATGTCAGAATAGTCTGAAATATCACATAACAGAATACCATAATCGCAATTATTGAAAGAATGTTTATTATTGTACCACATTAGCGGTAAATAAACAAGATTGATTTACTCGTGCATACGTCTGATAATCTTGTATACAACCTCATTACTCATAACCATAGGCGCAGTATGTGCAAAGAACACTATTCCGTCTGTCGGAGATATTATCTCGCTCTTTACAAAACCTTCACACGGGTCTATGACCTGTCCGATAACCTCGTTGTGGACTACCGGATCACCCGGCTCCTTTAACCTTTTATAGAAGCCTGCATCATAAGTCTTGACTGCTGATAAGTCGTATTCATTGATAACGCTGGCTATATAACCACTGTGATTATTGTACTTTACGATACCCATTCTTGTAAGAAATCTTAACACTGAAGACACAGCCTGTCTTGCCGACTTGTCATCGACCATATCTGTGCTGTTAGTGTATATTGAAAATGCATTCGTTCCATTCATCTGCCAGTTATAGTTAAGTGTAGCTGTGTCCATAGGCTTTGGCTTTCTTATAACTACATACTGTAATCCGAAAAGATTAGCAAGACTGGCACTCTGATAGCCCGTTTCCATCATACGCACATGAGGAATAAAGTCACCCGGCATATAAAAGCTTGCAAACTGTATACCATAATTGTAACCCCTGCAGCTTTCAAATATAGCTGCCGCTATCTGCTTGGTTGTATCTCCTGCCATATCTCCCGGAAACATTCTGTTAATATCAAGATTATCTATCGGCCAGAACCTCTTTTCCACATTCATTGAAAACCTGTTAGCTGACGGTATTACAAGAATTTCGTGATTGTGTGATATAGCGCCGTGTGCCTCAAGTTCTTTAAGCACCTTTATAAGCTGTGAGCATATATATAGCTGCTGCATTTCATTGCCACGCATAGCACCGACTATACACGCCGACTTCTCACCATTTCCAAATCTGTAGCCTTCTATCTCGAAGTTTTCCCTGTATATGCCTTTTAAACTGTATAATACTTCTTTTCTCATCACTTTTTGCCTCCATGCACTCTGGCAAGGAGTGCTCCCTTGTATACAACTGGATTTTCCCTGAGTGTGAATACAATTCCATCCATAGGCGACTCTATATGCTGTAGAATTCTTCCTTCTATCGGCTCTATTATATCTCCTATATTATCTCCCATATGTATAATACCACAGGAATTAATAGCCGGAACAAATATACCGCTTTCCTTTGCAGTGAGGAAGTTGACCTCGCCCTCTGTAGATATAATCGGCTCTCTTACCTTTACCGGTTCATCCTCCCATATTCCAAGCTGTATCATAAGATTAAATATTCCATCAAGAAGCTGAAGACTGTATTCTTTATTAATTCTGTTTCCAACGCCCATCTCTGCGACAAGTGTTGGCACTCCCAGGTGATTAAGACTATATGCAAGTGTCGCATCTAACACTGTTATAGATGAAAATATCCATACAAAATCAGCATTAAGCATCTTTGCATATGGAAGAAGCTTATCAACATCATCATCATTCAGCCTTACCTGTGGCATCTCTCTTACGAAAATGTTGCTTGAATGTATATCAAGACAGAAATCACTGCCTATAATGTCGCTTACTATGCCGGCAGCAACACTCTCTGCCACAGCACCATTATTATCTCCCGGGAATACCCTGTTCATATCAAGCTCAAACATTGGAATTCCCCTTGAACCTATATCTATTCCAAGGGGATTAATATCTGGATATATATCAATTATTCCTTTAAGCTTGTGAGGAGTCTTATTAATTCTTCTTATAATCTCATAGCATATATACTGCCCGTCAAGCTCGTCACCATGAGTTCCTGTAACTATAGATATTCTCGGTACACTGCCGCCTGTATAATCCTGTGGTGTAAGCCTGTTCTTTCTTACAACCATGCGCTCATGTACCGGAAGGTCTATTGATGCTACCTCTTTAATCATATATTACCTCTTAAACTTATCTTTATTGTGTCATTCTGCTGGCGCACTATCTCTATTCATAGTTCCTGATATTTATTCCTGATGTTGTCTTAACAAGTACAACGTGTGTAAATGCAGCACTTGGCACATATGTCTTATCACCCATAAACACTCTGCTGCCGGGATATATATTCTTATCAACCTTGACAACCGCCTTCTCTGACTCTCTTATAAGAGAGTACAGATATCTGCCTCGTTCTTCATACTTTGCCTTCTCAGCCTTCTTTACAATCTTTGTCTGGAATACCTTTCTGTAAAGGGTCTCATCAAACTTATCTGAACCAGCCTTCTTTAATATGTCAAACTTATACATAGCCTGGTCGTAACGCTCTATTTCTGAGTCAATGTCCTTAATCTTCATAATAATCTGGGCATACTCTGAGTTTAAGCTCTTTGTGGCACCTACTCTTATAACCGTCTTTGCAAATGCATCACTGCCGCAGCCCTTGACCGTAACGCCTCTTATTCCTGTTATATCTCCACCGATAACAGAACCAAGCTTTCCTTCAAGATATATATTGCCATATGCCATAGCATTAGTATTAAGCATATAGTCACACTTAATATCTCCGTGGCTTATAATCTTTGCATTTTCAAAAAATCTTGCTGATACATTGCCTTCTGCTTCAATAAGTCCGTTCTCTCTTGCATTAACGCCATCCTTGATGATTATATCCTTGCCTGCCTTAAGTATGGCATCCTCAACATAACCGCCTATAAATATATTGCCCATGGCATGGACTGTAACACCGCTATGTACACCGCCGCTGATAGTTACATCACCATTAAAGTCAATACTTCCTGTTCCAATATCAAGGTCGCCGGAAACACTGTATACATTACTTACATTAAGGTCGTAGTTACGGTACTCTACCTTACCATCAAGCTGTGCATAATAAGTCTTTCCATCATCTGATACTGTAAAACCACGTCCTCTTAATCTTGGGCTTGGTCTTCCCGGCTTTGGCACAAGCAGCTTTCCACATACATCATATCCGAACTCACCCTTTGTCGGTTCTACATATTCTGCAAGCTTGTCATCCTGACTTACCTTCTCAAAAAGCTTTACATTAAAGTAATCAACTGAGCCATCTTCCCTTAAGGTTGGCTTGTTATCTCTCTCATAGTTCTCATCGAAGTAGAAAATGTAGTGTCCATCAGTACCATTGACTGCCTCTTTTCCTTGTGCTACAACTACTTCCTGTCCGTATATCTTCTTAACGATAACATCCCTTATCTTCGCTTCATCTATACCAGTCCGCACTCCTGCTGCTGACAGCTTATCTATTACCTCCTCATATGTGTATGCTCCATCCTGTCCTATCTCATCAAGGACAATGCTAGCTCTCATATGATTTTCAGCAACACTGACAACTACATTCTTGGTATTCAATTCCGTCTGTTTTTCATATACATTACTCACTTCTGAATCCTCCAATCATTTATAGTTACCTGTTTCCTACTCATAATGAATAACTAATTATCCTTGTATATCAGTAGTTCCGATGGGTCTATACCCTTTTCAAGCCTGATTCTTATCTGTTCCATCTGTCTGAACGTATACCTTGGGTCTGCATACACACTGACATCAACGCCGCTCTGTAGTCCAAGAAGTATCTCCTGACTCTGCAGTTCATTGAGCTGCTGTGTCTCAGGTGTTCCCTTATGTTCTGCATTAAGCCTTGCTTCCTTCATCCTTACCGCATCTATAAATGGGTCTGCGTAAGGTGTGACATCTATGCCTTCTTCAAGTCCAAGTCTTATCTGTTCCATCTGCCCCGATGAAAAACCTATCATATTATACTTTGTTATATCTATACCGGCTTCAAGTCCAAGCCTTAACTGCTTCATCTGCTCCGCTGTATATTCGTGCAGCATATACTTTGATATATCAACACACTTTATAATACCTAATCTGATTTCGTTCAACTGGCTCGCATTATAGTTGTCTTTAACAAAAAATGAGATATCTATATCATCCTTCTTAGACAGCCTTATCTGTCTTAACACCTCTCCCGGATAGCCAAGACCTGCATATCTGCTTAAGTCGAACTTGTACTTAAGTGCCATCCTTATCTCTCTCATAACAGCGTAATCATACTTTGGATTGCATATAAGCGAAAGGTCTATGTCTTCCTTTATGCCCTCCTTTATCTGCTCCATCTGCATATAATCATACTCTGCATCTGCAAAAGGTGTGACATCTATGCCTTCCTCCAGAGCATTTCTTATAACCTTCATCTGTCTTTCATTAAATTCTTCTGACGCATACTTTGATACGTCTATACCGCTCTTAATGCCAATAGTAATCTCTAATGCCTGTAAATCATTAAATCCTGCCTTTTTCCACTCTTCAACTCCAGCATTAGAATTAATTAATTCCTTTATAATGCTCTCTTCCATATTGTTTTCTCCAAACATAAATAATCTCATAATTAGCAATTCACGTTTATATTTATATTAAAATAATATCATATATCTGACAATTTAGCAATGTGTTCTGTGCTTCTGACACTTAAAATCTGCTTTTTAATTATCAATAACAGCTATTATACGACTATTGTTATCCTTCTTTATCCCAGAATTCTTTTATGCAGCCGTCCACTCCTGCTATGTCACACGGATATATAACATCCCATTCCCTTGGGTACTGCTGCTCATACTCCTTCGTTAAGAACCTGTCATCTAAAAGAAGAATAATCCCCTTGTCGCTGTCAGTTCTTATAACTCTTCCTGCCGCCTGCAGCACCTTATTCATTCCGGGATACACATAGGCATACTGATATCCGTTTCTGCCCCGTGAATCAAAGTAATCCCTTAATATATTTCTCTGCCTGCATATCATGGGTATTCCTGTTCCAACAATAGCAGCGCCAATAAGAGCCTCTCCTCTTAAGTCTATGCCTTCTGAAAATATACCTCCAAGCACGCAGAAACCGACTATATTAGTACTGTCCTTTTCCATAAAAAGCGACAGAAACTTCTCCTTGTCAGCCTCCTTCATATTAGGTGGCTGCTTTATTATATTGTATACACTGCCGCCGGATAAAGAAAATATATCCAAAACCATGTCAGATGCCATATCATTGTCAGCCAGCTCTATAATATTACTCTGGTACTTTTCTGTATACACATCATAGACAGCCTGCATATAGCTGTATGACGGAAAGAACACCATATATCTGCCATCCCGTGATGTCACAAGCTTTCGTATATAATCTGCCACCTTCGTATATTCATTTACATTTCTTCTTGTATACCTGCTGCTTACATCCCTTCCTACAATCACTCTTTTATTAGAAGTATCAAAAGGTGAGTGTGCATATACAGCATAATCTTCTGTGTTTCCCGATATCATTTCCTTAAAGTAATTAACCGGCAGAAATGTAGCCGAAAACATAACAGCAGCCTTTCCCTGACTTAGTCTTAGTGATATATTGCCTGATGGGTCGACACAGTAAAGATGCAAAAGCAGATTACCATCATCCGCTAACTCTGCATATGTCACATACTTATCATCCGCACAGTCATACATATTAAGAAAATGTCTTACCGAAAAGAAAAACTCTATTATCTCGTCACTTACTGGATTATTCTTATATTTGTCAAGGAACTTCTGCATATACGAAAAGCACTTTGACAGTGTATCCGGAAATGTCCCGCAGTCATCAACTATTATATATTCTTTGTCGCACTGCCGTTTTAGTGACAATAGATACTTATTACACTTTTCAAGTGATGAGGCAAGCCTTTTATCCATATCCTTCACAGCATTTTTACACTTTAAGAAGTCCTCTTTTACAAGAACTGCACTGTACATCTGCCTTGCCCTGTCAACAAGATTATGTGCTTCATCGACAAGAAATATATAATTGCCCTTTGTACCATCTGCAAAGTATCTTTTAAGCGATGCATCCGGGTCAAACAGATAATTATAATCGCATATTATGCCATCGCACCAGTATGACACATCAAGTGACATTTCAAAAGGGCATACCTTATGCTTGACAGAATACTCAAGTATCTTTTCCCTGTCTATTACATTCTCATGCGTTATGATGTCATACACAGCATCATTTATCCTGTCAAAATGACCCTTAGCATATTCACAGAACTCAGGATTGCAGTTTCTTTCATCCATATGGCATATCTTATCCTTGGCAGTAAGGGTGACTGTCGTAAAATGCAGTCCCTTATCCCTTAGTATGCTGTAAGCCTCCTCTGCGACTGTCCTTGTTATCGTCTTGGAGGTAAGATAAAATATCTTGTCTGCCAGTCCTCTTCCACACGCCTGTACCGAAGGATACACCGTGGAAATAGTCTTTCCAACTCCTGTAGGCGCCTGTATATACAGCGTTCTTTCCTGCTCTATCGACTTGTATACACTCGCCACAAGCTTTTTCTGCCCTTCCCTGTACTCAAACGGAAAGCTTAACTTATGTATTGAGTCATTTCTTAACTGTCTTTCGTCAAATACATAATCCATCCATCTTTTAAAGTCATTTACAAGCTTTAAAAACCACGCACTAATCCGGTCTTTATCGTAGTTTTCTGTAAATCTTACTATTTTTTCAGTCTCAGTATTACAGTAGGTCATCTGTATATTAATGCTGTCAAGATTATGCTTACTAAGATATATATAACCATATACTAAAGCCTGCGCCTTATGCACATACACCGGCTCTTTAAGCTTTGTGACATCTGACTGCATAGTCTTTATCTCATCTATGGTAACATCACCATGAGGTGTCTTATTGCCATACTCATCCTCACTGATATCAGCGATTATACCGTCTGCCCTGCCTTCTATCTTAAGTGTATAATCATAACCATTAACCGAGGTAAGTGGAACTGCATGCCTTAAAAGCACCTCCGCGTGATATGATGAACCCATGGAATGTTGTATCTTTCTGTGTATTCTCGCCCCCTCCTGCATAACCTTAACATCGGGAACTGACACATCCCTGTTATCTATATCACCTGAGGTACACATAAACTCAACAAGGTTTCTTACAGATATTCTGAACACATCATCAACAGCTGTATACATATGCGTTACCTTTCTTTCCGACACGCTTAACAACGCCAAGATGATTGAGTATATTAAGTCCCAGCCTTGCTGTATCTTCGCGTACTCCTGCCGCCTTTGCAAAGTCTTTTACAATGAACTCATCCTCTAACTCTATCGGCACGAACTGCATATAATCCTCTGGTCTGTCAAGCTCTACTATACGCCTCACTCCAAGAGGCACCCTGTCGTATCTGGTTGCACCTCTTTTTTTCGTATAATTCCAGCCGTTTAACAGCTTATATTCTTCTATATCCATAAGCACCAGATGTACCGACAGATTAGGATGGTCAAGAAAGCTCTTTATCTTGTACAGCTCAAAAAATGCATCATATTCCGTATAGTGCCTTGGTGACTTTCTTTTTGCACCTACTTCCCCGCTCTCCGGATCTATCCAGCTCAACCACTTATTATATGCACATGGATATACGACCGTGACATGATATTCTTCAAGAAATACCGTAAGCTTATCACGCAGCTTATTAAGCTGTCTTGTCTGTATCTCTATTATTCCGCTGTCATTAAATATATCAGCATAGTAGCCATCTATAGCCACCTCGTGCTTATCTTCATCCGGCTCGTAATAATTCTTAAGAACAGCATGCAGTGTCTTTTCCGACAATGTGCCTATTCCCTTGTCATTATGTGCCTTTCCTATTATGCGCTCCCTTGCCTCATTAAATGCATTATAATCTATATATCCGTCTATACTTATGCCTGTATCCGCGCCCTTTTTAACCTGCTTATTGCTGCTTACACTTTTCTTCATATCACTACCATACGCTTATACTCATACTATTACATACCATTTCAGTATACCAAACATACGTTTCGTATTGTTAATAGTATACACTATGACAGAAAGAAAGACAACTTAATTGATGTTTTATTGGAATTCAGGTGACAGACTTAACCCTCATTCTCAAACATACATTACAACTCCAACAACAAACATTTCTCCACTAGAATTTTCAACAATAAAATCTTTAATTTTATTCATTTTTCCTGTTTTCTTAGATATAATTAATATTTATTCAAAATAATATAAATATAC
>ERZ773114.3738-NODE-3738-length-12135-cov-3.017053_pt1 | contig 12135 bp, 9 predicted proteins | sample MGYA00580564_ERZ773114 | MGnify/ENA primary metagenome ERZ773114 (study PRJEB29015, sample SAMEA2737836) | human gut metagenome | biome: human gut; feature: human-associated habitat; material: faeces | place: China | collected 2012 ...
GTTTGCGAGAAGATGTCTACATCACTTGGCGTAATGGCAAGGCTTTTTCTTTTTTCTGAATACATAGTCTGTATTCTTAAATCATGATTTTTACTTTGAACATAAGTTACTAATGTTTTTTCCATTTATATTTTTTAAAAATATTATCACTGGATTCCCATAATACATTGTAGTTGTAGTTCCCGGTTATTACTTGGTATGTTATAATATAGATTTCACGGAATAGATAGACGGAGACGTTGTAGTTCCCGGTTATTACTTGGTATGTTATAATAACATCTCCCTATGCGTGACACCTATGTTTGTTGTAGTTCCCGGTTATTACTTGGTATGTTATAATAGGGAACGGAAAATCCTGCATAATCCAAATGATTATGCAGGGGTTTAACTTTCAAAAAACAAATAAAAAATGATTATAGTAGACGGAAAAAACACATTTTAAGAAAAAATCAAGAAATATGAAAAGCATTTTCCACTATATCCCTAAACAAAGCCGTACTTGCCTTACTCGGGCATACGGCTTTTCGCTTTATATCTATGCTACCTATTAAAAGGCCTTATTTTGATACTCGTTTTTAATAGCGGAAATGTTCTAAGCAATTCATTATTGAATATTTTCGATGTGTAACCATAGTTCTAACTTCTGTGGTTTAAATATTTAAATAGCAATTTTTTGTTGATTTAAATTAAAATGTACAAATTATTGGACAGTTAAAGTGCTATATCTTCAGTAATGAAAAATCAGCAGGGAAAACCCTGCTGAAGGAGAACAATATTCTCCATATTATATTTTCAATCCGCGTAGTAAAATACGACAATCTTTATTATAAATAATAACGTATGAATGTCAATTGGTAAAAATATTATTCTATAATATGGATAATATATTGACAAACAGGATATGAAAGAATAATATGAAGATAGGAGGAAAGAAAAATGTATCTGGCACACAAGGAAAATGAAAAAAAGCAGGAATTAACAGTACATTTACTGGAAGCGGGACAGTATGCACAGAGTGAAGGAGAAAAGATAGGAATAGGAACATTAGCTACACTTTGCCTGCAATTGCATGATGCAGGAAAGTTTAGTACTGAATTTCAGGCATATATCAAGCAAGAAGATGATCTACCCAAAAGGGGAGCAGTAAATCATAGCTCTGCAGGAGCTGAATTATTAATGCAGGAATTTAAGAACAGTCCCTATCATTCAGTTCAAGATATGAGGCTTTTGATAGAGCTTATTTCATATACGATTACGGCACATCATGGAATTTATGACTGCATAGATGAAGATGGCGAAGACAAGTTTGAAGTCAGATTGAATGTGGTTGAAAAAGAAAAACTGGATGAAATTGCAAGACTGTGGTTTGAAGAAATGCATTTTACAAAAGATATGTTATGCAGTCAGATGAGAAAGGCATATGGTGAATTCATAACCGCTTTTTTGAAACCATTAAAACAAATCTGTCAGAATGGACAGACAGAAGGCACAGAGAGATTTTTTTATATGAGCTGTATGGAACGATTGCTTTTGTCTTTGCAAATAGATTCAGACTGGACAGATACAGCAAGAGCAATGGGTGACAGTATGCTTGATGATAATATGGAAACTGCAAACGTATATCAGAAGGCTTTGAAAAATTATCAGCAATATATGGATAAGCTGGAAAAAGAAGCACAGGAGAATCTCAGAACAGAGAAACAAAAACAAATCTTCGAACTGCGAAAAAAGATTAGAGAAGAATGTATGAATTTCTCAGAGACATCATATGGAATATATCGGTTATCACTTCCGACAGGTGCGGGAAAGACGTTAGCATCTTTGGGATATGCACTGAAAGTGGCAGCAGAGAGAAAAACATCGGAAGTTTCCCATATATTTTACATATCGCCATTCATATCCATCACAGAACAAAGCACTGAAGTGATAAAGAAAGCAGTCAGAAACGAAGAATGGGTGATGGAACATCACTCAAATGTCAGCAATTCTGATGAACAGGAGAAGCAGATAGATACTGCATGGAAGGAACCGATTATCTGTACAACTATGATTCAATTTTTGTATACGTTGTTTTCACAGAAAAATAAAAGCATCCGCCGTTTTCATCAATTGAAAAATTCTGTGATTATCGTAGATGAAGCACAGGCACTGCCGGTGCAGACAATACACACATTTAATCTTATGATGAATTTTCTATGTTATGTATGTCATGCGACTATTATTTTGTGTACAGCCACCCAACCGCAATTGGCATCTGGCAATATAAAAAGAAAGATTTTATATACAGCGCCTAAGGATATGGTCACAGGAGTGTGTGATATTTTTCAGCGTTTTCAGCGTACAAACATCTCTTTTGAAATAAATGAGCCAGACACATTTGAATCACTGGGAGAGAAGATATTCAATGATTTCCAAAAGGAACGGACAATACTTTTAATTTTGAATAAGAAAGAGACAGTTGGAGCATTTTTTGATTATATAAAAGCAGAATTGAAAGATGTGAAGATTTTTTATCTGACAACAAACTTATGTCCGGAACATCGGAGTGATCAATTGGAAAGCATAAAAAATTATCTGAAAAATAGTACAGAAAAAGTTTTGATTATAAGTACAAATCTGATAGAAGCGGGAGTGGATCTGTCAGTCAATCATGTCTATCGTTCACTTGCAGGATTGGACAATATCGCACAGGCGGCAGGTCGTTGCAACCGAAACGGGGAAATGGAGCAGGGGAGGGTTACTGTAATTCAATTAGTTGGGGATGAATTTGAGGTGATTCGAACAGCTCAGAAGAAAACGGAAGAAGTCTGTGAAAAATATAATCAGTCCAATAGTACGGAGAGTATTATTTTCCCAGAGTGGATGGATTGGTATTATGAAATTTATTATAAGGAAGTCAGCAATAAAATGGATTATGATATAGGAAAAGGCGAAACAATATATAAATTATTGAGCAGTGGATTTCCGGGAGAACGGAAACATTTCATCAGACAGGCATTTGAAACAGCAGGAGAAAACTACAGACCGATTCAGGAAGAGGGAAAAACAGTGATAGTTCCATATAAAGAGGGAATGGATATCCTTGAAAAACTGGAAACAGCGCAGAATATGTCTGATAAAAAAAGATTATTAAGAAAGATACAGCGTTATACGGTGTCTGTTTATGAAAATAAATTAAAAGAATGCTTACAAAATGGAGTGATAGAAGAAAGCAAGTTTTTACCAGACGTATATGTAGCTAAAAATTATGATATGGAAAAAGGACTGCTCAATGAACTTGTATTACAATATTATTGAAAAAGGGGGAAAGAAGAATGGAAAGAGAAAATGCAATAGAATATAAAGTCTATGGGAAATATGCACTTTTCACCGATCCATTAACGAAAACAGGAGGCGAAAAACTGTCATATCAGGTGCCAACGTATCAGGCATTGAAAGGAATCACAGAAAGTATTTACTGGAAACCTACGTTTACGTGGGTGATTGATGAGTGCAGAGTGATGCATCCAATACGGACAGAGTCAAAGGGAATGCGCCCGATAAAATATCAGGGAGGAAACGATCTGGCATCTTACACATATTTAAAAGATGTAGAATACCGGGTGAAAGCACATTTTGTATGGAATGAAAACAGACCGGATCTTGTAAATGACCGGAATGAGAATAAGCATTATCAAATTGCAAAAAGAATGTTAGAAAGAGGAGGCAGGAGAGATATTTTTCTTGGAACAAGAGAATGTCAGGGATATGTAGAACCCTGTACAGTGATGGAAGGAGAAGGATTCTATGACAATGATGGAAATATTTCTTTTGGAATCATGGTACATGGAATTACATATTCGGATGAAGCAGTCAGGGAGAATGAGAAAAAGCATATGACGATCCGGTTATGGAATGCATACATGAAAGACGGAGTGATTAGATTTCCGGAACCGGAAGAATGTCAGATCAGAAAAGTAGTTGCGGAAATGGAAATGAAAACATTTGACGAAAAAAATTTCTGTGGAATAAGGGAATTTGAAAGGGGGAATCTTTTTGGGCTGGATACAAATGCTTGAAAAAACATATGACGCATGCGAAGCGATTGTGGGGAAAAAGGTAAATGAAGATCCAATCTTACTTCCAATCTCGCATTCTACAGCAAATGCGCAGATAGAAGTGACGATTGACCTAAAAGGTAAATTTATGCCGGCTTTGTCCGGAATCATTCCAAAGGATGGGGAAGATAAAATCACGATTATCCCAGTAACCGAGGATTCGGCTTCGCGAAGTAATGGAAGCTGTCCGCATGCATTATGTGACAAACTTTGCTATGTTGCAGGAGATTATTCGTTATACACAAATGAGGACAAGACAGAATACTATAATGATTACATTAATAGTTTGAGAAAATGGACAAGCTCTGAATTTTCCAATAAGTGGCTGCAATGTGTATATCTTTATTTGAAAAAAGCTACACTGATTCAGGATTTAATAAAAGCAAAATTATTGGTATTGGCTGAAGATGGTTTTCTGTCCGAAAATGAAAATAAAATTCAGTCAGTTGCCCAAAAAGATGCGATGGTAAGATTTGCAGTATGGGATAATGGAGAAAAACATGAATTGTGGAAAGAGCCGGAAATGTATCACTCTTTTATCGAGTATTACAAGACTAATTTGCATAATTGTAATATAGATTATGTGACGGGTGAAAAGATACAATGTTCTGAAAAACATCCATCGAAAATCAGAAATTCCGGGGATAAAGCAAAGATTTTTTCGGCAAATGATACCTCTGGTTTTACTTACCGGGGAAGGTTCGCGAATCGTGAGCAGGCTGCCAGTATTGGATATGAAACTTCGCAGAAAGCACATAATGCTTTGCGCTGGTTGTTAGCAAGGCAGGGAAAATATATAGACGGTGAGATGACTGTGGTGTGGAAGCTTCCACAAAATCTAAAAGAAAAAGATTCTAATCTGGCTTTGGATGTAGTTGATTTATTTGGAGATACACAGGAAACATTTTTGGCAGATTTTGATTGGGCAGCAGAATGCAGGGACGAGGATGACATAGAACTCGACAGAAAATTTGCAGAGAAATTGAATCAGGCGATGGCTGGATACCGGGCAAAACTCCAACCGTATGATGAAGTAATCATTTTGTCGGTTGATGCAGCAACAACAGGAAGGTTAGCTGTTACTTACTATCAGGAAGTTCCGGGAAATGAATTTATAGACAGAGTTCTTCACTGGCATCAGAATTGTACCTGGCCACGATGGATAAAATTACATGAAACAAAAAAATGGGTGTTCATAAATAACACAGCGCCATCACCAAATGAGATAGCACTTGCTGCGTATGGAACAGAACAGGAAAAAGGATATCTGACATGTAATGACAAACTGAGAAAAGCTACAATCCGAAGAATTTTACCGTGTATTATCGGACTGAGTCCCAAAATACCGGCTGATATTGTGAAAGCTGCTGTAAACAGGGCTTCAAATCCACAGGCATACAGCTCTTTTGTGTGGCAGAACTGTGTGGCGCCGGTGGCTTGTGCAATGATAAAATATAATGAATTTGATGGGAAGGTGAACAGTATGGAGCTAGAGAAAGATAGAAGCTATCTGTTTGGACAATTACTTGCTATCCTTGAAAAAGTCGAGGAGAGAGCACTATATTTACAGGAAAGTAAAACAGATGACAGACTTACCAATGCAAAGAAAATGTGGAATGTGTATACCAGACGTCCGGCAATCACTTATGAAAGACTCTATAGTCATATAGTGAGAGCATATCTGAAACGGTTAAATCCGGGTGCAAGAGCGAAAATAGAAAACAAAATAATGCAGATCATAAATGTTCTTCGGGAAACAGATGGATTCAACAACAATCCTTTGAATGAAAGATATTTACTTGGTTATTACGAGGAAAGAGAAAAATTAATAAAATCAAAAGGCGAAAAGTCGAATGAAGGAGGAGAAGAGTAATGGGAGTATTTACAAACAAAATTGATTTTGAAGTGGTGATTATGGTGAATCATGGAAATCCGAATGGAGATCCGTTGAATGGAAATCGTCCGAGAGAAGATTTTGACGGATTCGGAGAAATTTCGGATGTATGTCTGAAAAGAAAAATCAGAAATCGTCTGCAGGATTTGGGAGAGAAAATTTTTGTGCAAAGCGAAGACCGCTGTGATGATGGATGCAAGAGTCTTGCAGACAGGACAAAGACAAATGACAAGATGCAGAAAGCATTGAAAACAAAAGATGATGAGGCATATGCCAAAGCAGCATGTGAGTCGTGGATTGATGTGAGAGCATTTGGACAGGTATTTGCTTTTAAAGGAAATTCCGTATCAGTTGGAGTGAGAGGACCTGTAACAATTCAGTCGGCATTCAGTGTAGATCCTATTGACATTGAAAGTATACAGATCACGAAAAGTGTAAATTCAGAAACAAGTCATGATACAATGGGAATGAAACATCGTGTTAATTTTGCCCTGTATACGGTGAAGGGAAGTATTAATCATCAGCTCGCAGAAAAGACTGGATTTTCGGATGAAGATGCAGAAAAGATAAAGGAAGCACTGAGGACGCTCTTTGAAAATGATGCATCATCCGCAAGACCAGATGGAAGCATGGAAGTGGTAAAAGTTTATTGGTGGAAGCATAATTGCCCGATGGGACAGTATTCTTCGGCAAAAGTTCATCGCTTACTGAAAATTGAGAAGAAGACAGAATTTCCAAAAAGTATTGATGATTACGAATTTACATTAAATTCTTTACCGGGATTGGAAGTGGAAATAATTGAAGGAATATAAAGAAGACGATTATCTGATGATCTCCGGGATACAGCATTTTGCGTTTTGTAGAAGACAATGGGCATTGATTCATCTGGAACAGCAATGGACTGAAAACTACAAGACAATGGATGGAAACTTTATGCACAGACAGGCGCATAATGGGGCATTCCACGAGAAAAGAAAAGATATCATCATTTCTCGTGGAATGCCGGTTTTCTCACGAATAATGGGTGTGAGTGGGATTTGTGATATTGTGGAATTTCATGCAGATGAGTCTGGTACTTTGATACGTACATTTGGTGGGAAATATACGCCATTACCGATAGAATATAAAAGAGGAAAACCAAAAGATCATGATGCGGATATCCTGCAGGTAGCTGCACAGGCCATGTGTCTGGAAGAAATGTTGGATTGTACAATTACACAGGGCGCATTGTATTATGGAGAGATAAAGCATCGTGTTAATATTCAGATTACAGAGGGTATCAAGCAGAACGTAAAAGATATGTTTGATGAAATGCATCAATATTATGAAAGGGGTTATACACCAAAAGCAAAAAAGAAGAAAGCATGTTATGTGTGTTCTTTAAAAGATTTGTGTCTGCCGGAACTGGAAAAAACGGGAAATGTTGAAACATACATGAATAATATATTGGCAGAAGATTTGGAGGATAACACATGAAAAAATTGTTGAATACTCTCTATATTACATCCGAGAATAAATATTTATCTCTGGATGGAGAAAATGTGGTGATTAAAGAGGAAGGTGCAGAGCTTGGAAGAATGCCACTTCATAATCTTGAAATGATTGTAACGTTTAGCAGAGCAGGAGCCAGTCCGGCGTTGATGGGAAAATGTGCAGATAATAATATTTCAATTGTATTTTTGACGCCGTCCGGCTCATTCCTGGCAAGGGTAGAAGGAAAGACAAAAGGAAATGTGCTTCTGAGGAAGAAACAGTATGAAGTTGCAGCAGACGAGCAGGAAAGCCTAAAGATTGCACGCAATACGATTGTCGGAAAAGTTTATAATGGACGGTGGGTAATCGAGCGTACCATAAGAGATCATTCACTACAGATAGATGCAGATAAATTAAAAATTGTTTCAGAGAGGCTTCGGGATAAAATACCTGATATCAGAATCAGTAACAACAAAGATCAACTCAGGGGAATAGAGGGTGAACTTGCGTCACAGTATTTTTCTGTTTTTGATGAATTGATTTTACAGCAAAAAGAAGATTTCTATTTTCATGAGAGAAACAGAAGACCACCTCTGGACAGGGTAAATGCATTATTATCATTTGTATATACACTATTAACAAGCATGATGGCAGCATCGTTAGAAACAGTTGGACTGGATCCATGTGTCGGATTTTTACATGGAGATAGACCTGGAAGATATTCACTGGCATTGGATATGATGGAAGAACTTCGGCCTGCGCTGGCTGATCGTTTTGTTTTGCGTCTTATTAATAAAAGGATGGTGGGCAAAACAGATTTTATAGAAAAAGAAGATGGAGCAATCTTATTGACAGATGATGCCAGAAAGAGAGTGCTTGACGAATGGCAGAAGCGAAAACAGGAACAGATAATACATCCATATTTAAAAGAAAAGATTCAGTGGGGAATGGTTCCTTATATGCAGGCAATGTTTTTGGCAAGATATTTACGTGGAGACATTGATGCATATCCGCCATTTTTGTGGAAATAGAGGTGATATTTTGCTTGTATTGATTACATATGATGTTAATACAGAAAATGAAGCAGGAAAGAGCAGACTTCGTAAAGTAGCAAAACAATGTGTAAACTATGGAGTACGAGTACAAAATTCTGTTTTTGAATGTATTGTAGATGGTGCCCAGTGTCGCATGCTGAAAGGAAAACTACAGGAAATTATAGACGAAGAAAAAGACAGCATTCGTATTTATTATTTAAACGATAAACAAAAACAGAAAATAGAATGTCTGGGTGTAAAAAAAGGAATATCAGTAGAAAATACGCTGATATTTTAAAGCGGTGCGGATCATAAGCGAACATGAAAAAGCGGATGATTCGCACCGGGAAATACAATATTTTTTGTGTTACATGAAATAATTATTGTAGTGTTGATGGGATTTTATAGATACTATGCAATAATTATTACAGATAAGTATAAGGATTATTGTGCATTTTTGCTGTCGCTCCTCTTGTAGGAGCGTGGATTGAAATTTGCAGATATACGGAATTGATTTGTCCGTAGCAGTCGCTCCTCTTGTAGGAGCGTGGATTGAAATTATCTCATGAGTTGGTACACTGCGCTTCATTTTCGTCGCTCCTCTTGTAGGAGCGTGGATTGAAATATTCTGGCGATTATGCAATCACAGGGCATAGCAGTCGCTCCTCTTGTAGGAGCGTGGATTGAAATTTGAAAATATTGATACAGCATTAAAAAATCTTGAATGTCGCTCCTCTTGTAGGAGCGTGGATTGAAATAAAAAGTGCGATTGATGAACACGTCCCGACCATGGTCGCTCCTCTTGTAGGAGCGTGGATTGAAATTGGCAATGAATGCAGAGTTAATAAAGACGTCCGGGTCGCTCCTCTTGTAGGAGCGTGGATTGAAATTGTCTCTTTATGGAAAAGAAGTCGTTGGCATAGGTCGCTCCTCTTGTAGGAGCGTGGATTGAAATTTGAATCTGCTGTTGCTGTTTCTCAAGGTCATCGTCGCTCCTCTTGTAGGAGCGTGGATTGAAATATATTATGAATGTAGAAAAGTCACTGTTTGCCTATGTCGCTCCTCTTGTAGGAGCGTGGATTGAAATTTATGTCGGACAAATGACGTTCCAGATCGTATACGTCGCTCCTCTTGTAGGAGCGTGGATTGAAATCATCGGAACGATCGATGATGTAGAAATGTATGACGTCGCTCCTCTTGTAGGAGCGTGGATTGAAATTTTTCATAACAAAAAGCAGAGCACGGTTGCTCTGGTCGCTCCTCTTGTAGGAGCGTGGATTGAAATAAATTTACTCATATAATTTCTCCCTTAAATCCTGTCGCTCCTCTTGTAGGAGCGTGGATTGAAATATTTTTTGTTGACTGGAACATTGTAAAGGACAAGGTCGCTCCTCTTGTAGGAGCGTGGATTGAAATAAAAGAGCTGCACCGTGCCAGAGCGATACTGAAGTCGCTCCTCTTGTAGGAGCGTGGATTGAAATTTCTACATCTGATAAACGCACCCATTGGTCAACTTCGTCGCTCCTCTTGTAGGAGCGTGGATTGAAATTGAAATCTATACGGAAATCATGGCAGAGCATGTGGTCGCTCCTCTTGTAGGAGCGTGGATTGAAATACGACATAGCCTACACAAAGGCAAATGCCTACGATGTCGCTCCTCTTGTAGGAGCGTGGATTGAAATCGTAATCTCAACTATATCGCGACTGGAAATCATTGTCGCTCCTCTTGTAGGAGCGTGGATTGAAATAAGACGTCCACTTAAGTTGTCTAAAACCAACCCAGCGTCGCTCCTCTTGTAGGAGCGTGGATTGAAATATATCAACAATCGAAATATCCGCTTCGTTGATAGACGTCGCTCCTCTTGTAGGAGCGTGGATTGAAATAACTATTTCCATTTTGGATATATTTCAGTTTAAGTCGCTCCTCTTGTAGGAGCGTAGATTGAAATATTCCTAACGTGACAGGTGGGAAATTTCTTAGGTTGTTCATTAACATAATTTGATGTTCAAAAATATCTGCCAAATAAAGTCATTTATGTGATATCATGGATACTATAAAGAAATCCTATTTGATACTTTTTCATAGTTTTCAGTCAAATGAAGTAATTAATTAGAGGCGGTACATATTTGCAAATAAGAAAGACGAGCAAATAGCACAAAAATTTCATAAAAACACAATACAAAAAGGAGTCCCTCCATGCAATCATACAACGACCTACAATCACAATTAAAAACAATAGACCATAAAAGTTACCCATTATACAAGTCCCTGCGCGGAAGTTACCAGTTCCCCAAATACATATTGTCAATTGACCATGTGCAGGGCGATCCGTTTGCGGCACCATCGGATGTGAGGGTGACAGTAGATACGAAGGCAGCCGGATTCCCGGCATTTGCGATGAAGGATAAGCTGACAAGAACCGCATTGGCGGATGAGCTGCTTCGCAATTTTGCGGCAAAAGTGAATCAGTTTAACTTTAAAGCGAAGGGATCCGGGAAAAGCGGGCTGATCTCAGTGACACACTGCGGACAGGAAGTGCTGCAGAGGACAGCATGTGAAATCAGTGAAAAAGAGATCACCGCCAGATTTGCAGTCGGGTTTCCTGCAAATGGAAGAACGATCAATGCAAAAGAACTCGAAAAAATCTTATTTGAATATCTGCCACAGTGCGTGGAGCAGTCTTTTTATTATAAAAATCTGAAAGCGCAAAAAGTAAAAGAGGCTGTGGAACTAGCAGAAGATCAGCAGGCAATCCGTGAGAAGCTGCCAGAACTTGGGCTGGCTGCGTTTGTGGCGGATGACTCCGTGCTGCCAAGGGAGAGCGGTATCTCTTCCAAGCCAATGAAGCAGTCTGTAAAATTTGTTTCTCCGGAAACAATGCGCGTGACATTAGAACTGCCGCACCGGGGTAAGATTACAGGAATGGGAGTTCCAAAAGGAATCACTCTGATCGTAGGCGGCGGTTATCATGGAAAATCTACACTTTTAAATGCGTTGGAATTAGGCGTATACAATCATATTGCCGGAGACGGGCGAGAATACGTGATCACGGATGACACCGCATTAAAGCTCCGTTCCGAGGATGGACGTTCTATCAAAGACGTGGATATTTCTCTGTTTATCAATGATCTGCCAAACAAAAAAAACACCCATTGTTTTTCAACAGCGGATGCCAGTGGAAGTACGTCTCAGGCTGCCGGCATTATTGAGGGAATGGAAGCCGGAAGCAAAGTTTTTCTTCTGGATGAAGATACTTCTGCCACCAACTTTATGGTGCGGGATACGTTCATGCAGGAAATCATCTCCCGTGAAAAGGAACCGATCACTCCATTTCTCGAACGGGCACAGAAGCTGTATACAATTGCCGGAATTTCTACGCTTCTGGTTGCCGGAAGTTCCGGTGCATTTTTCCACATTGCAGACACAATTATCCAGATGGACTGCTATCGTCCTGTGGATATCTCACGCAAAGTCAAAGAAATCTGTGGAAAATATCCTCTGAGTCCAGCCAAAGTTCCTGCATTTGTTATGCCTGACAGTCACAGGATCATACAAAAGAATACTCCTGTGATTCGCTCACATGGACATGGCACAGGCAAACCGGATCGTCTCAAAATAAAAGTTCATGGAAAAGCT
>ERZ773114.3740-NODE-3740-length-12131-cov-7.002319_pt1 | contig 12131 bp, 10 predicted proteins | sample MGYA00580564_ERZ773114 | MGnify/ENA primary metagenome ERZ773114 (study PRJEB29015, sample SAMEA2737836) | human gut metagenome | biome: human gut; feature: human-associated habitat; material: faeces | place: China | collected 2012 ...
CATCTTTAATATGCTGGGGTGTATTAAAATCGGGTTCTCCCACACTCAGATTAATCACATCTACTCCTTGTGCTTTCAGTTCACTACTTTTTTGTGACATCGCAAGCGTTTGCGAAGGAGCAAGAGCTGCCAAACGATCGGATACTTGATTCATGAGAATTATTTTTTATATTGTTACACTATGCAAAGATAACGCAAAGATGGACAGTGACCAATTTATCCGGCCATACCGAATGCTGTCTATTTTGCTTCTTGCGCAAAGATACGTAAAGGAAACCAATTCGACAATAATTAACGACATTCTATCGCAAATTTCTTTCCCAGAATAATTTTTCGGAGCAAATAGCCAGAGTACCCACAGGGCTAAGGGGTTAGATTTTACAATAAAAAATCCTATACGCTGTCTTTTTTTTAACCCCTCTCTTCGGCGCTTTCGCTCCTCTGTGTCTCCCCTATATTTTGCGTCGCAAAACACAGGGGAGAAGGTTAAATACAATCCATCTCATTCGCTAAAACAATGCGACAGAAAGTCATTAAAATCTTTCCCATACCATGCCCCGCAGCATTACGGAGTCTTTCTGTGTAATATAGGGAAGAAGAACAAACACGATACACCGAAAGGTATTACCCTCTGCTCATCATAGATAAGATAGGGGGAGCACCCGATAACAGTAACAGAACTGTAAATCAAACTCTCCGAAAAGGCTGGAATATAGTTATCGACAAAGGTTTCATCGCTAAAATTCAGGTCTACCCCACGGATTTTCTACTGATCCAAAATCGGATTTATTCAACCGAATCATAAAAAACTCCCCCTATTCGAAAATTATGAAAGTCGAACAGAGGGAGCCTAAAAAATACATTAATTCAGTAGCATATCTCTTGGTTATTATTCTAAATAACTTAAAACAAAGAGTTTACTTTACAATAATTTCTAATAACAAAGTAGTAGTATAAGTAGTAAAAATCCGTTATGTCCCAGAAGTCACTAACGTTGCGATTGTCTTTACGGCCTCGCCTTCATAACTCATCGGAGACATAACCGGCTCATAGTCAAACGGTATAAATTCAGAAACTTGTGCTGTCGCAAAATTATGATCCGCATCGATGAATAAAGTCAATTTTGCCCCAGCCTTGTGGCCTACCGCCCGCTGTAACGTATCGATAGATTGAAAATTACCCGACTCTACCATTTGTTTTAACCGTGAAACTTCGGCGCTTTCGAAAAGTAGTTCATATTTTTTCAACACTTTTCCAGTAGCCCGACAAACAGCTATCTTATTCCCCACTGCAACTCTTATCAATCCATATACAAGGAGTCCCGCACCCAACACAATCAAAAAAAGTTTGAGGGAGGACTGTGTATCGGAAACAGCAGATGAACCTACAAAAGCGAGTATAGCAATTACCAGTGCAACAATACCATTTACAGAAATTTTCTTTTTCATTTCAATATAAGGATTTTCCATAAATTTAGAAGAAACAGTTTCCTTTTCTATATTTTCCATTTGATGATAAAACTAATTGAATCGTAATAAAATAATTAATAATTAAAATTCCACGAAACTATTTTGATTGCTTAAATCGACAAATCTCAAAATAGGTCCTAAGTGCCGAGCCCCAGATAGCATATGTAATCAAACCGAAAAGACGATATCTCTGCCGAATTTCCATGTCTCTGAATCTGCGAGCTATCTCTTTTCTATCGCATTACAGCAAGACAGGAATACGAATATACGCACACTCCATACAGCCAAAGAATCATGCATCGGGAATACCAGACTATTCAATATATGCAAGTCCTTTCCTGCCACACACATACATGCAGCAAGAAAACCGGGCGAGGCTCCCGGCTACCCGTGAATAACAGCTACCCACCGTTATTCCGCTAAATCAACATTTTACAAAGGGAATAGAGATAATGTCCGTCGTAGCACAACTGTGCCTTATATTTATCATAACAATCACCGACGATCTTCTCCCGAAGATCTACTAACTGACAACATAATTGCTGCTCATACAAAAATGCAGCGTTTCCACTCGCTTCCTCGGTTATCGGGGAAGACGGAAAGCGTGAAACATTCACGCATAGCCCTCTTTCTACCGGAATAATCGCCGTAAAATTCTGTATAGGCAGGGATTGTGCCCGAACATCGATAAGACTATAAGGATAAGAGGGGTCTTGCGGTTTCACAAGCTCATTTTCGCCTCCTGCGGACAAAAAGATGGCAGAAGTAAGCCCGAATATAGTGGCAAATAGGAAAACTACTATTTTTCTCATGAAACCTTTCATGCAGCAAACATATAAAAAATCTTCGAGATTCACAAGAATCGGTTCTATGATATATATTTACATTAACGCACGTGTAATCAAATGACATGACTAAACGGGCGATCGATATAGGTAGAAAAGGAAGAAAACGGAGTTTAATACGGTTCTTTCTATTAACTTTGAGACTGCTCCCCAAATCCCAACCGAAAGGTTATCTTTTCAAAATTGAATTTCACCCATTGCAAGGGTATCCTTTTCTCGCCTCTCCGATGAATATTTTCCCCATAACCATGCAATTATATCTTCGCAAGCGGACTTCTCGACAGAGAGCACACCATGCCGCATCATATTTTCAAGATATGCGAGCCTGTCGAAGTGGTTATACGCACAATGCGCATAGCTCCTTCGGGGATATGAACAGGCTCCACGGGCCGATTTTTCCTCTTTAAAACAGTACCGTCGACAGCAAACACCTCTACACAAACGACTCCTTCACCGATAATAACAATACTGCGTGTGAAGGGATTGTAAATATAGGGCACGGTGTTTTTGCATTTCGGTAGCTCCACTCCTGCCAACAGCGACTCCATACCGGTTTTGGCATCGATGTGAAATCCGGGGGAGCCGATGAGCTTTCGCACGTGATCGAAGTCGAGCCGAGGATTGGCTTGCAACCACAATGCCATAATGCCGGTGACTACCGGCGTCGCCATCGATGTCCCGCACATTGCCCCCCAATAATTGGTACGCCCGGGAATCAAGGCATCGACCTCGGTATAAGCCAAGTCTTCGCGATTTACATTATAAGATGCCGCATAATTATTGATCGCCGAAATAATGTGTGCACCCGGTGCAAGCACATCGGGCTTATCGCGTCCGTCAAATGTGGGTCCCATACCGGAAAGGGGATACCTCTCGCCCACAGTCCAATCGGAACTTCGTTCCATACCCTGCAAATTGGTAAACTTGTCTCGCGACACATAGGCACCCACCGATATGGGGATTTTCCCACAAGCGGTCGCCGCCATCGTGCTTGCGTTGGAGCCGTTATCAAGTTCCCCGTAATCACAACATGCAATGTATTTTCCGGCAGCGCCCGTCACTGAGAGGTTCCATTTCTGCCCGTCTTTCAACGGGGCATAGAGGTTGATGCTCACACCGCGCTGTAAACCATCGGCATCTTTCATAGGAGAAAGCGTGACAAGCGAATAGTCTTTTTCTCCGGTTATATTCTCGTGACTTACCGACTCGGAAGCATCGGAGCTAATCGAAGTTTCAAAAGCGACTCCATCGCTACCTACCAACGAGAGGCTCACTTGAAATGCAGATGTGGTCGAACACCCGATAAAAACATTTTCACGCATGTGCGATGGTGGAGTAAACGATGTGTTAATCACCTCGCCCTGCCCTACGACCTCGGTCACGATCGTGGAGTTGCGATGCCCCTCGTTACCGGCTGCAATCGCCATAAGGCATTTTTTCCCACTTTCGTCGAGCAGACCGTCAATCATCGATGCGATAGGGTCAGTCCCATCTTTGAAGCCTATGACCGTACCCATACTAAGATTTATAGCCATCGGTTTCTTCTCTTTCTCGGCGTAATCGAGCAGATAGGCAAGGGCATCTATGATTCCGGATTCGCTCTTGTCGGTCGCCACTACCACAATGTCGGACTCCGGCGCCATACCTTTATACACATCGGCCGAGGAGGCTGCAATCGCAGCCACATGAGAGCCATGAGTGTCTCTCGAAACATCATGAGCCGCAGAGCGAATCAGTTCCGGGGTATCGAATACCACACCGTATCCCATAGAAGAAGTGTTTCCATTCCTACCGCTCTGATCCCATACATGAATAATGCGACTATTGCCCCCGGCATCGCGAAATGCAGGATGCATGAAATCAAAACCCGTATCAATCACCCCTATCAGCACGCCCTTTCCCGTGAAACTGCGAGGGAAATCGGGAAGACCTACATGAAGAGCATCCACATGAGAATATTCCCTCGCAAGATCGGTCATGGCTTTTACACTGTTTCCGGCATCAACATTCTCGACATCGGGATCTTCGGCGAAATCCACCAATGCGCTCATCGGGATTACTGCCGTAGCCAAGTTACCCGTCACCACATTGAAAGCCACTCCATAGTCCGCAGCAAGCCTGTCGAGGTCGGCCTCGTCGCAAAGTCTCACTATGGCATGTATATTCTCATCGGCAGACCGCAAGACCGATGCTCTCTGATGAACACGGGTAATCGTGGAAGCGGTGAGCTTCGAAGGGTAATATATCGATTGAAACGGCTGCGCCGAAGCCATAAAGGCCAACGCAGCCGTAACCATACATACAAATTTCTTTCGCATTATCATAAGTCGATGATATTATAATGCAGAGAGCGCGAGGGGAACCGATAGCATGCGATTCCCCTTCACTTTCTCGTTACTTTTTAGAACAAAAATTTATGGGTCGTGCAATTACCATCGTCTGTAACCAAAGCAACTATGCATACTCCCTTACCGGGCACCGTAACGCAGTCGCCATCGGAGACAACAGCCGTCACGATCGCCTTACCGGTAATATCGTAAACACTGAGGCGGGCTCTTTCACCGGTTGCCGATACCACCACCAAGCGGTCGCCCTCTTTAATAATCTCAATTCCGGCAGTCGCACCGGCAGACTCGATACTGCCCGTTCTGTCGATTTCCCACAGAAGAGCCGGGAATCCGTCGGCTCCTGCGCCCCATGCATTGGCAGAGAGGTTGGCATTGAGTTTAGCAATCATATCGGCAGCTTTCATTTCTTCTTCCGTAACGGCGGTCACACCTGCCTGCTCGCTCAAAGGCTTGCAGCCGGTGAGCGCTTCGACATAGTAGCAGTCTGCCGCTGTGGATTTTTCCAATTCTGAACAAATAGGGCTTTTACCGGGCAAGAAAGAAGAACCAACTTCCGCCTCGACAGAACCGATAGCATAACAGTTGTAGACTGTGGATTGCTCGGCCCAACCAACAATACCGGCTACCCAATAGGCCAATGGACATGAGATTGTAGCCGAAGAATAACAGTTTTGAACATTCGACATACTGACAGACCCAGCAATACCACCGGCAAACGAATGTCCTACCAACTTACCGGTATTTACACAACCGGAGATCGTCATAGCCACCTCGGCAACACCCACGATGCCCCCAGCGTTCATACTGCCCCCGTTCACCAAACCCATGAAGCGACAATTTTCCACCTTGCCACCCGAACTATAACCGATAAAACCGCCTACATTGTCGAATTCACTACCTTCAACAGTAACACCCTGCCCGAGAGTGAGATTACAGATGTGGGTTTCGGGGTAAGAGATTGCAAAAAGCCCTACTCCACCGAGAGTAGCTTCGGCATTATTACTTACGATCGTGAGATTGTCGATGGTATGGAAATCACCATCGAAAGTTCCACGAAACACTTTCGACTCTCTGACCAACTCAGGATTCTCTTGTGTCGTATAGTCATTATAGTGACCAATCGAAGGCATTTGCTTGCCACCCATGTCCAAATCGGCTGTCAAGCGGAAAAATTTTCCTTGATAGGTCTCACCGGTTGTCACCGTTTGCTGCAAATGCGACAGTTGCGCCTCGTTCTCTATCAAGAACGGATTTTGTTCCGAACCATCGCCCTGAGTCCAAGCAGTTGCATCACCGTTCCATGCGGCATAACTTGAAAGAGAGATGCCCATGACCATTACAAACGATAGCTTTTTGTAGAAATTTTTCATCATAATCTAAATTTTGTTTATGTATAATAATTGTAAAAATATAGCTCAACAAACTATTCGATTTTTAACCAGCGTTTTAGAAAATATCAATTTGAATATCAATATTTTATATTCGAATTTCCAACAACTTTATCGGCCTATATCAAATTATGGAATAAAGCCAGACCGATCTTATTTTTATAAGCGGAGGCAAGTTATATAAAATAATATTAATAGACAAGAAAGAAAACGAAAGTTTTATCATTATAACAATATATAAATATTGCTTTTATTTTTCAAAAGCCAATCTTAATAAATACTTTGAATAAAAATCAAAAAAGTTTTCTGTGGAATTTATTTTATCAACGACAAGCCATACGAGTTCCATATCAACCCACGCACAATTTCTACTTGCCCTGTATTACAAAACGACAAGACACTCCACAACAGAATATTATGGATAAAACGGCTTTACCGGAAGGGACATACAAAAAGGTAATCGATTAATCATCGAAATGAGTGATGCCGAAGAGGTTACCGAGAGGAGGCTCTTCGGCGTATCTTTTCCGGAACGTCTCAGAATTTCTGCATATCGACCAAACGTTTATAATAGCGGTCGAGTTTTATCAATTCGTCATGACGACCCCGTTCCACAATTTCGCCTTCGTGCATGACGCAAATTAAATCGGCATCTTTTATCGTGGAAAGACGGTGAGCTATTACCAGCGTAGTGCGATTACGCATAAGATTCTCCAAAGCCTCCTGTACCAACCGTTCCGACTCGGTATCGAGAGCCGAGGTCGCCTCGTCGAGAATAAGAATAGGAGGGTTTTTCAGGATTGCACGGGCTATACTCACACGTTGTCGCTGCCCGCCCGAAAGACGGCTTCCCCGGTCGCCAATGCAGGTATCGTATCCTTGTTCGGTCGCCATGATGAAATCGTGCGCATTGGCGATTTTTGCCGCTTCGATGACTTGCTCCATCGTTGCGTTTTCCACCCCGAAGGTTATATTGTTGTAGAAAGAATCGTTAAAGAGAATGGCTTCTTGATTGACATTTCCCATCAATCCCCGCAAATCGTGCACTCTGAAATCTTTGATATTGATTCCGTCGATATAAATTCCCCCTTCATTCACGTCGTAAAAGCGTGGTAAAAGGTCGGCCATCGTAGATTTTCCGGAACCGGACTGCCCTACGAGAGCGACCGTCTGTCCCTTTTTAATGGAAAGGTCGACGTGCTTCACGACATTTTCGGTACTATACCGGAAAGAGACTCCCCGATATTCTATCCCCTCTTTCATTTCCTTCAATTCTACCGGATTCTTCGGGTCTTGTATGGGATTCACCGCCGACAGAATGAGATCGACCCTCACCATAGAGGCTAACCCTTTCTGTATGGAGTAAGCGGCTTTGGACAAATCTTTCGCCGGATTGATAATGCTGTAAAAAATAACCAGATAGTAAATGAACGAAGCGGCATCGATACTGCTCGTTCCCGACAAGATGAGCGAGCCTCCATACCAAAGGACGATACAAATGGTACACGTGCCTAAAAATTCGCTCATGGGATGCGCCAACGACTGCCGGCGGTTGATTCGATTGGATATGCGATAAAAACGATTGTTATCGTCGTGAAACCATTTTATCATTTTATCCTCGGCATTGAAGGCCTTGACAATGCGCAACCCGCCCAAAGTCTCCTCTATGATAGACATCAACAATCCCCATTGATTCTGCCCTTCGAGAGAACGACGTTTCAGTTTCTTACCGACTTGTCCCATAATGTATCCTGCCGTAGGAAGCAGAATCAAGACAAAAAGAGTAAGTTGCCAACTAATGGCGAACATGGTCGCCAGACAGACAATAATCATAATAGGATTCTTGAACATCATATCGAGCGATGCCATTATCGAATTTTCTATCTCCCCTACATCTCCCGACATACGGGCCATGACATCGCCTTTCTTCTCACTGGTGAAAAAACCGATAGGCAAACTTACTACTTTTTCATACACATAATTGCGAATATCGCGCACGATTCCCGACCGAAGCGGTATCATGAAATAGGAGCTCAAATAGGTAGCGGCCGTCTTGAAAAAGGTCATCACCATTAAAAAAACGCCCAATATCAACAGGGCGAAACCGGCTCCTTTTTCATCGATTATCGTTGTAATGTAATAATAGAAATTATTTATCACCACATCTTTAATGGAACCCGACCCCCATTCCATGAAAGTATAAGAAGCCTGTTTGAGCTTGAACAATATTTCCAATATAGGAATGATAAGGGCAAACGAGAAAAGCGTCAAGACCGACGCCAAAATATTGAAAAAGATATTGAGGGCAAGGTAATATTTATAGGGGGGCACAAATCGCCGGAGTATGGAAAAAAAATCTTTCATGCTTCACATATTGAGCCCGGAAAGGACCGAGCAGTTTACGACTGCAAAGATAACACAAATACAAAGATAGCAGAAACAGGAGCTTAAAAAGTTTCCAACCGACCCGATAAAGAGCATTTTTCCGGGGAATAGCTATTGCACTTTTCTTTCGGAGACACCTCGAAAGGGGAAGAGGTTAATGCCTGTCTCTGTTTCTACTGCGGGTATTTCTTTAACCCTCTCGACCTGCGGGCACTCCCCCTATCTCATCTACGATGAGCAGAGGGAGAGGAGTCCTGACTTCTGCCACCTCCACTGCCAGTATTTTCCAACCCCTCCGTCACTGCGTGACACCTCCCCTATATTTTGCATGGCAAAACACCCCCGTAAGGCTACGGGACACGGCAGGGAGGAGGTTTTAAATACCACACCAATGATGTCATTCCAATCCCTCGCTATTCCAAGGAAGGAGTATGAAATATCCAGCAATGCCACAATACAACAAGGAGAAAAGATTAAAATGGTAATTCCCATTTCGACACAAGGATAAATTTTACACCTCTTCCCTGTTTCTTTAACCTCACCGGCTCTACAAGTCACCTCTCCTATCACATCTACGATGAGCAGGGGGAGAGGAGTCCTGACTCTGTCACCTCCACTGCCGGTATTTTCCAACCCCTCCGTCACTGCGTGACACCTCCCCTATATAGGGAGGAGGGGAATGTAACTCTTGTTTTCTCATTTCAGAAAGATGAAATATATCGTTCTTCTTTATAAGGCAATAAATCAATGCCACGGCTTTCGCCTCTATGAAAGCACTTGTTTCCGATTCTTTCGAAATAAAATCTTGCACAGGCAAAATTATTATAATATTTTTGCACGGATTGCGAAAATAGGCTTATCGTCACATCAAAAGACGGCCAAGCCGTCATTTTCGTTTATCTTATTTTTACCGATAGCGAATTATGGGCGAAGCCGTGCACACTTTATCGATTATCATTCCCGCATATAATGAGGAAAAGACTATTGCAAAACTGCTGCAACGGGTACTCGATGCCGATCTAGGGACCGGCATCGAAAGGGAGTTGATCGTGGTGAACGACTGCTCGACCGATTCGACAGAACAAATCGTCGAAGATTTTATCGCCCGCCATGCCGACGCTCCTATCGTTTACTTGAAGCACGAAAGGAATTATGGGAAAGGCATGGCCGTCCGCACGGGCATACGAGCCGTAACGGGCGATTATATCGTCATGCAGGATGCCGACCTCGAACTCGATCCGAACGATTTCAAGAAAATGCTTCCTTTTCTTTTATCGGGCGAATACCATGTGGTATATGGCTCCCGATTTTTAGCAGAGGAAAATTCACATACTTATTTCAGTTATCAACTGGGCGGGAAATTTTTATCGGTAATGACCAACATTCTTTATCGTCAGCACATCACCGACGAACCCACTTGTTACAAAATGTTCACCGCCGATTTGCTGAAATCGATTCCTCTCGACTGCGAGGGATTCGAATTTTGTCCCGAAGTGACGGCAAAAGTTTCGAGACTGGGCTACAAAATCAAAGAAGTGCCCATTCGTTATTATCCCCGCTCTATCGAAGAGGGGAAAAAACTGCGTCTGAGCGACGGTTTGAAAGCGATAGGCACGCTGTTGAAATATCGTTTCTGGAAAATACCCGAATCATGAAAAATAGCACCACAAGCAAAAAAAACACACCTTCCACCAAGAAGGGTACTGCAACGCCTCAAAAAGAGGGAATCTCTTTTTCATGGGTAGCAAAGAACATTTTTGCCGTTGTCATCGTCCTGTTTCTGCTAAACAAATTCGTCCTCGACGTACAACCGGGTTACAACTGGGCATACAACATGCTTCAAAAAAACTTGGAGACTATACGTCATTACTCCCGTACGACGACAGACAACCGCTTTGAAATGAAGCTGGGACTTTCTCATGTGTATCTGCGGTACGTGAAAGAGAGCACTCCCGAAAACGCCGTTATCTTGTTACCGGGGAAAGAGGCTTTTTACCCCGAAGGAGAAGAACGTATATTCTCGGGCGAACCTTATAACAAACTATGGGCTATCCGGTTCTTATATCCGCGCCGAGTCATTATCCCATCGGAGTTGGGTAAAACTCCTTGGAGCGAGAAAATCACCCATGTAGCTATCGTCAACGGTCGCGGATACGAATATCTCGACTACGAGGTTGAACAAAAAGCGCCTCATGCCGTATTGCCCATGCACCTAAAACCGTAACCATCATGTTAGTAGTATCAGGAATCATATTGACTTGCCTGTCGGGTCTTTTATTAACAAGAGTCATCGGGACGCGTTTTTCGTGGACCGAACGCATAGGATTGTCTTTCCCTCTGGGTATGACGCTGCAAACCGTCGTGATGGCTTTGCTCGACTTAATGCATATTCCCCTGACCAGTTTTTCGGTTTTATCAGCAGGAGCCGTAACATTCGCCCTATTGATGTTTATCGTAGCCCGTTACCGAGGATTCGAAAGTTTCCGTATCACCTCGGCTATGCTCGATGACTGGAAACAAGCCAACTTGGTATGGGTATTGCTCATCATACTCATCGGTTATTGCGAATACATGAATTTCTCGAAATGCATGTTTTTCCCTCCCAGCGACCGGGACAGCCTCGCGGCATTCGACACCTTAGGTTTCGTGGCGGCACAAGACCACACGTATATGCGCGCTTGTTCGATGCCGATTACAATCCCTCGATACACCGCGCCGGAGGTAGCATAGCATACGCTCCTTTCGTACAAATGAGCTATGCATACGTCTATATATTAGGAGCCGAAACATCGAAGTCGATACCGGCGTTGATGTATTTGTTCTTTGTCATTGCTTTCTACGGAATTTTGAGACGAAATACCGGGAAAACCGTCGCCGCACTGTCTACTCTGTTTATGATGATGGCTCCCGAAATGCTCGCATTCTCGTCGTTATCGACCACCAACGTCATGCAAGCCATTTTCGCAGGGCTGGGTATCGCTTATACCGCCAGTTGGCTACGCAGCCGCAACGACGATGAATTGTATGCAGGCGCGTTATTGTTGGGTGCCAATATGTGGTGTCGAAACGAGGGTATCGTATTCATCGGCGCAGCTTGTGTGATATTGCTGATCGATTGCATACGCCGCAAGAGTTATCGAAAAGGATTGTACTTTACCGGATTGTCCCTGCTCCCGGCCATTATCTGGTTTATTTACATGAAAATCGGTGGCTTATATACCGAAGGCATGGCTATTACCCGCCTGTTCTGGGACGGGGAGAAAGCGGGATTGATCGTAAACGGCTTTTGGGCTCTGTTTACCAATCCCATATATTATGGCTGGACATTCTCGGTATTCGCCATTTTTATTCTCGGGAACAGCTGGTTCATGATTAAAAGGAAAGACAACCTCGCTTTATTGGGAATGATTGTACTGAGCATCGTATTCTACGGACTCGTCGTTTACCACGTGGACTACGTATGGGATTCCATACAAAACGTATTGGCCTATTCGGCAAAACGATTCTTTTTCTGCTTCGTACCGATGTGCTGGTATTTCGCTGCCACCACACAAATAGCCCGAAAAGGTTCGGAATACATAGAGCGATTTCTATCGCTAAAATAAGACACGGATTTAAGAAGCTGTTTTAAATTTATTGAGAATAATATTATCATTGCAAGCAGGTATGTTCCGGCCATATTGAGCCCCTGTCTCG
>ERZ773114.3752-NODE-3752-length-12097-cov-6.538532_pt1 | contig 12097 bp, 8 predicted proteins | sample MGYA00580564_ERZ773114 | MGnify/ENA primary metagenome ERZ773114 (study PRJEB29015, sample SAMEA2737836) | human gut metagenome | biome: human gut; feature: human-associated habitat; material: faeces | place: China | collected 2012 ...
GGTGCTCAAAGTATTTATTTAAAAGAATTTGTGACAAATGATTGACTAACATACACGAATTTTACCTTCATTTACTTTTTTTCCTTGATTTTTTTGCCATTTGCGCGTATAATTTCCTTATATTAATTTAGAGATGGGAGTGTTTCTTATGGAAAAAGTAACAATTAAAGATTTATATCGTAACACAGAAAATTACATTGACAAAACTGTTGAAGTTGCTGGCTGGGTTAGAACAGTTAGAGATTCAAAAGCTTTTGGATTTATAGAATTAAATGATGGTTCTTTTTTCAATAATTTGCAAATAGTTTTTAACGATAAATTAGCAAATTTTGAAGAAGTTCGTAAATTAACAATCAGTTCATCTATTATAGTAAATGGAAAAGTTGTAAAAACAGAGAATGCAAAGCAACCATTCGAAATTCATGCAGATAGTGTAGAAATATTCAATCTAGCAGATGCAGATTATCCATTACAAAAGAAAAGACATTCTTTTGAATATTTAAGAACTGTTGCACATTTGCGTCCAAGAACAAATACTTTTAATGCAGTATTTAGAATTAGAAGTGTCGCTGCATTTGCAATACATGAGTATTTCCAAAATAACGGATATGTATATGTTAATACTCCTATAATAACATGTGCAGATTGTGAAGGTTCAGCCGAAATGTTTAAGCTTACTACATTAGATTTGGACAAGCCACTTCCTCAAAAAGATGGAAAAACAGATTTTAGTGAAGATTTATTTGGCAAAAAAGCTTACATTACAGGTTCTGGACAACTTCATGGCGAGACATTTGCAGAAGCCTACGGAAAAATTTACACATTTGGTCCAACATTAAGAAGCGAAAATTCAAACACAAAAACACACGCCAACGAATTCTGGATGATTGAGCCAGAAATTGCATTTTGCGATTTGGAGCAATTAATGGACATAGAAGAAGATTGCTTAAAATTCGTAGTTTCTAGAGTTTTGGAGAAGTGTCCAGAAGAAATGGAATTCTGTAATAATTTTATCGAAAAAGGATTAATCGATAAGCTACACAAATTAGTTAATTCAAAATTTGTCAGAATTGATCATAAAGAAGCTATCGATATTTTAAAGAAAGCAGACAAAGAATGGGAATTTAAACCTGAATATGGCGAAGATTTAGCAAAAGAACATGAGAAATATTTAACAGAGTATTTCAATGGACCAGTATTTGTAAAGAATTGGCCAAAAGACATAAAATCATATTACATGAAACTTAACCCAGATGGAGAAACCGTTGCAGGTGTTGACCTAGAAGTTCCAGGAGCAGGAGAAATTATGGGTGGTTCTCAAAGAGAGGAAAATTACGATAAATTAGTTGCTCGTATGAAAGAAATGGGTATTGCAACAGAGCCATTATACTGGTATCTAGACTTACGTAGATATGGCTCAGTAATTCACTCTGGTTTCGGATTAGGATTTGAAAGACTTCTTATGTACATTACAGGAATCGAAAACATAAGAGACGTAATCCCTTATCCAAGAACACCAAATAACTGTGATTTCTAATACGTTAAAAGAAGCATTTATATAATGCTTCTTTTTGTTTGCAATATTTAAATCTTTCAAAAAATAAATTAGACTTTTAAAGAGCATTCAAATTTACTTGAATGCCCTTTATTTTATTTACCAATTTTTTGTCTTACATATTCGTACAACATAATCCCAGTTGCAACAGATGCATTTAAACTTTCCGTCTTGCCCAGCATAGGTATTTTTACTCTGTTATCAGCTATTGCCTGTACTTCTTTTGAGGCACCATTTGCCTCATTTCCAATTACAATTACTTTTTTATTGTATTCTATATCATAAACACTATCGTTTGTATCTAGTGAAGTTACAACAACCTTGAATTTATTTTTCTTTATTTCTTTAAGGGTCGCAACCAAATCATCAGTTTCTATTACTTTTACTCTTAATATTGCTCCCATGGTTGACCTTACAACTTTTGGATTATAACTATCTGCAGTTGTCTTTGTAACTATTATCTGTTTTAAATTTACACTATCTGCAGTTCTTAAAATGGTTCCTAAATTTCCTGGGTCTTGTATTCCATCTAGTGCAAGGATTATATCTTGATCATATTGTATTTTTTCTGTTTTACTAGGCTTTTCTAAAACAGCAAGAATTCCCTGTGGAGCAACAACATCAGTCAAAAAGTTAAATACTTTTGCATTTACATATATGCAATCATATTTTGCAATTTCATATAAAAGTTTCTGTTCTATATCTCCAGTTTTTAAGCACTCTTCACAAACAACAATTTTATCTATTTTAGCATTTGCTACAATAGCCTCTTCAATCATCTTCACACCTTCAATTATATACAACCCAGCTTCATCTCTGTACTTTTTATCTTTTAACTTTTTAATATTTTTTACAGTTTCATTATCTTTACTAGTAATAATTTGCATAGCCACTCCTTTTAAGAATTTTATACTTTATTATATCAGAAATAATTCATTATTTTAAAAATCAAACTAGAAGCTCGCCTTTGAGGGGTCCGAATGGAGCCCCGACCAAGAGCGACATGTTGGATTTTAAAAATTGAATTATTTCTGTATAGACACTAACATTTCCTTAATCATTTCTATAATCTTCTTTTCGTCTTTTTCGTTTGTGTTTAATGTTATGTAGGGTTCAATTCCCTGAGAAAATCTGATTTTTGGTCCATATTTTGTTACTAATTTGTTGATTATATCACCATCTATTTGGAGGTTGTCTTTATCTAAGTAAAATACTACATTTTTACCTTTTTGTGATAGTTTAAGCACATTTGCGTTTCTTGCAAGTATTTTTATTCTTGCAATTTCTATTAAATTTTCAACTTCTGTTGGCATTGTTCCATATCTATCTATTATTTCATCTATAACGTCTTCTATATCTTTATTGTTTCTACACAATGCAATATCTTGATAGATTTCAATTTTTTGTGCGCTGTCTTCTATGTATGTTTCTGGAATATAGCTTGATAAATCGATGTCTATTTGTACGTCTTTTTCTTCTTTTACCGGTGTTCCCTGCATCTCTCTTACTACTTCATCTAGTAACTTACAGTATGTATCATATCCAACTTGTTCCATGTGTCCAGATTGAATTTCTCCAAGCATGCTTCCTGCACCTCTTATTTCCAAATCTCTCATGGCAATTTTAAATCCAGAACCAAATTCGGTAAATTCTTTTATTGCTTTCAATCTCTTGTCTGCAACTTCTGATAATAGTTTATCTCTTCTATATGTTACATATGCGTATCCTTGCCTGTCTGAACGGCCAACTCTTCCACGTATTTGGTACAATTGGGCAAGTCCAAGTCTATCTGCATTTTCTACTATTATTGTGTTCGCATTTGGAATATCTATTCCAGATTCCAAAATTGTTGTGCAAACAAGTACATCTGTTTTATGCTCAATGAAGTCCTGCATTATACTTTCAATCTCTGCTCCAGTCATTTTGCCATGCGCAAATTCAACTCTCGCCTCTGGAACTAATTTTGAAATTTCGTCTGCTTTTCTTATTATTTTTTCAACATTATTGAACAGATAGAATACTTGACCATTTCTTTCAAGTTCTCTTGTTATTGCTTCTTTAATAACTTCATCATCATACTCTAACACATAAGTTTGAACAGGTTTCCTGTTTTGAGGTGGCTCATAGATTACAGACATATCTCTTACTCCAACAATCGACATATGCAGTGTTCTTGGAATTGGCGTTGCAGTCATTGTAAGTACATCTATGTTTTCTTTTAGCTTTTTTATCTTTTCTTTATCCTTTACACCAAATCTGTGTTCCTCGTCTATAATTAGCAAGCCTAAGTCTTTAAATTTCACATCTTTACTTAAAAGTCTATGTGTTCCAACTACTACATCTACTTCTCCTAGTTTTAGTTTTTTTATTACCTCATCTTGCTCTTTTTTAGTTCTAAATCTGTTTAGCAATTCAACCTTAATTGCAAACTCTTCCATTCTTGTCTTAAACTCTTCATACTGCTGGTTTGCAAGAATTGTTGTTGGAACTAAATATGCAACTTGCTTTTGGTCCATTACAGCCTTAAATGCTGCACGGATTGCAACTTCTGTTTTTCCATAACCAACATCTCCACAAAGTAGTCTATCCATTGGTTTATTCGACTCCATATCTTTTTTCACTTCTGCAATGCATCTTAATTGGTCATCTGTTTCTTGATATGGAAAACTATCTTCAAATTGTTTTTGCCACGGCGTATCTTTAGAAAACATAAAGCCCTGAGCCTTTTGTCTTCTGGCATACAATTCAATTAAGTCTCTAGCAACTTCTTTTAAATTATTCTTTACTCTTGCCTTAGTGTTTTCCCACTCTTTGCTTCCAAGCTTATTAAGTTTAGGCTCTCCATCGCCCCCACCAACATATTTTCTAATGTTATCAAGCATATCTGTTGGCACATACAAAACATCATCGTTTTTATACTTAACCTTGATATAATCTTTTGTAATTCCATCTGCTGTTGTAATAGTATTTACACCAATATAAATTCCTATTCCTTGTGTCTTGTGAACAACATAATCTCCAGCTCTTAAGTCTGCAAAAACGACCTTTTCTCCCTGTTTGAAAGAATATGTATGCTTTTTCTTTTTTGGTTCACTCGCAATAAAATCTTCGCCCGTAATTACAATTACATTTGTCTCGTAATTTTCAAAACCAGATGACAGGCTTCCATTTGATATAATTACCGTTTTATTTTTAAAATATTCCTCAATTGAATTTTTATAAATTTTCTCTTGTGAATCTTCTAATTTTTCGAAGTATTTATACTTTATTTCTTCTGGTTCTAATAAAGCCTCAATTTTCTTGCTTCCAGCCTCATTTCCAGCAAGTACTATAACTCTCTTATTTTCATCTAGTGCTTTCTTTATTTCTGTGGTTAAAATGTTCAATTCACTCTTAAAAAAATGCATATCTCTGTATTTAAAATTAAATACATTTGCAGAAAATTTTGTAGTATTCTTATCACTTAATAAGTCTGTTTCGTACAAATATATCAACTGATTTTCCACATTTTCCACATCATATTTTGCTATATTTTTTATAGAATCTGGAACAATTCTATCTTTTTCTAGCAATGTTTCAATAAGTTGATTATTATCATTAATTATATTTTCTTGTCTTACATTTATTTTCTCAATATCATCTAAACATATTAAATAATCTTCTCCAATGTATTCCATAAAAGACGATTGCTTATCATAAAACTCATTAAAATATTTATCGACTTTGCTTATATAATCTCCATTTTTTATAAGCTCTATGTCTTCTGTTATATTTTTAGCGTTTTCTTCACTCGCACTCTCTTTTTTAGTCTCAATTTGTTTGCAGATTTCATCGATATTTTTCGTTACAATAAGCTCATGAGATGGATAAATTCTAGCTTCTTCAATCATCTTATTAGAACGTTGAGAAGTTATACTAAAGCTTCTAACTGAATCGACTTCGTCTCCCCAGAACTCAATTCTTACACCCTGTGTGTTAGTAGTTCCAATATCTAAAATTCCGCCTCTTACGCTAAACTGACCTTTTCCATCAACTATATCTGCCCTTTCATATCCAAGGTGAATCAAGCTTTGCTTTAATTCTTCCAAATTGAAGCACTTACCAACCTTAAACTCTAATAATGCTTTATACACTTCTTCTTTCGAAATCATCTTTTGCATCATTGCTTCTATAGTTGTAATTACAATTAGTCTATTTTCGTTCTTTTTAACAGATTTTTCTTGTTCAAAAATTTTATTTAAGGTTTCTATTCTTTCATATGGCAAATCTTTACTCTCTGCCACGTAGTCATATGAAGCTATTTCTCTCTTTGGAAAATATACAACATTGCCAGAAAAATATTTTAAATCTTTATATATTTTTTTAGCCTGCAACTCATTATAAGTTACTATGCAAATGTTTCTATCTGCAAACTCTTTCGTAGCCTCTAATAATTGTATTTTTCCAACGCTAGATAAGCCCGATAATACTATCGGACTTATTTTTTTATTTATATCTGATACATACTCTTTAAACTTTTTCAAGTTTTCAAGCTCTTTAATTAGAATATTCATTACTATTCCTCTTACATATTTTCTAGATATTTAATATAAATTTTTGCACAACATTCACAGTCAAATTCTGCCCTATGGAACCCATCTTCTTGAATTCCGATATATCTTGCTACTGTATTTAGCTTATGGTTTGGTAAGTTTGGCAACATTTTTCTGCTAAGTGCAACCGTATCTATAACTTTATTTTTAGAAAAGCTCTTGTTTGAATTGTTTTGTAAAAAGCTAACATCAAAATTAGCATTATGTGCAACAATAATATGATTACCAATAAACTCTACAAGTTTAGGCATTACCTCTTCAATTTGTGGAGCATTCTCTAACATTTTATTAGTAATTCCAGTCAAATTTGTTATAATATTTGAAACTTCTTTCTTAGGCTTTACAAGTGTAGAAAAATTGTCTATCTTTTTTGCACCCTCATACTTAATTGCACTAATTTCAATAAGCTCATTATATACAGGCGAAAGTCCTGTAGTTTCAACATCAATTGCAACAAATTTTACTTCTTTCTTTCGTTTATTTATTTCAATTCTTTTGTTGTCATCTAAAATTGATATTTGTTCCATAGTGCTTTTCTAAATTTCTCCCTTTTTAATTTTTTCTAAAGCAATCGCAATTTGGTCTGGGCAAGAAGTTCCTTTTCTGCCACATTCAATTCCTTTTAATTTTGAAATTACATCATCAATTGTCATTCCTTTTACAAGGCTTGCAATTCCTTGCAAATTTCCGTTACAACCATTTATTACTTTTAAGTTCTTTATAATATTATTCTCAACTTCTACAATTATTTCTGTAGAGCATACTCCTTGTGGTTTATATCTATATTCCATTTAAAAGTTCATTCCTTTCCAAATTTATATTTACTATGTTCTGCCAGTAGTTTTTAGTGCCTATTGTTCATTTTTTATAAAACAATTTAATTTTTTATAATCTGTATTAGCTTTTATTACTACATTATTTAAGCTTTTATAATAATTACATATCTATATTTTTACTATACAATAATACAACAAAATTAGGAAAAAATCAAGAAAATGGCAAATTTTAGTTTGCTTTTTATGTAAATTAGTGTTATAATATATTAAATCAGGTTTCAAGCCTGTAAATACATAATAAGGAGAGTACAATTATGGTTGAAAAAGCGAATCGGTTTGAAAGGATAACATCTATAAAAGAACTTCATGCCACAGGGCAAAAAATGATTTTGAGTGGATATATTCCTGCTCAAATCGACCCTTATTCCGCATTTGCGGATAAGGCGTTCATTGACCTCCGTATTCAGCTCACTCCCGCAGAGGAGGGGTTGAATATGGGCGAGTTAGCAAAGCTCTACAGAGAGTTTGCCAACCTCGTGCACGTTCCCAACGGTCGCACAGAAATGTTGTGCAGCACCATCCGAGATGAAAAGTATCTCGTGATTTACTGCCACTGCTATTCCATTGAGACCGGAAAGCAGCTCTATGAGAGTCTGAAGAAACAGTACTTTACTGCATAACTTCTTCTCGCGGCAATTCTCCAAAACCCTGGCCTGCACCTGCAGGCTGGGGCACTTTTTTATTTTAAAGGTTTTAATTAATAAATTTTAAGGTGTTTTTATTATGTACCAATACATTGCAAATTATTGCATTTGATTTTTATGTAAATTAATGCTATAATATATTTAATCGTGGTTAAAAACACGTGAATCATATTTTTTGGAGGATAAACAATGTCTAAGGTATTTGCGAATTTAAGTTCCAAAACAAAAAAACTAGGAATGTGTAGGAAAATAGCCTTGTATGTTAACAAACCTACTCCGGCAGACGCCTTTGTTCCTTGGAACGACAAGTTGAACTTAAAGCTTCGAGTCCAAATCTCTGCTGACGAGAAAAAACACTCTCGTCCCTCGCTTCGGATTCGCCGCAAGCTAAGTAAAATCTTTACCACCGATTACCCGTTCGTGTCTACTGAGTATTGCACTTGTTCCACCATTACGGGGGAACATTACCTTGAAGCAATTTTTCATTGCCATGACGACAAAGCTGGCGAAGAAATGTACAACCGCCTTGCAAAGGAATTTTTTTCCAAGTAAGTTCTAACCCTTAGCACAACCCTTCACCCCTTGGCTTGCACTGCAGGCCGAGGGGTTAATTATTTTATTAAGATTAAAATGTGCCTAAATCATTAATTACCAGCTCTTAGTTCAGGAACAATCTTTCTTAAATTTTCTATAAAATAATCTATATCTTCTTTCGTATTTTCATCCCCTAAAGTTATTCTTATTGTTCCCTCTAGCCATTCTTTATCTAATCCTATAGCCATTAATACATGAGACGGAGTTGCAGTTCCAGATGAACAAGCAGAACCACCAGAAGCACATATTCCAACTTCATCAAGTTTCATTAGAATATCACTTGAATCACAGCCTTTAAACGAAACATTTATATTTCCTGGTAGTCTATTTGTTAAATCTCCGTTTATTTTTATATCTTTAATATTCTCTATTAATCTTGATATACAATATTGTCTTAAAGCTAATAATTTTTTATTATATCTGTCTATATTGTATGTTGCAATCTCTATTGCTTTTCCTAATCCTACTATTCCAGCAACATTTTCTGTTCCAGACCTTTTATTTTTTTCTTGATGACCACCATCTTGTATTCTTTCAAAATTTATACCTTTTCTTACATATAATGCTCCAACACCTTTTGGTCCATAAAATTTATGTGCAGACATCGAAAGCATATCTACATTCATACTCTGAACATCTATTTTTATGTTTCCAACCGCTTGAACTGCATCCGTATGGAACACTATATTATTACGATGTGCTATTTTTCCAATTTCTTGTATATTCTGTATAGTCCCTAGCTCATTATTTGCCATCATAATGCTAATTAAAATCGTATCATTACATATGTTACATTTTAACTGATTAATGTCTATAAAGCCATTCTCGTCAACATTTAGATATGTTACTCTAAAACCTTTGTGCTCCAAATTTTTACACGTATTTAAAACCGCTGGGTGTTCAATTTTAGAGGTAATTATGTGGTTTCCTCTGCATCTATTTGCATACGCAAATCCTTTAATTGCTAAATTATCACTTTCACTTCCGCAAGAAGTAAAATATACTTCCTCTTCACAACAATTTATTGCTCTTGCTACTTTTCGTCTAGCACATTCTATGGCTCTTTTTGCCTCACGGCCTATATAATATAAAGATGATGGATTACCATACTCTAAATTAAAATATGGTATCATCTCATTTAAAACTTCTCTCTTTACTGCAGTTGTTGCAGAATGGTCAAAATAAATCTCCTTCAAAAAATCACTTCCTATTCAATATATTATATTCAAACATGAAAAAAAGGTGCTGGCTTTTAACCAACACCGTTTCTTTATTTTGTAGATGAATCTTTCCATCTATCTACTTTAATATCTCTATATGTGTCCATTACATCTCTATACTTTGAATATTCATCTTCCCATATTATTGAAGGAATCTTTTCAAATGCATCAGACATTTTTTCTGTTTCCTGTAAGAAAATTATTTTTTCTTGTGGAGACATTTTGTTGTACTTTTTTGAGAATAGATATAGTTTGTCTAATTCTTCGTTCGCCTTTATAAATGACCAAAAGTCTTTTACTTCAATTCCGGCCATGTTAATCTGCATTATAGCAACCGTAATCAATGTTATGATTATGAATATTAGTATTCCAATACCAACAATTGCCTCCATTTTTTCTACCTTCCTTACTTTTCAAGACTATTCTTCATTAAATATTGCCTCGAATTCTTCTCCTGTAATTTTTTCTTTTTCTAATAATACTTTTGCTACTGCGTGTAATTTGTCTTCATGTGTTTTTAATATTTCTTTTGCACTATTGTAGCATGTATCTAGAATTCTCTTCATTTCTTCATCTATTATTCCAGCAGTTTCCTCAGAATATGTTTTTTCCTGTGCGAAATCTCTTCCTAAGAATACTTCGTTTTGGTCTGAACCCAAAGTAATTGTTCCTACTCTTTGGCTCATTCCATATTTTGTTACCATTGAATTTGCAATTTTTGTAGCTCTTTCAATATCATTGCTTGCACCAGTTGATATATCGTCTAATATCAATTCTTCTGAAGCTCTACCACCTAATAATGATATTATTTGTTCAATCATTTCTGTTTTAGACATAAATGATTTATCTTCTGTTGGTTGATACATTGTGTATCCACCAGCCATTCCTCTTGGAACTATTGATATTTCGTGTACTGCATCTTGTGTTGGTAAGAATTTACTTACTACTGCGTGGCCAGCTTCGTGATATGCAACAAGCCTCTTTTCTTTTTCACTTCTTACTCTTGTTGTTTTTTCTGGTCCCATTGTAACTTTAACCATTGCATCTTCAATTTCTTTTTCATGAATTTCTTTTAAGTTTCTTCTTGCTGCTAATAATGCTGCTTCATTTAATACATTTTCTAAGTCAGCACCAGAAAATCCAGCAGTATTTTTTGCAACTATTTTTAAGTCTATGTCATCTGCTAATTTCTTTTTTCTCGCATGAACTTCTAATATTTGCTCTCTTGCTCTAACATCTGGAAGTCCGACTACTATTTGTCTATCAAATCTTCCTGGTCTTAATAATGCTTTATCAAGCATTTCTGGTCTATTTGTTGCTGCTAAAACTATAATTGTTTCTTCTGATGAAAATCCATCCATTTCAACTAATAATTGATTTAATGTTTGGTTGTTTTCTGTTTCTGCACCACTATTACTTGTTCTTCTTGAACCAATTGCATCTATTTCATCAATAAAAACTATACATGGTGAAATCTTTCTTGCTTTTTCAAATAATTTTCTAACTCTTGAAGCTCCTAGACCTGCAAACATTTCAATAAATTCTGATCCACTCATAGATATAAACGGAACATCTGCTTCACCCGCAATTGCTTTTGCTATTAATGTTTTTCCAGTTCCTGGTTTTCCATATAATAAAACTCCCTTTGGAATTTTTGCTCCCATTTCAGTAAATCTTTTTGGCTCTTTTAAGAATTCTACAATTTCTTTTAATTCTGCCTTTTCTTCATCTAATCCTGCAATATCATCAAATGTAATTTTTGTTTTTCTTTCTGTTTCTTCATAAACTTGCCCTTTATCACCTAAACCTTGCATTTTATAAATCATTATAAATAGTGCAACCATTATTGCTGTTGGCAATATTGAAAAGAAATATGATGGAATTTGTGAAATTACACTTCTTGTTTTTTGTTCTAATTTTATTTCATTTCCTTCAAGCGTTTGACTTTGAATTAATTCCATAAATACTTGGGTATTTGGTATTATTGCTTTTTTTTCTTCTTCTTCATCTTTTAGTTTTACTTTTAATGTTGTACTTCCAACTGTCATTTCAATTTTTTCTACATTTTTATTTTGAATTTCTTTTACTAATTCTGTATATGCAAGAACTTTATCATCTTGTTCATCATCATTTGTTTGTCGTTTTACTATTAATACTATTGATACAACAATTAGTGCAATTAATAAAATTGTTAATATTACTAATTTTATTACATCTAATTTTTTGTTTTCTTCCTTTTTCTTTAATTTTGTCTTCTTTGTCTTAGTATGTTTCTTGCTTGTTGTCTTTTTCTTCAGTTGTTCTTTACTTTGCGTTCTTTTTGTTTCTTGCACCGTTGCTGCTGTTTCGGTAGAAACTTCTGTTGTCACTGCCTGATCTGTCTGTGTATCATCTGCATAAACCGGTATTACAGAGATTGTCATAATCGCGCATACAAATGCTGTCATAATCTTACGTCTCATGATCGCTTCCTCCCTTTGTTTGAACATTGTTATGACATGATCATCTTTCTAATACTCAATTTTATCTGGTGATTTCTACCTTACTCCTTTTTGTATAAAAATTCAAGTACGCAGTGTTACGTATTTGTAAATTTTTTATTCTTTATGATGCAGGAAACAACCTTCCTCATGTGAGTCAACCACTCCCACTGCCT
>ERZ773114.3755-NODE-3755-length-12092-cov-30.620919_pt1 | contig 12092 bp, 10 predicted proteins | sample MGYA00580564_ERZ773114 | MGnify/ENA primary metagenome ERZ773114 (study PRJEB29015, sample SAMEA2737836) | human gut metagenome | biome: human gut; feature: human-associated habitat; material: faeces | place: China | collected 2012 ...
ATAGGTCTTGTAAGTCCGTGAATCTTGATATCCATCTGGATAGCTGTGATACCCTTATGTGTACCTGTTACCTTGAAATCCATATCTCCGAAGAAATCCTCAAGACCCTGGATATCTGTAAGTACAAGGAAATCATCATCTGTATCGCCTGTTACAAGTCCGCATGAAATTCCGGCAACCATAGCCTTGATTGGAACACCTGCAGCCATAAGTGACATACATGATGCACATGTTGAAGCCATTGATGTAGAGCCGTTTGACTCAAATGTCTCCGATACGGCACGGATAGTATATGGGAACTCCTCAATGCTTGGAAGTACAGGAACAAGTGCCTTCTCAGCAAGTGCTCCGTGTCCAATCTCACGACGTCCCGGTCCACGTGATACCTTTGTCTCTCCTACAGAGTATGCAGGGAAGTTATAGTGATGCATATATCTCTTTGTTGTGATATTTGCATCAAGTCCGTCGATTTTCTGAATCTCTGATAAAGGAGCAAGTGTTACAACATCACAAATCTGTGTCTGTCCACGGGTAAACATTGCAGAGCCGTGAACTCTAGGAATCAAATCAACCTCTGCTGCGAGTGGTCTGATCTGGTTGATTGCACGACCGTCCGGACGCTTGTGATCCTTTAAAATCATCTTTCTGACTGTCTTCTTCTGATACTGGTAAATAGCCTCTCCAAGAACTGCAAGGTACTCCTCATTGTCTGCGAAGGCTTCCTCTAACTGCTCTGTGATAGCTCTGATATTTTCCTCACGCTTCTGCTTCTCATCTGTGAATACTGCCTCCTCCATCTGCTCAGGAGTAACAATTTTCTTAATATCCTCAAACATCTGCTCAGGAATAGCACAGCTCTCATACTCATGCTTTGGCTTGCCAATCTCATCACGGATCTGATCCATGAATGCGATAACTGTCTGGTTGATATCGTGGCACTTATAGATTGCTTCAATCATCTGATCCTCAGGAATCTCATTGGCGCCTGCCTCAATCATGATGACCTTTTCCTTTGTAGAAGCAACTGTGAGCTGTAAATCTCCCTCATCCCACTGCTTCTGTGAAGGGTTTACGATAAACTCTCCATCAACAAGTCCCATCTGTGTCATGGCACATGGTCCGTCAAACGGAATATCTGAAATGTGAACAGCAAGAGCTGTACCAATCATTGCAACTATCTCAGGACGGCACTCAGGATCCACTGACATAACAAGGTTGTTTAATGTAACATCATTTCTGTAATCCTTTGGGAAAAGGGGTCTCATAGGACGGTCAATTACACGGTCTGTAAGAATGGCGTTCTCAGATGCCTTTCCCTCACGCTTGTTAAAACCACCCGGAATTTTTCCTACAGAGTACATCTTCTCCTCAAATTCAACGCTGAGTGGGAAGAAATCCACACCATCACGTGGCTTGTCAGATGCTGTAGCTGTTGAAAGAACTGTTGTATCACCATACTTGATAAAAACAGCTCCGTTAGCCTGAGCTGCTACTCTTCCGATATCTACGGTAAGAGTCCTGCCGGCAAGTTCCATTGAATAACTTTTGTACATATTAATTCTCCTTAAAATTCTTTTGCAGAAGTGTATTCCTCTTCCGAAACTACTAAACAATACATGTACTCTCATGCACTCTTTAGTGGTCTCGGCTTACTTCTGCTTTTCAAAAACAATAATAAAAACAATAATAGAGCGGAATAATAATTACTCCGCTCTAAAGAAAATACTATTTTCTGAGTCCTAAACGCTCGATAAGTGAACGATATCTCTCGATATCAATCTCCTTAAGGTATGCAAGTAATCCACGTCTCTGACCGATCATCTTTAACATTCCTCTTCTTGAGTGATGATCCTTTGGGTTCTGTTTGAAATGCTCAGTTAACTCTGCGATTCTTGCTGAAAGAATTGCAATCTGAACCTCTGGTGAACCTGTGTCATTTGGTGTTCTACCGTACTCTGCGATAATAGCCTGTTTCTTTTCCTTTGCGATCATTGTTGATCCTCCTTATATTATAATGCGCCCTGATAACTGTATGATGCTCAGCAATAGGTCGGAGTGTCCAACTACCGAACATGGGCAAAACCATACTTATGCAGTATAGCATAGTAAGCATTTGTTGTAAACTGTTTTTTTATTAATCCGGCAAATATCTTGCGACACAAATCGGATTTCTGTAATATGCATTTGAAACCTTGATTCCATCACGCTTGTTGCTGGCATGTACAATCTGTCCGTTTCCGATATAAATTGCAACATGTGAGATACTCCTTCCACTTCCGTAGAAGAATAAATCTCCCGGCTTTGCTTCAGATGCACTGATTTTTGTGCCGTATGAAGGCTGTGCTCTTGATGAATGCGGTAATGAGATTCCATACTTTCCAAGAATTCTCATTGTGAAGCCTGAGCAGTCAACTCCTTTCTCAAGGCTTGTACCACCCCACACATATCTGTTTCCGACAAACTGTAACGCATACGATACAACAGATGCCCTTACATCTGATACGCCGTCACCATACTTCACCTGCTCTATTGTCTTTGCTGTAGGAAGTGCCTGTGCCAGTGTCACATAATCCTGTGATATATATCCTACCGAATCATCCACACTTATCTCAACCCAGCCGTCAGCAACAGAATTAACCGTGAATGCCTCTGAATTTCCAACCTGCGAAAGCACCGCAGCCTCTGTTGACTTCTCTGCACGCACATTCAGTGTTTCCGTATTTACTGTGGCAACCGTCTTAATCTCCTGTTCTGCAATAGACTCTGCCTCATCTCCTGTTACAAGATACTGCTTGTTTACATATCCTGTGACCTTGCCTGATGTGACCTTGTACCATTCTCCGGCATCCTCAAGAAGCTCACAGGCATTGTGATTGGTAAGTATTCCTATTACCTCGCTGTCTGTCGAAGCTTCCTGTCTGATATTTAAGTTTCCGCTGCTTATAACCGACATACCAAGATTTGTATAACCACAGGTCTGTGCGGCTGTCGGTGTCTGCGCTGCCTCATTTGCCTGCTCAGACTCTTGTGAGGCACCATCTGTCTGCGGTGTGCCCTGTGCAGATGCTGTTACAACATTGCTGTCATTTTGCGCAACAGTAAGCTCAGCTCCGTAGTATGTGAGAGCAGATGTCGCTCCTGCTGTGAGAAGCTCCGTAGCATCTGCCGCCTCTGTCAGACCAAGAGCCACCCCAGCATTGACTGTTCTGTTTTCCTTTAATGATGTTCTGGCATCTACTGTGCTGCCTGAGCTCATAGATACAGCACCTATAATAATAGCAAACGCTACAACGCCTGCTGCCTGTCCTAATTTTAATTTATTTTTCATATAGCCTCCAGTTCATGCTATCCATAATCCCATGTTTACGAGTATATCACAAATTGTTAAAATGTCAATATTTCTCCGTAATATTTCCGTAATATTTGTCATTTTTTCGTTATTTTGGGTAATTTTGCAAAAAAAACAGCCACACTAGAATGTGTGACTGCCTGCATAATTGATTGTATAATTGATATCTGCACTCATCTGGCTCTTTAACGCTTCTATTGAATCAAACTTCATCTCAGGTCTTACGAACTTATGAAGCTCTACCATGATATCCTGTCCGTAAACATCCTGCCCAAAATCTATGATATATGTCTCTGCACCGATTGGATTTTTGCCCTCTATAGTAGGCTTGCATCCTATATTGGTTACACCAAGGTACCAGTTGTCCCTGACAAGAACTCTTGACATATACACTCCCTTTGGTGGAAGCAGCTTATCATGCGGCACTGAAAGGTTGACCGTCGGAATGCCAATAGTCCTGCCCAGTGCTCTGCCATGCACTACTCTTCCTTTTATGAAAAAGGGATATCCCAGCAGTTCATTCGCCTTTTTAATATGTCCTGCCGCAATCTCCTCGCGGATATAGGTACTGCTTATATCCCTGTCTCCATCCTTTATCTTGTCCACCACAATAAGATCGTATCCAAGCTCTCCTGCCATCGCAGAAAGCAGCTTGTGGTCTCCTGCCCTGTTGTGCCCGAAACGGAAATCATCTCCGACAATGATACACTTGACATTAAGACTTTTAACTATCCATCTGACAAACGCATCCGCCTCCATCGTCATCACCTGTGGCACAAACGGACACTCTATCAGATAGTCAATACCTGATTTTTCAAACACATACTCTTTTTCATCATTTGTGATTATAACCTTTGACTCAACGCCAAGTACCTCCGATTTGGGAGGAATGTCAAACGTAAATATGATGCGCTTGTAGCCATGCAGATTGCTCTGTTCAATTTGCTTTTCCATCAGAAATTCATGTCCTCTGTGAAGCCCGTCAAACTTTCCAAACGAGATGACAGACGGCTCCTTGACATGAAAATCCAGAGTTTTGCTTATATATTCCATAATATCTGTATACTATTCTATTCCATAAAAATCTTAACCGGCTTAAACTCACCGGTCTCATCAAGATACGAATACACCCCGACAAATATGCCCTCATGATTGTATACTCTGTATCTTATATCAGAGTCAGCACTGTGTTTTAAATAATCCGTAAGCACTGCCGGAATTTTATTTCCATTTCTGACAAGCTTATCAGCATCTGAAGCAGTATGCACTGCCGGCAGATTTTCGAATACTCCGTCAACAGGCATCACCATATCAAAGCGGCCTTCATCCACCTTTGACTGAATCTGTGAAAGTGTAAGTGCATGCTCTAAGTCAAAGCCTGCTACCCTTACTCTAAGCAGTGACTTCATGCAGCCATGGCAGCCCAGCCTCTCTCCGATGTCATTGCACAGCGTCCTGATATATGTGCCCTTTGAACAGTGCACCGTCATCGTAACCTCAGGCAAATCAATGCTTTCAACCTTGATATCAAACACCTCGATATCCCTGGCTTTTCTCTCTATAACCTTGCCCTCCCTGGCAAGCTCATAGAGCTTTTTTCCATTAACCTTTAGAGCCGAATACATTGGCGGCACCTGCTTTTGTCTGCCAATAAACTGTGATATTGCATCATACACCGCCTGCTCAGTCACATTGACCTTAGCCTGATTTAAGATCTGCCCTGAAATATCCTGTGTATCTGTCTCCTGTCCTAAAAGCAGCACAGCTTTATAGACCTTGTCCTTATCTGTCAAAAGGTCACACACTCTGGTTGCCTTTCCAAGGCAGACAGGAAGGACACCTTGCGCATCAGGATCAAGTGTACCTGTATGACCAATCTTCTTCTGGTGGAATATGCCTCGAAGCTTTGCCACAACGTCAAAGCTTGTATAGCCCTTTTCCTTGTATACATTGATTATTCCATTAACCATCTGCCCAAGAATCTCTCCCTAAATATTATCCTTAATTGCCGTAAGGATGCGGTCTGTTGCCACCTCAAGCGGTCCTTCAATTGTAAATCCGGCGGCCTTTACATGTCCACCGCCGCCAAATACCGACGCAACCTTTGCCACATCATAATCACCGTTTACGCGCAGGCTGCCCTTGTAGGTACCATCCTCATTTTCGTAGAGAAATACAGCAACCTTTATATCCTTTGTCACGCGCAGCTGATTTACAATGCCGTCGAGATGCTTTGGAAGCACATCGTACTTCTCCATCTCAGCGCGCGATACTGCAGACAATATAACATCACCATTCAGATACAAAGCAGCATTCAAAAGCGCCTGCCCCATAATCTTGTTCTGAGCAAATGTCTTTGTATAAAATGTATCATCAATTATCCTTGAATAATCAATGCCCATCTCCATCAGGGAGCCTGCTATATCCATAGTCTTTTTTGAAGTGCATGAATACTGGAACACGCCTGTATCATGCACCATGCCTGTGTAAATACACTCTGCTATCTGTATTGTGATGCGCTCCTTCGGCAGAAGTTCAAACACAAGCTCACAGGTTGAGCTAGCATCCGGAAAGATGTAATTTGCGTCTGCAAAGGCCCCGTTTGTAACATGATGATCTATGCAAAGTGTCCTTTTTGCAGACTCAAAATACTTAGCTGCACTTCCCAGTCTGCCTGTGTCACTGCAGTCACATGCTATGAACAGATCGTATACTGTATCATCTGCATAGCTGCTGTCAATCTCATCTGCTCTTTGCATGAACTTAAAGATGTTCGGGCTTGGCTCTAAATAAAGCCTTGCATTTATATCAGGATAATAATCCTTTATGTAGTTGTATACCGCAAGTGTTGAGCCGACACAGTCGCCATCCGGTCTCATATGACCGGAAACAGCAACTGATTGTGCATCCTTTAAAATAGAATCAATCTCTGTCATAATCAATCCTCTTGTTAATCCTCTTTGAGATTTTTTGTTACTTCATCAATCTTTTTAGACATCTCAACACCATACTCTATAGACTGGTCTATGATAAATGTAATAGCCGGTGTGTTTCTCAAATTGATGTTCTTTGCGAGAGTTCTGCGTATATATCCCTCCGCTGACTTAAGTCCTGCAAGTGTATCAGCCTGTGATTTCTTGTCACCAAGCACACTGATATAAGCCTTTGCTGTCTTTAAATCAGGTGCCACCTCGACAGCAACTACACTTGTCATGGGATTGATACGCGGATCCTTTATCTCACCGCGTATGATATTTGACAGTTCACGCATTACCTCTTCGTTGATACGAATATTTTTTATGCTGTTCTTTCTCATATAATCCCGCTTTCTTTTTATATTAAACCGCAACTATCCGAATAGCCGCATTAATTCAAGATAACCAATATATGATTATCTTGGAACCTCTACCATCTTGTAGGCTTCTACGATATCCAATTCCTGAATATCATTAAATCCGTCAAATACAAGACCACACTCGTAGCCTGTCTTGACCTCCTTGACGTCATCCTTGAATCTCTTGAGTGAAGCAAGGTCTCCCTCGAATATCTGCTCACCCTCTCTGCTTATTCTGACACGGCAGCCTCTCTCCATAAATCCGTCAAGCACATATGAACCTGCAATATTTCCAACGCCTGAAGCCTTGAAAATCTGTCTGATTTCCGCATGTCCGATAACCTTCTCCTCAAATACAGGATCAAGCATACCCTTCATGGCAGCAGATACGTCCTCGATTGCATTGTAGATAACCTTGTAAAGTCTGATATCTACGCCCTCACGGTCTGCTGTAGCCTTGGCAACAGGATCCGGTCTGACGTTAAAGCCAATGATGATTGCATTTGATGCTGATGCAAGGATAACATCTGACTCGTTGATGGCACCAACACCGCCATGGATGACCTTGACCACAACCTCCTCATTTGAAAGCTTGACAAGACTCTGCTTAACAGCCTCAACTGAACCCTGTACATCTGCCTTTACGATGATATCAAGCTCCTTCATATTGCCGGACTGAATCTGTGAGAACAGATCATCAAGTGACATCTTTGCCTTTGTATCCTCGATGAGCTTATTCTTTTCCTCTGAAATATATGTGTCAGAGAATGCCTTTGCCTCCTTCTCTGAATCGCATGCCACAAATGTCTCTCCTGCTGATGGCACACTGTTGAGTCCAAGTATCTCTACAGGTGTAGAAGGCTTAGCCTCCTTTACTCTGCGGCCCTTGTCATCAATCATGGCTCTTACCTTACCATAGCTGCTTCCGCATGCGATAGGATCTCCGACATGGAGTGTTCCTTTTTGTACAAGCACTGTGGCAACCGCACCACGGCCTTTATCAAGCTGTGCTTCAATTACGAGACCTCTTGCGTTTCTATTAGGATTAGCCTTGAGCTCGAGCACCTCTGCTGTGAGAAGAATCATCTCAAGGAGATTGTCGATACCCTCCTTAGTATGTGCAGATACAGGACAGAATATTGTGCTTCCACCCCAATCCTCCGGAATAAGCTCATACTCTGAGAGCTCCTGCTTAACCTTGTCGATATTGGCACTTGGCTTATCTATCTTGTTGACTGCAACGATAATCTCTACACCGGCTGCCTTCGCATGGTTTATTGCCTCAACAGTCTGTGGCATTACACCATCATCTGCAGCAACAACAAGGATTGCGATATCTGTAGAGTTTGCACCACGCATACGCATTGCTGTAAACGCCTCATGTCCCGGTGTATCCAGGAATGTGATGTTCTGGTCATTGATCGATACAACAGATGCACCGATGTGCTGTGTGATACCACCTGCCTCACGGTCTGTAACACGTGTCTGTCTGATGGCATCAAGCAGCGATGTCTTACCATGATCTACGTGACCCATTACACAGACTACAGGTGGACGAGGAACCATCTTGCTCTCATCCTCTTCATCCTCCTTGAGAAGCTCTGCAATCACATCAACCTTCTCCTCTTCCTCACAGATGAAATTGAACTCCAGTGCAATCTCCTCAGCTGCTGCAAAATCAACCTCAGAGTTAACTGTTACCATCTCGCCCTTCATGAAAAGCTTCTTTACTATGGCAGAAGGCTGAACCTTCATCTTGTCAGCTAAATCCCTGATTGTAATCTTCTCCGGAAGAGAAATTGTCTTAATCTCGTTCTCATCCTCTTTTGGCTGTGCCTTAGGCTGCTGTGGCTTTTTCTTGCCGCCGTGCTTCTCGAGATTGATGTAATTCTCCTGCTTCTTTCCGAGCTTATCCTGCTTCTGGCTCTGATTGTGATTATGCTTATTCTTTCTATCGTTGCCTCTGTCGCGGCTCTCCTTTCCTCTTACATCATCAGGAGCTGCAACTGCAACTGTTTCTTTTCTGAAACGATTTCTGTCTTCACCTCTGCTGCCTGTTCTATCGTTATTTCTGTCATTACTTCTGCTTCTGTCATTATTTCTGTCAAAGCTTCTGCCACCCTCTGCAGGACGTCTGGAGTCATTTCTGAAACCTCTGTTATTGTCTCTGTTATTGTCTCTATTATTGTCTCTGCTGTTATCGCGGTTATTGTCGCGATTGTTTGGTCTTCTATCGCTGTTTCGGTCAGTATTTCTGCTTCTATCGACATTTCTATCGGTATTTCTGTCAGTATTTCTGTTGTTGGTTCTATCGCCATTATCCTGACGTCTGTCGCCTCTTCTATCAGCATCAGCCTGACGTGCCGGACGTGAATTGGCTGTCTTCATATCTGCATACGGATCCGCTGTACGCTCACTTATAGGACGCATAGCTCTCTCTCCGACAGGTCTTGGCTTAATAATGCTGTGCTGCTCAGGACGTGACGACTGATTATCGCGTCTGCCATTGCCATTTCTTCGCTGCGAACCATTATTTCCGCTGCCGTTTCCACTATTTGGTTTTCTTCCCTGCTTACTGTACTGGGCATTGAAAACTGCTGTGATGCTTGCCTTTTTCTTTGGTCTGTCAGAAGCCTTTGCCTCATCCTTTTTAGGCTCTTCCTTCTTAGGTGCCTCTTTTTTTACTTCTGTTTTTGCGTACTTCTTTCGTACAATTTGCTGTGCCTCATCCTCAAGACCGCTCTGCACATTTTTGACAGCAAACTGTGTGCCGTTTAATGTGTCTATGACTTCCTGCGACTTTATATTTAATTCTTTTGCAAGTTCATGAACTCTCATTTTTGCCATATATCTATTTTCCTCCATTATTCAGTTTTATTCGACTGCAGCTTTTTTATCACTGCATTTGCAAGGTTTTCATCCGTTACTGCAAGGGAAGCGCGAAACTCTTTGCCTATTGCATTCCCTAACCCCACCTTGTCACTATAAAAATAAATCGGAACCTCATAGAAAGCAGTCATATCCGAAAAATGCTTCTTTGTGTTGTCTGATGAATCATCTGCAACTATCACTAAAAATGCCTTTCCTGTCTTTACAGCTTTCTCTGTCGAAAACTCTCCGCTAACCACATTGCCTGACTTTGCTGCTAATCCCAGCATAGAAAGTACTCTATCTGTCAATTTGGTTCATCTCCTTTTCAAGCTCCTCATATACCTGTTCTGATACACTAACACCAAGGGAACGCTCAAGTGCCTTTGTCTTTTTTGCCTTTTTAAAGCATTCAAGACTCTTACATATATAAGCTCCCCTGCCGTTTTTCTTGCCGGTGTCATCGAGAATTATGTCGCCCTCCGCAGTCCTTACCGCGCGAATAAGCGACTTCTTTTCCTTCATCTCCTGACAGCCTACGCATTTGCGCATTGGAATCTTTTTATTTGCCATTACTGCTCATCACCACTATCTGCCGCATCATCTGTCTCATCGAAATCTAAAGCATCTGCATTACCGGCTGCTGCATCATTTTCTGCATCTGCCTGTTCTTCCTCGGCTAATCTCTCGTTCTCAGCAAGCTCATCATCTGAATAATCATAATCGTCATCATAATCATCCTCTTCATAGTCATTCTCATAATCCATGAAGTCTCCTGACTCTCTGGCCTGTGTCTCGCTCTTGATATCAATCTTAAAGCCTGTAAGTCTTGCTGCAAGTCTTGCATTCTGTCCTTCCTTGCCGATTGCAAGTGAAAGCTGATAATCCGGAACAACAACCTTTGCTGATTTCTCATCTGCATCTGCGATAACAGAGATAACCTTTGCAGGGCTAAGTGCGTTCTGGATAAGTATTGCCGGATTCTCATCCCATGTGATGATATCGATTTTCTCACCGCGAAGCTCATTTACGATAGCATTTACTCTGGCACCATTCATACCTACACATGCTCCTACAGGGTCTACGTTTGGATCATTTGACCATACTGCAATCTTTGTTCTGCTTCCGGCCTCACGTGAAATAGCCTTTATCTCAACTATGCCCTCTTTAACCTCTGTAACCTCTGACTCGAAAAGTCTCTTCACAAGCTCAGGATGTGTTCTTGAAACAAGAATCTTTGGTCCCTTTGATGTGGACTTAACCTCAAGGATATATACCTTGATACGCTCTGTAGGCTTGAACACCTCACCCTTTATCTGCTCACTCTCAGTCAGAAGTGCATCTGCCTTGCCTAAATTAATGCTGACATTCTTTCCGATGTATCTTTGAACAACACCTGTCACAACATCCTTTTCCTTGCTGTTGTACTCGTCAAATATTACCTTTCTCTCCTCCTCGCGGATTTTCTGAAGGATAACATTCTTTGCGTTCTGTGTAGCAATACGTCCGAATTCCTTTGACTTAACCTCAACTCTCACGATATCTCCAAGCTGATAGTTACCGTTTACCTTGTGTGCATCTGCTAAGGAAATCTCCTCAACCGGATCCTCAACCGTATCTACAACCGTCTTCTCCTGGTAGCATGAGAAAGCACATGTCTCAGGATCTATTTCTACCTTTACATTGTCTGATTTACCAAAATGGTTCTTGCAGGCAGTCACAAGAGAGTTCTCAATTGCCTCAAGTAAAGTTTCTTTACTGATGTTTTTCTCCTGCTCTAATATATTTAACGCTTCTAATAACTCATTGCTCATTATTTTTTCCTCCTATTTGTGTTATCGTGCGCTTTAATTAAAAATCCAATGCCTGACGTATAAGCGCAATGTCACTCTTATTGAATGTAGTCTCATTGCCGTCTTCATCGGTTATTGTCACTGTATCCTTATCATAAGCTGTCAGCAGACCATAAAACTCCTTGGATTTGTTGATAGCCCTGTATGTGCGAATCTCTATTTCCTTATTCATATTGCGCACATAGTCCTTTTCCTTCTTGAGAGGTCTTCCAAGCCCCGGCGAGCTGACCTCGAAGGTGTACGAATCAGGAATATAGTCCTCTCTGTCGAGAATCTCATTCATCTGCCTTGCAACCACTTCACAGTCATCAACGGTTATGCCACCCTCCTTATCGATATATGCTCTCAGGTAGTTCATGCCGCCTTCCTTAACATACTCGACATCAACGAGCTCAAAATTCATGCTGTCAAGAATTGGTTTAATAAAACTCTCTGTCTTTGCCTCATATACACTTGCCTTTGGCATTTTATCACCTCTCTTTGATTATTGATGTTTATAAACGTGAATTGAGAGAGGACTTTTGCCCTCTCTCAATCTAGTCAACGTTGTTATCATAGGTATAATAGCACTATCAGGAAAAAAAATCAAGTTTTTTTAAAAAAGTACTTGCTTTTTTTGAAACTCCATGATAGTATAATACACGGTTCGTTGGTCAAGCGGTTAAGACGCCGCCCTCTCACGGCGGAA
>ERZ773114.3763-NODE-3763-length-12079-cov-11.887059_pt1 | contig 12079 bp, 18 predicted proteins | sample MGYA00580564_ERZ773114 | MGnify/ENA primary metagenome ERZ773114 (study PRJEB29015, sample SAMEA2737836) | human gut metagenome | biome: human gut; feature: human-associated habitat; material: faeces | place: China | collected 2012 ...
CCCCATTTTTTGTTTTTGCTTTGCCCTCTAAAGTATCTTGTTTCATATATATTCCACCTTCCTACTTGCTCAGTTTTCTCCCTAAATTTCGTGGAACATACCAATTTTGTCTTTTATTCTCTGCATTTCATTATCTGCTTCAATGATAGCTCTTGCAGAATGAAGTAATTCTTCACTTATCTCATCATAGCCAGGCATTTCTTCAATTCCTTTTTTATAGCGAAGTTGATGTTCCAATGTTGCCCAGAAATCCATACCATTGGTTCGAATCTGTAATTCTACACGCATAGGTGTTTTACCCTTAGCAAAAAATACTGGTATTTCAACAATCATATGATAGCTTCGATAACCATTCGATTTTGGATTTTTTATATAATCTTTTATTTCAATAACTTTAATATCATCCTGTTGGGTAATCAAATCTGATATCATATAAATATCGTCAATAAACGCACAAACTATTCGAACGCCTGCTACATCATTGAGATATGTCTGTATTCTCGTCTGAGTTGCTTTGTACATTGGACAGCTCCGGTTTGCGGGTATGCAGCCGCCGTTCGATTGATTCGTGTAGAAGCTGAGATACAAGAGCCATTAACGGAATAAAGAAGATCATGCCAAGGACACCGAACAGTTTACCGCCCAGCAAAACCGCCAACAACGTCCAGAACGGGGATAGCCCTACACTGTTTCCCACGACGTGCGGATAGATGAACTGATTTTCAACAAACTGAGTTGCCTGATAGACGATCAAGCATAGGAGCGCCTTGTTCGGAGCCGCCAATAAAGTAAATAAAATGCCGAAAGCGCAGGAGAGAAATCCTCCAATATAAGGAACGAATGCAAAGGCGGCAGTTAAAACGGCTGTTAGCCCCGCATATGGAATCCCTGCAACAGAAAACGAAAGAAAGATCAATGTTCCAAGAATCATAACCTCGACACACTGACCAGAAAGAAACTTCGCATAGGTGTCATGTGCAAGTTTCGAAATATGGCAAATTCTATCTGCAACGGATTCCTTACAGTAGGCATACAGTGCCCGTTTGCTTTGACTGCTCAATTCACGCCATCCAATTAGCACATAGAATGTGATCACAAGTGAAATTGCAACATCAGCAATCGCAGATACCGTAGAGCCAGCAACATTGGCAACTGAGGAAATCACTGTGTTCATTTCGCTCGAAATGCTTTGCAGAATAGATTTCCAATCGAGCGCAGCAAAATGTGCCGACAGTTTCTCTGTGTCAATGCCGTATCTTTGCAATAAGCCGACCCAGTCAGGCCATTTTTCTTGAACAAGAGCAGCAATGCTTTTTACAGATGCAGTGAGCTGTGGAATCGCAATTACACACAGAAGAGCAATAATCGCAATAACACATATCAGCGTCAGTAACAGGCTTATCATGTCTATTTGCCGATCTGTAGCTTTAGTCAGCTTTCGTCGAAGCCTCTTTGCCAGTCCGCGCACGGGTACACTCAGAACAAAGGCCAGCAAAAGGCCTGATAAAATCGGAGCGAGCAAGCCAATACACGATTTTAGAAAGTTGGCAACATAGTTTAGATTGTTGAATGCCGCAAATAAGATCACCCCAAACGTGATTAGTAGAAGCGGCTTTTTGTAGGATTTATCCATGATTACATCCTCGTAAGAAATCGGTTTGTTTTATTATTGGGGAGTATCTTATAGGCAATCCACCAACCAAAGAAACAGACTGGCAATGCAGCGAGAACATCCATGATAGAATGCTGTTTCATAAAAACGGTGGAGAGACTGATACACACGGCGATTGATGTAGCAGCGATTTTCCATCCGACGCTTTGGAGCGCCTTGCAATCCCATAACCCAAACATCGCGGCAACAGAGCCTATTACATGAAGTGAGGGGCAAACATTTGTATTGGTATCGAAACTATAGAATAATTCAATAAAGCGTGTAAGTAGATTATTGCGTACAAATGCTTCTGGCCGCAAATTTTGGCAGGTTGGAAAGAACAGGTAAATCAAAACCGTGATCGTATAGGTGACTATCACAAAATACATCATACGCCGAAATGCAGGTACATCGACGAAAAAAGTATAAACCAACGTACCGATTAGAAAGACAAACCAAAATAGATACGGAATCAACGCCCATTCACAAAATGGTATTATATCATCGAGTCCACAATAGACGGGATAGTAATTTCGTTGCGGTTGCAACCGCTCAAGAAACAAAAACAGCAAGCCGAAAATTGGCCAGTAAAGCAATAGCCTGACGTGAGAAAATTCAGGTGTATTAAGTTTATGGATGCGGAACTCACGGTAATTAACTTCCGGCTTTATATGATTACTTTGCATGACTGTATATCCATTCATAGATTTTATCGGCTGCCGTACATTCCGTCTGCGACCGCATTGCCGCGCGCATTTTAGAAAGAAGCACTGGGGCATTTAGCGTTTTTATTGTGGTGTCTGCGATTGCTTTTGGCGTATTGGCTGTGACGGCCATTCCATTACGCAGAAAAAAATTCAGATTATGTGTCTCGCAGCCAGCCACTGCATCGATAAGCACCATTGGTAACTCTGCCGCCATTGCCTCAGATGTACTTAGACCTCCGGGCTTTGTCAGGAATAGGTCTGAGGCTTGCATGAGCTGCGGCACATTATTGACGGTTCCCAGAACATGAACTTGAGAATACTTTTCTGTTCTTTTTTGGAGTTTTTTGCGTAAATCATCATTTGTGCCGCATACAACACTAAGTTCTTGTTCTGTTGTGAGGTAAGGGCAGAGATACGATATAATCTCCTCCATTGGACCGCAGCCCATGCTACCGCACATCATTAAAATATGCTGATGAGCAGGAGAGATTCCGGCGTTGGCTTTTCCTGCTTCTTGTGACACACGCTGGTAGAATTGCTGCCGCACAGGGATTCCACTGGCGATCAGCTTTTGAGGTTGAAGTCCACATTGTTCAAACTCACCTAACAGCGAAGTGGACGGAATGAAATACCAGTCCAGCGCAGAATCCGCTGTGCAGGGAGCGCAGGTATAGTCTGTAGAAATGTGGCTCGTTACAAGCTGTAAGCATGGGTGCTGTCGGCGCATTTCTGTCAACGCCAAGGCTGGGAATACATGAGTACAGATAATATTATCGTAGCCTGCAGAGCGGATGTATTGATACATCCGCTCTGCGCCGGAGGAAAGTAGCTTATAGATCGGCGTTCCCTCACAAAAAATATCTTCGTGAGATTCCGCACGCTGATACCCAGCATCAAAAAGCCTTGGAGCATGGCGGTAAATTCGGGTATGCCAATTAGAAATAAACGTGGATGCTTTTTCTGAAATAAACTGCAAAGAATCTGTAATATTGCAGATTTCTCCGCGAGAGTGGTAGGCTTCCTGAACTGCTTGCGCACAGGAGTTATGCCCTGCGCCAGTGTTGCAGCTTAGAATTAGTGTTTGCATTTGAATCTCCTATTTTTTCCTTTGCTGCATAGCAAACAGCTTTTGCAGGCGTGGGCGATTATAGCGCTGGACAACAATAAACGGCAAATTACCCAGCACAATGTAGATAATCGTTATACATACCCCGCCAACACCGGACCATATTTTCAGCAGTCCAAGACCGGCGATAGACAACAGAATATGTGTCCACTCTGCCACGCAAGTTTCTTCTATCATGCGCGGCAAGTTCTCATAGTTTTCCTTTGTCAGTTTCTTTTCCGGCATGATTTTAACGAATATGCGGCTCATATCGGGGATCTTTGCCTGCCATTTCCGAACATGAAGCCGCTTCCATAGTTTTTGCTCTGCCGGGTGGCAGACCCAAGGAAAACGATCGGCGTGAAACCAATGCTTCGGGATCAAGCGCCCCACTACAAAGGAGAGAACCCCTAACGCCGCGATATATAGCAGACACATAAGAAAATGCTTCATAAAAACCTCAACATAGCGGTGCGAAAATACGAAGGACACCATCTACGACCCAGCGGCGCGAATAATGTTTCATATCATAGGGCTTTACCTCTTTACATTTTGCCTGTGTAGCGATGAAATCGTCCTTTATTGCTGCAATAATACTGGAACGATAAAAGAACGAATTGTTTTCAAAGTGGAGAAAGAGACTGCGGTAGTCCAGATTGACAGTTCCTATCGTCGCAACTTTGTCGTCTGATACAAAGCTCTTTGCATGAACGAAGCCGGGAGTATACTCATAAATCTTGATGCCGCCAGTCAGCAACACCTGATAAAAGCTCCGAGACATACGGAAAATCAGCTTCTTATCAGGGATGCCGGGCATAATGATCCGCACGTCTACACCACGTTGAGCAGCGGAAATCATTGCATCCATCAAGTCATCGCCAAGCATAAGATACGGTGTAAAAAACCATGCGTAATCCGTGCTTTGAGAAAGCAAGTCAATAAAGAGCTGATTACTGGTAGCTTCATGGTTAAGGGGCGAATCGTAGTAACTAAGCACATAACCATCAAATGTGTGCGGCGGCGCAGGATACCTTTTGGGATATGTGGGCATTGCAAGCTGTCCTGCTTCTTTTTCCAGCGAAAATGCGTTCCAAAAGGTCAAGAACATATGGGTAAAATTTTTTACTGGCTCACCAGTAATCCGAAAGCCTGTGTCCTTCCAGTGTCCATAGGGATGTTCCAAATTGATATACCGATCTGATAAGTTGATACCTCCGCTATAAGCAACTTCGTTGTCAATAATCAGCATTTTGCGATGATCGCGATAGTTTGCAGTTCCTTTTAAGGCAAGGAAAGGATTAAAAGGAATACATGGAATGCCTTTCTTTTTCAGTTCACGGACATTACTGAAATTGAACGAAGAAATACTGCCAAGATCATCGTATATCACACGTACATCAACGCCCTGCTCCATTTTTACTTCCAGTTCGTTCACGATTGCGTCCCACATATGCCCCGGCTCAATAATGAAGTATTCTACGTAAATCGAGTTTCTTGCATTTTTCAAATCGGCAAGCATATCAGGGAACATATTATCGCCCAACGGATAGTAACGAACCTGCTCAACTGCACACATCGGATATTGCGTTTTTTCTTCCAGCCACCGCACTGTTTGCCCCATGCGTTTTTCGCCGTCAAAGGGCGCTTCTTTTATTGGAAGAGGCTGCGGATTGCAACTCTTTTGAACTTGCTGCAAGCGCCTTTTTAGAGGGCGGGCCGTCCGTTTATTTCCAAAGAGCAGATATAGTAACGCTCCTACCAAAGGTAGTGACAGAATAACCAGCAGCCAAAGCAATTTATAAGCGGTTTCATCTCTCTTTATAATAATAAATACCACCAAGAAAAACGCTGCAACGGAAAGCAGTGACACAATAATCGGTGCGTAAGGGGTCAGCCATTTCATCAACAGCAAAAGCCAGAGCGATTGTAAAGCCACCGCTGGAATAATTGTTAGAATGCGTCGAATGATTTTTCCCATATGTTTACCCCCCTCTATGTTATTTCTCCTCCGAAGATGCTTCCCAATCGCAAACTATTTGTGCCATTTCCTGTGGGGTTTCTTTATAGCCTCGTAATACCCACGCATTCATAAGCCCAAACAATCCATATGTAATAAATTGGATAAAGTAGTGCGTTTTGGCATCGGCATTAGCGACAATGGATGCCGCTTCTTGTAAATAGAAGTTTAGAATCACATATTGGCGATCAGCTGAGTAGAGCAGATCACAAATAGGACGAGTGGAAAGGCAAAATTCAAAAAACAGCCTGATGCCGTCATAACTACCAGTGGCGAAGTTGGTAGCACCGTGTTCGTCGGAAAAGCGCTTCCACAGACATGTGATTTTGAAAGACAGAACTTCATCTTTACTTTTGAAATAACGGAAATAAGTGGAGCGACCTACATCTGCCTTGGCAGTCATCTCCTCAATACTGATTTTTTCAATGGGTTTTTCTTTCATTAGTTCCAGCAACGCTGTACCCATACATTCTTTCAGATAGTCTGTTGTAGCCGTTGTCCTTCGCATAAGAAACGTCTCCTTTAATTGCGTATCATTGAAACAAGGATTGTCATTTGTTCCACTTTCGCTCGGACTATTGACAACGCCTGCTTCTGTGATATTCATAGCATCTATGATACTATCGTTTCATTTATACTATCATTTGCTATTTGCCCTGTCAAGCTAAAATGCGAGTACGACGAGCAGAAAGGAAAACTATGGGTACGATTTTTTCCCGTGTAAAACTCAGCGGAAAGCATGTGGCCGCCCTCTTGGCGCTGATGCTGCTCTCCGCTGTGACAGCCATGCTGCTGCCTACTGCCCTGGCCAGTATGATTGACATCGGAGTGGCCGGAGAAAACCGAAACACCATCCTAATCATTGCGGCGGTGATGGCAACCCTGGCCATTCTGCGGCTCTGTGTTTATTATATCTGAGCTATTCACAGTAAAGTTGGACATTTGTATTCAGCGGGAGAAAATAACCTTGACAAATCTCGTCTCAGAAGGCCATGCTTTTGCAGTATGCCAGGGAGCATCACTTCCCCAACCCAACCTTTTTCGTGGATGACGGTGTAAGCGGTGTGACCTATGACCGTCCCGGCTTTCAGGCCATGCTGGCCGAAATCGAGGCGGGACGGGTGGCCGTGGCGATCGCCAAAGACCTTTCCAGACTGGGCCGCAACTCCGCGCTGACCGGGCTTTACACCAACTTCACCTTTCCGCAGAACGGTGTTCGTTTCATCGCCATCAACGACAACTACGACACCATTGACCCTAACCGTGTGGACAACGATTTTGCGGGCATCAAAAACTGGTTCAACGAGTTCTATGCCCGGGACACCAGCCGCAAGATCAGAGCCGTCCAGAAAGCCAAGGGTGAGCGAGGCGTACCCCTGACCACCAATGTGCCCTATGGCTATGTAAAAGACCTGGAGAACCCCCGCCGCTGGGTGGTTGACCCGGTAGCCGCTGATGTGGTGAAACGCATCTTCGACCTGTGTATGAAGGGCCGTGGTCCCATGCAGATCGCCAACCAACTGAAAGCGGACAAGGTGCTAACGCCCAGCGCATACAGGGCCTTGCAGGGCATCAAGACCCCAAACAAGAAACCGGAGGACCCCTGCGACTGGCACAGCAGTACCGTTGTGGCGATTCTGGAACGGCGGGAGTACACGGGCTGTACGGTGAACTTCAAGACCTATACCAACTCCATCTGGGACAAGAAGCAGCGGGACAATCCCCTTGAGAAGCAAGCCATCTTCCCCAATACACATGAGGCCATCATCGAGGAAGCCGTGTTTGAGAAGGTACAGCAGGTGCGCCAGCAGCGGCATCGCAAGACCCGTACAGGCCGAAGCAGCATCTTTTCCGGGCTGGTGTACTGTGCCGACTGCGGTGAGAAGCTGTATTACGGGGCGACGAACAATTACCGACCGGAGGGCGCGTTCTTTGACTGTTCTCTCCATTAGAAGCACAAGGACAAGTGCGGTACTCATTACATCCGGGAAACCGTACTCAGCCACATAGTCCTGAAACACATTCAGGCTGTGACGGGCTACATTCTGCGGCATGAGGCACATTTCCGTGCAGTGATGGAGGAACAACTCTGGCTGGAAAGCAGTGAGCAGATCCGCATCCGAAGGAAACGGCTGGAACGGAACGAAAACAGCATCGCTGAACTGAAACGGCTGTTCATCCGGATTTACGAGGACAACGCCTGCGGACGGCTGAGTGATGAGCGCTTCGATATGCTGAGCCTGACCTATGAAACGGAGCAGAAGCAGTTGGAGACCGAGTGCGTAACTTTGCGACAGGAAATTGAAGTACAGGAACGACAGAACGAAAACGTTGAGAAGTTCATTCAGACGGCGCACAAGTATGTGGGCATCGATAAGCTGGACGGCTACGCTCTGCGGGAACTGGTGTCCGCCATCTATGTGGACGCACCGGACAAATCCAGCGGGAAGCGTGTGCAGCACATTCACATCCAGTACGATGGGCTGGGCTTCATCCCGCTGAATGAGCTGATGAAAGAGGAAACGGCGTGACCGAAGTCACGCCGCACCCTTTGAAAACTCAAGGTTTTCACCATTTTTTTATTTTACTGTTTTACGACCACCCGGCCAATGATGTGACCATTATGAAAGAGGGGCACCCAGAAGCGGGTACCCCTCTATTTTGGTGGGTCAGGTTGGAATTGAACCAACGATGTTTCAGATGTCACGGTTTTACAGACCGCTGCGCTCGCCAACTACGCGTACTGACCCATATGGCGGAGAGCGCAGAACTCGAATCTGACACCATGCGGTGCGATCCGCTTAGCGGGCGGTCCCCAGACCTTCTGGGTTCACTCTCCAAGTATGGCTGGGGTGGTTGGATTCGAACCAACAAATGCCGGTGTCAGAGACCGGTGCCTTGACCGCTTGGCGACACCCCAATAAAATGGCAGGGATAGGGCGACTTGAACACCCACGGACGGTTTTGGAGACCGCTGCTCTACCAGTTAAGCTATACCCCTATATGATGATGGTGATGCCTGCGGGACTCGAACCCAGCATTACAAGCTTGAGAGGCTTGCGTCCTGACCAATTAGACGAAGGCACCATATTGGAGATACGGGTCGGATTCGAACCGACGATTAACAGCTTTGCAGGCTGTCCTCTTCAACCTCTTGAGTACCGTATCATGGTTGGGATAGTTGGATTCGAACCAACGGTGCCGGCGTCAAAGGCCGGTGCCTTATCCGCTTGGCCATATCCCATTATTTTGGAGATCCGCGCCGGACTCGAACCGGTCATTGCAGCCGTGAAAGGGCTGTGTCCTAACCATTTAGACGAGCGGACCGTATGGCAGGGAGAAGTTCTCCCTGCATATTAAGCAACCGAGTGATCGGTAATGAGGATATCATCAATACGCACATGCAGCAGTGCAGCAAGGGCGATAAGATTATCTACAGTCGGCAGCGCAGTGCCGTTTTGCCACTTGTAAATGGCCTGCGGGGAATTGAAGCCGAATGCCATTTGTAGGTCATGCACCGTCAGCCCCGCTGCTTTGCGAAGCATCACAATATTGGTGCCTGTGCGAGCAAGGTTGATCGTTGGAATGTTCATTCTCAAATACACCTCCTATCTGAATTATTTGGCCTCATGGGCATGAAAAAGCCGCTTGTCTGCACTCAAGACAAGCGGCTTCAATAATTCAGAGAAGGAGATCCTGATAGACCGATTCTTTCAGGTCAACAGGTACTCAATCCGATCATATTCTTCTGCTTATCTTGATATGGGCGTGCTTCGCAAAAGCTATATTCCTCGCACTGGAAGATAGCCTGCCATTCGCTCATATAGAAGATAGCGGAAGAAATAGTCTTCATAGTTCTGCGTCCTTTCTGTAGAGATTTGTTCTTGGTTTCTGACTGTACTATACCACAACTCTTTCGGTTTGTCATTCAACTTGTGGTTAAATATCGCTGTTTTCTGGAGAGATGACACCATTCTCAACATAGTATCGGTAGCTGCCGTCGATATTGACCTTGCCCCAGTGCTTAATATCATCATTCTCTTCAAGCTCATCTGGATGGATACAAAAGTCGTCGATCTGGTCGCCATAATCCTCGTCGGCATATACCTGACAATAGTATCCGCCTTCATTAGGCTCACAATCTGGTGTTGCAGAAACATAAAGGCCCCTGTACTCCATGGTCATCGACTCCTTGTACAAAAAAATGCGGTCCCAATATGTCAGAATGCACAAACCGTTTCAAGTGCAGTTTTCACCCATTACACCAGGCTACAGCCTCTTTGAATTGCTCCCATGTAATAGCTGTACCGTATTCATCATAGATGCTGAACTCGGGATTGTCGCGGAGCCACTGCTCTACGGAGAAAATGTCTCGAAACCCGTTCTCGACTCTCCAGGAAAAATGACCGGCTCTTGCTGTGCCGATCACGACGGACGCACTTTCCGGTTCCTCAATCTGAAAGAGGAACTGATTTGAGATTTTATTAAGCAGTTCATCCATGGTGTCCTCCAGGTCAGAAGTGACGGGGATTTCTTTGATCCGGTTGATGCAATCCGCCTGGATTGCGATTAGCTTTTCCTGAAGAGCAGCCACTTCTTCAACGACCTGTCGTTTCATAAATTCATATTGCGTACTCATTGTGTTTCCTCCCATGAGTCATGACTGCCGTGCACTGCCTTCAAGGCATCTCTATGCGCAACCTCTTCAACAAGATAGTCAGCCTGTGCGACCATGGATTTTTGTTGTTAAGCTTTACATCCAGAACCGTCCGGACAGACACCCGAACACGATGGAAACCACGCCCTGGATCATCAGGAACAGCCCCGCCAGAACGGACAGCGTCACCGCCGCAGCCAAGGGGTCCATAAAGGAGAGGAATCCAGCCGCCGCCATCAGCAGGCCGAAGGCTGTCACCCAGCCCCATCCCCGCACTCCAAACCGGCGCAGATCAAAGGAGTTTACAAATTTCGTGATGCCGGAGAACAACAGCCACATACCCAGAATATAGGGCAGGGTCATCATGGTGAACATCTGGTTGCACAGCAGGAAGATGGACAGCAGCACCGTAAGGATGCCATCCACCAAAAACCATCCGGAACCGTAAATACTGCTGCCCGCCGTGGCAAAAATCATAATATCTACCGCACCGGAAAATAACATGGCCATTCCTAACAGGAAGGACAGCCCGCTCAGGGCAGCGCCGGGATGGAGCATACACGCACCACCCGCCACGATCAGCAGCACACCTGCCACGATCCACAGCACGCGGGAAACGGTTTTATTCATACATCATGCCTCCTAAGGAAAAAGAGGGGGATCCAACTTTCCTCCCGTCGATCCATTCGATCTTGTTTCGTATCCCCGCCCGGAACCCGGACGGAAATACGACGCAGGACCGCCGTTAAAAGAAACCGGCCGGGACCCGTCCTTGCGGGCCCCGGCCATTTGGTCACTCAATGGCGATAGCGGTCTGAGCAGGCACCTGCTTGACCTCGGCCTTGGGGACGAACAGCTTCAGAACGCCGTTCTCATACTTGGCCTTCACATCCTGAGGCTCCACATCCTCGCCCACATAGAAGCTGCGGCTGCAGGACCCGGCGTAGCGCTCCTGACGGATGTACTTGCCCTTCTTGTCCTGCTCCTCCTTGTCCAGACCCTTGGCGGCCTGAATGGTCAGATAGCCGTTCTTCAGCTCCACATTGACCTCGTCCTTCTTGAAGCCCGGCAGGTCGATATCCAGCTCATAGGAGTTCTCTGTCTCCCGCACATCGGTTTTCATCAGGTTCTTGCCGTGCTTGCCATACAGCGGGTCACGGCTCTGAGGTACCATCATCCCGAAAGGATCAGAGAAGAAATCATCAAACAAATTCTCACCAAAAATGCTGGGCAACATAAGTCATACCTCCATTCAAAATTCCGGGTGCCGGTGTCTCACCGGCGCCAACTTTTGTCACCGCTTACACATTGTATGCGTTTTCCGTTCCCCGGTGGAGCTCTTTGGCTCTCTCCCTTGGAACAGCTTCATCATAGCACCGTTTTTAGCACTGTCAAGAGGCGAGTGCTAATGTTCACAGAAGTACCTATGTTTGTTCATAAAATATCCGAAAAGTCCCCCCTTGCCCCCCAGCCCACCGAAAAATATTGTCCGGGGCATATACAAACGGCCGAAAGTGTGGTATACTTTCATGAACCAATTTACAAAATGTTCAGGAAGCCCGAAAACTGCCGGGTATAATGGTAATATAGTATATAAATTGGGAGGTTTCCTATGGCACGCAATATTCTGGTGGTCGAGGATGACCGCAATATTTCCGACCTGATCCGGATGTATCTGGAGAAGGAGGGCTTCGACGTCCGCATCGCCTATGACGGCGGCAAGGCCGTGGAGGAGTACGACCGGCAGGCGCCGGACATGGTGCTGCTGGATATCATGCTGCCGGTGATGGACGGCTGGTCTGTCTGCGCCCACATCCGGGAAAAGGCCAAGACACCCATCATCATGCTGACGGCCAAAAGCGAAGTCAACGACCGCATCACCGGTCTGGAGATGGGCGCCGACGACTATCTGGTCAAGCCCTTCGAGATGAAGGAGCTGATG
>ERZ773114.3774-NODE-3774-length-12057-cov-2.999167_pt1 | contig 12057 bp, 9 predicted proteins | sample MGYA00580564_ERZ773114 | MGnify/ENA primary metagenome ERZ773114 (study PRJEB29015, sample SAMEA2737836) | human gut metagenome | biome: human gut; feature: human-associated habitat; material: faeces | place: China | collected 2012 ...
ATCCACTCGGCGGCGTTCTCATAAGCGTCGGAACCTATTAAACGTCCGCCAAAGCGGTTCGTAAGGATATCCAGCTGATGCATCACTTGATTATCGTTCTGACCCATCTCGATGATTTTTTTTACGGCAGCGTCCTGAGCTGGTACAGGGGAGACTGTCATGCAGGCTAATGCCGCACAAACAAGTAAGATTTTTCTCATAAAGTAGTGTTTATTTCATTGATATGACTGTTTATTATTCAGTGTATGCAAATAAAGGAATAAATTTTGACTTATTGCAAATGAAATGGCAGTTTCTTTTATAACTTTGCGGAGTAAACAGATGGCGAATGAAAACAATGCGTAGCTTGAAGTGGTTAAGACCCCTCTTGGTAGTACTCTTTATGAGTTACTACGTGGGTGGCACGGCCTTTACCCATACGCATCATTTCCTAAACTATAGTATCACTCACTCTCATCCCTATCTGCCGGGAGCCGACGGCTTGCCTCATCATGAGCATAGTACGGTAGCGTTTAATACGATTGAAGAGCTGACCGAATTGTGTATGGAGTTAATTCCGTACTTACCTTTGGTTATGGCTTGGGCGCTTTTGATGGTAGTGCTCGTCTTTCTAAAGAAAGAGGTTGTCTTGCGTCTTGTGCGGCGTGGCGAATCCCGTGCGCCTCCTTCGTTTGGTATAGTAATTTGAGTCAAGCATTAGAATCACTTTTTATACTAAACATTTTACGCATCTTATATGAAATCTATATTTTTACTATTGCTTCCAGCGATAGTACTATGCTCTTGCCATACCCAAAAGCAAGAGGATGAGTCTGCGCATGCCGTAACACTCAAAGGGGATATTATACATATCGGTTCCGAATCTCCTGTTTTATCCAAGTTGACAAAGGAAACGGTTAAACGGGAACCTTACCGTATGGAGTTTACCACCTCGGGGGTCGTACAGGCGATTCCTTCTAATTACGCGGAGGTGGCTTCACCGGTAAGCGGGCGAATTACGAAATCGTTCGTTCGCTTAGGGCAAAAAGTGGCCCCGGGTAGTCCGATCTTCGAGATTAGCGCTCCCGCTGTTTATGAGGCGGGGAAATCTTATTACCAAGCTCGCCAAGAGATGGAACTGGCCTTGAAAAGCTTGAATCGGGAGAAAGACTTGATGAAAAACAAGGTTGGTGTCCAAAAGGAATTGGAAGAGGCCGAGGTGAATTACGAGTTAAAGAAAAAAGACTATGAGAATATGGTCGCCGCATTGAAAGTCTTTCAGATTAATCCGGATGAAATGGCTTTGGGGCAACCATTGATCGTTCGCTCGCCTATAGCCGGTGAGGTCGTGAAAGATCGGATCGTAATCGGGCAATATATGAAAGAGGACGCCGAGCCTGTAGCTGTCATCGCCGATTTGAGAAAGGTATGGGTGGTCGCCCATGTAAAAGAGAAGGATTTGAGTTTAATACAGGCTTTGGATGAGGTGGAAATCCGGTTGGTAGCCATGCCGGATAAACCGATATCGGGAAAGATTTATCACATCAGCGAGATGCTGGATCCCGATACCCGTTCGGTGGAGGTCTTGATCGAGTGCGATAACAGTACCCGTTTGATGAAACCGGAGATGTACGGCACGGTCAAGTTGAGCGACCGTGAGGCGGAGGTGATTCGTATACCTACTTCCGCTATCTTGCAGGAAGAGGAGAATATGTACGTATTGGTGGAATTGGGGAATAACGATTACCGGAAACAAAAGATCGAGACCGGCCTTACTGAAGATGGCAAGACGGTGGTTTTATCCGGCTTGAACGTAGGTGACGAGATCGTAGCTACGGGAGCGTTTTATTTACTTGACGCACGCTAACGGATTATGAAAAGGATTATTTACTTGGCGATACATCGGCGAGGACTGATGTTCGTGTTATTTCTGTTCTTAGCGATCGTTGGTTATTATTCTTGGACGCGGTTGGCGATAGATGCTTATCCGGATATCGCCGATACCACCGTGCAAGTCGTGACGCAGGTTCCCGGATTGGCCGCCGAGGAGATCGAGCAACAAATCAGTATTCCGATCGAGCGGGCTATGAATGGTCTGCCGGGACTAAACGTAATGCGTAGCAAGAATACGTTTGGTTTATCTACGGTCGTATTGGTTTTTGATGATGGTATTGAGGATTATTGGGCCCGGCAACGTGTACAAGAGCGGTTGGTAGACGTGGAGCTTCCTTATAATGCGGTTCCCGGCTTAAATCCTTTGACTTCGCCGACGGGAGAGATCTTTCGTTATGTGGTGGAAAGTGACCGTTTAGACTTGAGGGAGTTGACCGATTTGCATAAATGGGTAATTATTCCGAGACTGAAACAGGTTACGGGTGTAGCGGATGTAAGTAATTACGGCGGTATCACTACCCAATATCAGATCGAGGTGAACCCTTATAAGATGGAGCAATACGACATTACCTTAGGGGATATTACGGAAAAGATAGAGAAGAATAACGTGAACGCCGGTGGTAGTATGTTAAGCCGGGGGGATTTGAGTTATGTGATCCGTGGAATCGGTCTGGTTAAGGACTTGGAAGACTTGGGACATATCGTGATCAAGACCGTGAATGGTGTCCCGGTCTACTTGAATGATATCGGTAAACTGAAATACGGAAACTTGGAGCGTAAGGGCGTTTTAGGTTTTACGGACGATACCCGTGATTACTCCGATGGCGTGGAAGGTATCGTACAAATGCTCAGGGGGGAGAATCCGTCCCGGGTGTTGGATGATGTGCATAAGGCGGTAGACGAACTAAATAACGAGACACTTCCCGAGGGAACCCGTATCCATCCGTTTATGGATCGTACGGATTTGGTTAATACGACCTTGCATACCGTATCGCATACGTTGTTCGAGGGTATGGTATTGGTTGTCTTAGTACTGATCTTATTCTTGGGGAGTTGGCGTGGCGCTTTGTTGGTGGCCTTAACCATTCCCTTGTCTCTATTGATTGCCTTTATCTTGATGCATGTTACGAATATTCCTGCGAACCTACTTTCCTTAGGCGCTATAGACTTCGGTATTTTGGTAGACGGAGCGATCGTGATGATGGAGACGGTCTTGAAGAAAAGGGAACGGCATCCGGATGAGGTATTGACGGAAGATTCGATCTTGCGCCGTACGACTGAGGTGGCTCGCCCGATCTTTTTCTCTACATTAATTATTATAACAGCCTATCTTCCTTTGTTCGCTTTTGAGCATATTGAGAAGAAATTGTTTACGCCGATGGCTTATACCGTAGGGTATGCTTTGCTGGGCGCTTTGTGTGTGGCCTTGTTCTTGATTCCGGGATTGGCCTTTTATGCGTATCGTAAGCCGGGAAAGATTTACCATAATCGTTGGTTGGAGAAACTTTCCACGGCTTATCATTCACAAATTGTCCGATTGATGGAGAAGCCAAGACGGGTTATTGTACCGTTACTGGCGATATTGCTGGGAGCGGGGATTTTAAGTTATACCGTAGGAAAAGACTTCTTGCCTCCGTTGGATGAGGGGGCGATCTGGATACAGGTACAGCTTCCTCCGGGTATTTCCATTGAGAAATCGAAGGAGATGGGGGCGGAGCTTCGGAAGACTTTGAAAGAGTTTAAGGAAGTCTCATATGTAATGACTCAAGTCGGTCGCGATGATGAGGGGGCGGAAGCGTTCTCACTCTCTCATGTGGAGTGTGGCGTGGGATTGAAACCCTATAGTACATGGAAATTCGGTAAGACGAAAGCGGATCTGATCGAGGAAATGGCGGCTAAGTTGGAGACCATGCCCGGCTACTCGGTCGGTTTCTCCCAGCCGATCATCGATATGGTGATGGATCAGATCGCCGGGGCTCATAGTGATTTGGCGCTGAAGATTTATAGCGATGATATTACGGAAAGTCGCCATATTGCGGATCAAGTCGCTAATGTGTTGAAGGAAATACCGGGTGCTGCCGACGTAGCGGTGGATCAAGAGCCTCCGTTGCCGCAGTTGCAGATTATCGCGGATCGTGCCCGTATCGCCCAGTATGGCTTGAACGTGTCGGATGTGGCCGATTTGATTGAGTTAGCGATCGGTGGAGCCTCTATTTCCCAGATATTTGTCGGAAGTAAAAGTTATGACGTGATTTGTCGTTTCGATGACGCTAGCCGCAATTCTCCCGAACGTATCGGTAATCTATTGCTGACTACCGGTTCCGGAACGAAGATTCCTCTTTCGCAAGTAGCGGAGATTAAGATGACAACCGGTGCCAGTACGATTACCCGTGAGATGAATAAGCGGCACTTGACGGTACGGGTTAATTTACGTGGCGTGGACTTGACGGCGTTCTTGAATAATGCGAATGCGTTGATTGATAAAGAGGTGAAATACGATCATGATTCCGTGCATTTGAAATGGGCCGGACAGTTCGAGAACCAGCATCGTGCGTATGCCCGTTTGGGGGCTGTGGTTCCTTTGGCGTTGGGACTGATGCTGCTTCTGTTGTTTGCGGCTTGCGGTAAATTCCGGCAGGCGGCTTTAATGATGAGTGTCGTTCCCTTGGCTTTGTTTGGTGGTATGTTGGCGTTGAATGTGCGGGGAATGACATTGAATGTTTCCTCGGCGGTTGGTTTTATTGCCTTGGTCGGTGTCGCTATCCAAAATGGCGTGATCATGATTTCCCATATCAATAACTTACGTACAAGGGAACGAGATTTGAAAGATGCGGTGATAACGGGAACTAAGCACCGTTTCCGTCCGATCTTGATGACGGCTACGGTTGCGGTCTTGGGATTGCTTCCTGCCTCTGTTAGTACAGGTATCGGTTCGGACGTGCAGCGTCCCTTGGCTACGGTAATCGTTTACGGGCTTTTATTTGCTACGGTTATTACGCTTTATGTACTTCCCGCTTTATACTATATGATCGAGAAACATTATGAGGGGAAGGATTTGACGCCGGTATCGGAGGAAAAAGAGCTGCACGCTTAATCCGGAGGTGGAATTAAAAAGATATACTATGTTTAGATTAGAAGATATGAAGAAATATATAATCCTGTCATTACTCTGCGGATGCTTATCCGTGAATGCTCAGACCATGGTTCCGCTTACGTATCGGCAATATATGGAGCGGGTTGCGGAAGGCAACCTTGAGTATGCGTCGGAGAAATTGAATGTGCCGGCCGCTAAGGCTGAGGTAACGGCGGCAAAGGTGTTTAACGATCCGAACCTTTCCGTGTCTTATTTCAATAATGAGAATAATTCCTTGCAAATGGGAGAAGGTGTTGAAGTAGAACTGAGCAAAACTTTCTCTTTTGGAAAACGGGGTGCGAATATCTCATTGGCACGTAGCGAGAGTGAGTTGACCGAGGCTTTGTTGGCTGATTATTTCCGGAATCTCCGGGCAGACGCTACGATTGCTTATATGGAAGCCTTGAAGCAACATGAGTTGTATAAGGTAAAGGAGAATGCCTATGAGAATATCCGGACATTGGCGGAGAGCGACAGTATCCGTTTCTCATTGGGGCAAATCCGTGAGGTGGATGCTACGCAGAGCCGGGTAGAGGCCGGGGTCTTACGAAATGAGTTGCTGCAAGCCGGAGCGGAATTAAAGAATGCTTTCTCGAACTTAAACTTCTTGACGGGGACTTTCAGTACGGATACTTTATTTCACCCAGAGGCTGAGTTACGTACGGAGCCTCGGGATTTTATCCTTGCCGACTTAATCACGGCGGCAAGCGAGGGGCGTACGGATTTGGTAGCTGCCTTAAAAAACAAGGAAGTGGCCGCTAGAGCCTTGAAAGTAGCTCGCCGGGAGCGGAATATGGATGTGGATTTGTCTATCGCCGTAAGCCGTAATGCCCGGGTTTATAATGAGGAAGCCCCGGCACCTCCTTTTACCGGAGTGACGGCAGGTATCGCTGTTCCTTTGAAATTCTCTAATTTCAATAAGGGGACGGTTCGTGCCGCTCGTTATCGGGAGCAACAAGCGGAAGCGCAATATAAGCAGGCTCTTTTGCAAGTACAGACGGAGGTGATGCAGGCATATCGTAATTATCAATCTTTCGCCGAGCAAGTTAATCATTATGAGGATGGGCTTTTAAGGCAAGCCCGTGAGGTGATGGATGGCAAGATTTACAGTTATAATAGGGGGGAAGTCTCTTTATTGGAAGTCTTAGACGCCCAGCGTACTTACGATGAAGTACAAGCTCAGTATATTGAGACGCTGTTTAATTACAGCTCAGCCTTGGTCGAATTAGAACGTTCGGCGGGTATTTGGGATATTGAGATTTGATTTGCGCTATAATTCAGAAAAGTAACAAGGGATAAATTGTAAGACGCTTACATTTCTATCCCTTGTTATTTTATCTGAATAAATCCATCAGTTTATCCGGTAATTGCCTAGTATCGAATATCTGATATTTCAGTAAATGATTCTTCTGCATGTTTAGACCATTGGATTTCTTTTACCATGAAGCCAACTTTTTTTGTAGTTTTTTCTTCAGCGCTTTTTGCGTACAATAATCCCCATTGTTGAAATCTACTTCAGATTCAGCTATCTTACAAGTTAATTCAGCCTCGTCTGGTGCCCAAGGATAAAGACTCCCCTTTTGCTTGGCAAGGCATAGACGTTTTATATTGGTCTCCACTTTCGATAATCTTTCCTCATCCATGCCTTTTATCAAGTCATAGAGATATTCTTTCCGTAAATTTAATTCCATCGTTGTCATAAGATTTGTTTTTTAGGTTTCTTAAACTAGACAAAGATAGCGTATATATTTGGATATTATGTATTTTTGCATCTAAAAAATGAGCGCATGATATTCTACTTTACAGGGACAGGAAACTCCCGTTGGGTTGCGGAAGCGTTAGGAACGGCTTTCGATGAGCCGTTGGTTTCCATTGCCGATGCGTTGAATGAGGGTAAGGATGAGAATGTTTATCCATTGAGGGAGAGGGAGAAAGTGTTTTTTGTGTTTCCTGTCCATTCTTGGGGGCCGGCTGTATTGGTGTCCCGTTTTATTTCCCGGTTGATCCTGTCTGGATATAAAGGGCAAGAGGTTTATTTCGTCTGTACTTGTGGTGATGATTGTGGATATACGGATCGGATCATGCGGAGCACCTTGGCGAGACGGGGAATTACCTTAACCGGAGGATTCTCTATACAAATGCCGAACAATTATATCTTAATGCCCGGCTTCGACGTGGATAGTAAGGAGGTAGAGACTGAAAAACTGAAAAAAGCACCGGAACGTGTAGACGAGATCGTAGAGGCGATCCGGCAGAAGAAAAATCCCTCTTTGTATTGTGCGGGAAGTGCCCCTCTTTTGAAGAGCTATATGGTCTATCCATTATTTACTCACTTTGCGATAGGCAGTAGCCGATTTTATGCTACGGATACCTGTATCTCTTGCGGTATCTGTGCGAAGGTCTGTCCGACCGGTACGATTTCCCTGTCGGGTGACGGAAAACCGGAATGGGCTGATACTTGCGTTCAGTGCGTTGCCTGTATTCATCGTTGTCCGGTGCGTGCGATAGAATATGGGACGATCTCGTTGAAAAAGGGACGTTATCATCACCCAGAGTTTAAGTAATCAATAAATAGAATAGAGAAATGAAGCAATTTTGTATGATGGCGCTTGCCGGCCTTTTGGTGGTTGGTTGCCAAGAAGTTCCAAAAGGATATGTTATCAATGGTGAGGTAGAGAATATGCCCGACGGCAAGATTTACTTGAAGTCATTCCGTAATAAAATGTTCTTTGACGTGGATACGGCAGAGGTAAAAGACGGGAAATTCACCTTTAAGGGTGAGGTAGATCAGCCTTTACTATTCGGTTTGGCAACCGAGAGCATGAACTATCCGGTTCAACTTTTCTTGGAGAATACGGATATGAATGTCAAGATCGGGAATGACGACCATCACCGTACGGAACTCGCCGGTGAATGATATCTTTCAAGAAAATGCGGAGAAGGTATTTGAGGAAGGGTATGATATTGACAGTTTGATCTCGAAATATCCGGATTCTCCGGCGGCGGCGTTCTATCTATATCGTTATTTTACCTACCAATTATCTTTGGATGATTTGAAGGCGACTCGTGCGAAGATTTCCCCGGCATTGGCGAATAGTCCTTATGTGAAGGACTTGGACGGTATTATCAAGCAATTAGAACACGTACAGATCGGACAAGTCGCTCCGGAGTTTTCCTTGCCGGATACTGCAGGAGTTTCTGTGTCATTGTCGGACTTTAGGGGAAAATATGTGTTATTGGATTTTTGGGCCTCTTGGTGTCCCCCGTGTCGCAAGGAAAACCCTAACGTGGTAAATGCCTTCCAGCAATATAAGGATAAGAACTTTACGATCGTAGGTATATCCTTGGACAAGGATAAGGCTAAATGGCAGAAAGCGATCGCAGACGATCATCTGACTTGGACTCACGTTTCCGACTTGAAATATTGGGATTCTGAGATCCCTGCTCTTTATGGGGTACGGGGTATTCCGGCAAATGTGTTATTGGATCCGAATGGGGTGATCATCGCCAAGAATATCACTGGAGAAGACTTACAGAATACCTTGAAGGAAGTGATTAAATAAGGATACGTTACTGCAAAGCCGTTGCAGTAGTATAAACAAAGGGAGTGTATTGGATTAAGCCTAATACACTCCCTTTTTTATGGATAAGTTATGACTTTTTTTTATTTAAGCGGAATAAGGGTAAAGCCCCAGTTGTATTCCCGGTTTGCGGGTAATGTATAAGCTGGTTCCGGACGTGAACCCCAGCTATCATAACCTGCTACACCTTGTTGTTTCAAGTCGACGCAAACCTCAACGAAGTCGCAAGGCGTGATATCGTTGATATGATGCTGGCGACGTAATACGTTCTTTGCTGCGGCTTCATCATGATTCGCTACTTGCTCTGGTGTGAAATTACTCCATTGACGGGATAGGCCAGTCGCTTCCTCGTCATCGAAATCCTCTATGGAATTACGCAAAGCGTTAAATCCAATCGTATTATCCGCTTGGATCAACAAGCCTTTCTTGCCGGTACTAAGTGATACCCAACGAGTGTCGGTATGATGACCGTTTTCCTGCGGGCGTACATATGGGAAATATAATTCCTCGGCTGTAGATTTATATAAGCCGACCATACTACCGGCGTTTCTATCCAAGTAGTTCTCAGCAGGTCCTCGTCCGAAATATTCCACTTGATTCATGCTTGCCGGTAAGCGGAAGCGAACACCGATACGGGGAACATTCAATTTGGAAGCCTCTTTACGGGCGGCGTCACGTCCCGGAGTGAAAGTTGCCGTGCGAGTAGATTCCGATACCTCGGTTTGGGCGGCATCCATATCCGTGGATGTGAAACGGGCGGCCACATTTACAGCTCCGCTTGGATAGATCGTATAATTAACAATGTATAGATTTCCTGCCGGCAATAAATAGTTCACGTTAACCACGGCGTTATTGCCATCCATAGTGACGGTAGCGTCTGTTACGTTGAAGTTCTTGCTGCTTTCCTTCCATACTTGTAAGCGTTTTGGCATACCATTTCCGTAATCGTTATCGGTCGGCGCACGCCAGAAGTTCGGTTGGATACCAAAACCCTCGCTGAAATATTCCGTACCATCCACTTTATAAGAAGTAACGATTCCTGTCTTCTTGTTAAACATGAAGTTTACCTTTGAGGAGGATGCCGATAAGTTATCTCCATTGGTTGAAACCGTTAATTTAGGGCCGCTGATCTTAAACGCCTTCTTGGGGCTTTCGATCGGTAAGCGGAATTGATCGCAAGCGATTTCGTGTCCGATAGGGATTAACGGCTCTTTTTCTACGGTCGTTACGTTGAAGTTTACGAAATATTCCGTACCGGCTTGTGGCTTTAAGTTGCCTACGGGAACCGTAAATTCCTTAGAAGCTTGGGGTTCTATGTCCAAAGAGACTTTACCGGAGCGTACAACTTTATTATTGGCTGTTACGCTATAGTGGACCATATATTTCTTTAGGTTCGTGAAATAAAAACGGTTCGTGACGCGGAATAAACCGTTCGCTAAATCGATCGCCTCAAACCCGATATTTTGATGGGCGTATTTAACCTCTGCCATAGCGGGATGCGGGGTACGATCCGGGTTTACTATACCGTTGCAAAGGAAGTTTCCGTCACTAGGGGTGTTTACTCCATAGTCACCACCATAGGTATAATATTCACGTCCATTCTTATCTTTTTCCAAGATACCTTGGTCCACCCAGTCCCAGATGAATCCGCCTTGCAGGTTCGGGTATTTATAGATAGCTTTCCATTGATCCCATAAGTTGCCGGAAGAGTTTCCCATCGCATGTGAATACTCCGAAGGAGCTACCGGACGATCACTACCCTTACGCCCGATTTCCTCTAGCCATTCAGCGCTCGGGTATTGAGGTACGTACATATCCGTATTCCATTCCCAAAGGGCACGTTCATAGTTCACCGGACGATTCATGCTATTTATTTCCTTGTCTTTCAGATATAAATAAGTTTGATAGAAGTTGTATCCGTTTCCAGCCTCGTTTCCGAGTGACCAGAAAGTAACGCTCGGATAATTCTTGTTTCGTTCGTACATATTCATCGTACGGTCCATATGCGGGATCAGCCATTCCGGATTATTACCCAAAGTGCCGCCTTTTTTCAGGCTGTAATACATACCGTGAGACTCGATATTCGCCTCATCGTAAACATACAATCCGTATTCGTCGCAGAGTTCATAGAATTTACGGTCTTGCGGATAGTGGCATAGGCGGACAGCGTTGATATTGTTTTGCTTCATCAGCTCGAAATCCTTACGCATGAGTTCCTCGGTTACGTAATGTCCGGTTTCCGGGTTATGCTCATGGATATTGACACCCTTGAACTTCACCGGTTGTCCGTTGAATAATAAGACCGTATAAGGTTTTCCGTCTTCCGCTACTTGGTCAATTTGCTTCATCTCGAACCGGCGGAAACCAACGTTGAATGGAATTACCTCGATTACCTTACCCTCTTCTTTTATCGTCATCAATAATTTGTATAGATTCGGATGCTCGGCGCTCCAAGGGGCTACGTTCTTTAAATCATACTCGAAAGATGCTGTTTGAGGACTTGCGGGACTTACCCATATATCATTAGCCTCGGAGGCCACAAGATTACCTTTTGCGTCCAAAAGCTCATATCCGACATTTAAATTTTTCGTTTCTTGGGTATGATTCTTTAAGTCTACCGCCAGTTTGAAGATTCCATTCGTATACGTATCGTCCAAGGTTGAGACGACACGGAAATCTTGAATACTGGCCTTGGGTTGAGACCAAAGGAATACGTCACGTTCGATACCGCTCATTCTCCAGAAATCCTGACATTCCAAATAAGAACCGGTGCTCCAACGGAATATCTTTAATGTAAGCACATTCTTTCCGGGTTGCAGGTATTTATTGATCAGGAACTCGGCGGGATTTTTGGAATCCTCGCTATAACCCACTTCTTTCCCGTTTAAATATACGTAAAGGCCGGATTTAGCTCCGCCGATGTGTAAATAAATATCCCGGTTATCCCAATTTGCGGGTATCTCGATGTCCCTGCGGTATACGCCAACCGGATTCGCTTCCGGCAATAACGGAGGTTGGGGATTTCTTGGTTTAAACTCGTAACCATGATTCGTATAAATGGCTACGCCATGTCCTTGTACTTCCCAGTTTCCGGGAACGGTTATATCATCCCATGAGGAGGTATTAACGGAAGGATCTGTGATATTTTGAGGAAGATCTTTGTAAGAGTCGACAAAGAAAAATTTCCAAGTACCGTTTAATAGGGAATAGTACGGGCTTTTCTCAAATCGAGAGGTGAGGGCGGTTTCTCGGTCCGCATAACTCATGAAGGAGCTTCTGGGTTTTTCCTTGTTTACGGCTACGACTTGAATGTCTTGCCAATAAGGTTTTACGGGTTGGGGTGAAGAACCGTCCGCATAAGCCATTCCGGAAATAAGGCAACCTAATGCTCCGGAAAGCATCATTTTTTTGATAGAGTTCATATTCATCGTATTTTATTTAGATTAGCACTGGGGAATTGAAAATTTAGAA
>ERZ773114.3777-NODE-3777-length-12051-cov-6.863371_pt1 | contig 12051 bp, 12 predicted proteins | sample MGYA00580564_ERZ773114 | MGnify/ENA primary metagenome ERZ773114 (study PRJEB29015, sample SAMEA2737836) | human gut metagenome | biome: human gut; feature: human-associated habitat; material: faeces | place: China | collected 2012 ...
AAAATCCTGATGATATTTCAAAGCTTATTCTTGCAAAAGGTCTTGATGCCGGAACAGCATTTGAGATTCTTTCAATTGATATTGCAGATATTGATATCGGACGTAATATCGGTGCACATCTTCAGAGTCTTCAGGCAGAGGCTGATAAGAATATCGCCCAGGCAAAGGCAGAAGAGAGAAGAGCTATGGCTGTAGCAAAAGAGCAGGAAATGAGAGCTTATGTTGTTGAAGCAGAAGCAGAAGTACCAAAGGCACTTGCTTATGCACTTCGCGAAGGAAAAATGGGAATAATGGATTATTATGACTTGCAAAATCTCAAAGCAGATACTAAAATGAGAGATAGTATAGCAGGTGATGACAGTACACAGACTATTACTGAAGGCGGTTATAATGAGCAGCAGTAAGAAGGTTAATAATCTGGCAAAACGTGTTTCTTCGGAATACAAACAGATAGTTAATCCTTCATGTAATGGAAGCAGTCAGACGGATAATGACATTAAAGATGGATGTGAGCAGGCAAGACATGCAGAACAGACCATTAAGAAGCAGCAGATGGTACATGAGCATAATCTTGACATTGAGAATAGTTACTGTGATATTGGACAGAAAAAATCACACGGAATAAAAATGATTGTAAACAATGAATATATACCATCTTTAAGAAGTCATGATAATCTGAGAAATGCAATGATTATACACGAAATATTGTCACAGCCTGTATGTAAAAGACGTAAAAAGAGGTAGGTATATTGAATGCATATTTCCATACAGGTATGTTCTATAATTATTGTGCAGTTTCTTGCGATAATTTTTTCGAGACAGAAAAAACTTGGAACAAGAAGTGAGAGAATATTTTTAGAAATATTAATAATAACATTAATAAGCCTTGTGTTTGATATCAGCTCCGTGGCAGCAATCTATTATAAAGAAAGCTGTCCGGGGCTTTTGGTGTTGGTTATTTCAAAAACATATCTTATATCTTTAATTATTCTTGCATTTGTGAGCCGTATATATGTATTATCTGATGTGAATTATGTTGCTGTTGACGGGAAAAAAGGCGTATTCATAAGATATGCAATTATTACAATGTGTGTATTGCTTGTAAGTGTTCTTCCGATTGATTTTAATATTAATGCAGATACAGGTGCGGTTTGGTCTTCAGGATATAGCGTGATAATGACTTATATAACTGTCTTTGTAATACTTATCAATACAATTTATACTGCTTTTGACATGAGAACTTCTATATGTTCAGCAAGATTTGAATCTGTTCTTATATGGATTGGCTTCTGGTGCATTGCGGCAGTTATACAGGCAGTTATGAGAAACCATATACTTATAGTTGGATTTGCAAGTGCACTTGGCGTTATGGTAATATATATAAAATTTGAGAATCCCGAATTAAATATTGACAGAGCGACAGGTTTATATAATCAGAAAGCATTCCTTATATATGTAAATAATGCATTAAGCAGCAATAAAGATATTTCGATAGTTTCTGCTTCATTTGAAAGATGGTATAACAGAAATGTGAGCTTTGAATACATAGATACTGCAAAATCGGAGATTATCAGATTTCTTTCAGACATAGATAAAGTAATGGTATTCAGAAATTATGAAGATGAGCTCATAATGGTATATAAAAATAAATCTGATGCTGCAGAATGTGGCAAAATTATTGATAAAAGATTTAAAGAAGGATGGGGTCCCGGAAAAAATATAATTTTTCATCCGTTTATAGTATATTTAAGAAATGCATCAGGTATAAAAAGAGCGGAAGATATACTTCATTTTATTGCACATATAAAATCTGATTACATGGGACGTTCTGACCAGCATTTTATTTCAATTACAAATGATATAATTGAAAATATGTATAATCAGCGTAATGTAGTAAGACAGATTGTAGAAGCAATGGACCAGAATGGAGTTGAAGTGTTTTTTCAGCCGATTTACTCTGTTAAAGAAAAAAGATTTACATGTGCAGAAGCTCTTGTGAGAATAAGGCAGCGTGACGGAAGTCTTATGCTGCCGGGGATGTTTATAGAGACAGCTGAAAAAAGCGGACTTATTATACGTCTTGGACTGATAGTTTTTGAAAAAGTATGCCAGTTCATAAAGGACAATCCATTAGAAAAAATGGGGATGGAATATATAGAAGTTAATCTTTCTATGGTTCAGTGTGCATATAAAAAACTTAGCGATGATTATATAAATATTATGAAAAAATATAATATTAATCCGTGTAATATCAATCTTGAGATAACAGAATCAGCATTGATGGAAGATAAGACAAATCTGCTTGACAATATGAACAGATTGATGGAATATGGAGTGAAGTTTTCACTTGATGATTTCGGCACCGGACATTCTAACCTGAATTACATAGTTGACATGCCTGTCAATATTGTTAAGTTTGACAAAGGTATGCTTGACGCTTATTTTGAAAATGGCAGGGCAAAATATGTAATGGATGCTGCAATGCACATGATACAGGGAATGAAACTTGAGATCGTGGCAGAAGGAATAGAGACAAAAGAACATTTTGAAAATATAGCAAAGCTTGGCATAAACTTTGTTCAGGGATATTATTTTTCAAAACCAGTTACTGCACGACAGTTTCTTTTGTTTATAAACGAAAATAACAAATAAATTCGGAGTAATAAAATGAAAAAAATTATAGTTATAGGCGGAGGTGCTGCCGGGATGATGGCAGCAATTACAGCGGCCGGAAATAATAATAAAGTTGTTCTTGTTGAAAAAAACGAGAAACTGGGGAAAAAGATTTTTATAACCGGAAAAGGCAGATGCAATTTTACTAATGCAGGTGATTCAGATGACCTTATGAACAGCATTGTGACAAATAAAAAATTCATGTACAGTTCACTTAATAAATTCTCTAATTATGATGCGATGGGTTTCTTTGGAGAACTTGGGCTGGATTTTAAAGTCGAAAGAGGAAACAGAGTTTTTCCAACGTCAGACCATTCATCTGATGTGATATCAGCACTTAATCGTGAGATGAAAAATAGAGGTGTTGAAATCAGACTTAATACAAAAGCTGTAAATATAAATACAAGTTCTGTATCGCAGGAAAATGATGATAACAATAATGATAAAAGAAAAATAAAATTTGAAAGCCTTACAGTTGAAAATGAAATCGGGAAAAAAGAAGTTATCACAGGTGATAAGCTGATAATAGCAACAGGAGGCAATTCATATCAGAGCACAGGTTCAACTGGCGACGGATATAAATTTGCAAAATCACTTGGACATACTGTAACGCCTATACTTCCGGCTCTTGTACCGTTTAATGTAAAAGAAGAGTGGGAGCGGGAACTTCAAGGACTGAGTCTTAAAAATGTGAATGTACGGATTCTTGATGGAGAAAAAGAAGTGTATTCAGATTTTGGTGAGATGCTTTTTACTCATTTCGGTGTGAGTGGACCGACAATTCTTTCAGCCAGCAGTTACGCTGCCGGAATTATAAAACAGAAAAATCTTACACTTTCTATTGATTTAAAACCGGCACTGACCTATGAACAGCTTGACGAGAGAGTTTTACGTGATTTTGAAGAAAATAAAAATAAATCATTTAAAAATTCACTTGATAAGCTTCTTCCGAAAAAAATAATTCCGGTTGTGATAATGCTTACGAGAATTTCAGAAGACAAAAAGGTTAATGAGATAACAAAAGAGGAGCGGAAAAAACTTGTTGATACATTGAAAGATTTCAGAATGACACTAACAGGACTCAGAGGATTTAACGAGGCAATAATTACACAGGGTGGTGTTAATGTAAAAGAGATTAATCCGTCAACAATGGAGTCAAAGATAGTAAGTAATGTGTTTTTTGCAGGTGAAGTGCTGGATGTGGATGCAGTTACAGGAGGATTTAATCTTCAGGTTGCATGGTCAACTGGGTATGCCGCGGGAAATAATTGATTTATGGAGGAAAATATGAGTTATTCAGTAGCTATAGACGGACCGGCAGGAGCCGGAAAAAGTACAATTGCAAAGCTTCTTGCAAAGAAAATGGGATATATATATGTTGATACGGGTGCAATGTATCGTGCAATGGCAGTTTATTTTGTACAGAATAATGTTAATCCTGATGATGAAAGAGAGATAAATGCAGCTGTCACAGGTGTTAATATAACAATTGAGTATATGGACGGAGTGCAGCAGGTGATTTTAAACGGTGATAATGTTACCGGCATGTTAAGAACAGAAGAGATTGGAAGCATGGCTTCAAAAACATCAAAATATGCTGCTGTGAGAAGAAAGCTTGTTGAATTGCAAAGAGAACTTGCAAAAAAGACAGATGTTATAATGGATGGAAGAGATATTGGAACAACTGTGCTTCCGGATGCGTTTTGCAAAATTTACCTTACTGCAAGTGTAGATGCGAGAGCAAAAAGAAGATATGATGAGCTTGCACAGAAAGGTGAAAAATGTGATTATGATATCATAAAAAAAGATATTGAACAGCGTGATTATCAGGATATGCACAGGGAAATATCGCCTTTGAAACAGGCTGATGATGCGGTTTTAGTAGATACATCAGATATGAATATTGAGCAGGTGGTAGAGTGCATTGAAAATATTATAAATGAGCGTAAATAACAGGTGAGGCGATATGAAAGAAGTAATAGTTGCAAAATCAGCTGGATTTTGTTTTGGCGTACAGAGAGCAGTTGATACTGTATACAATCAGTGTGGTGGAAAAAATGTATTTACATATGGACCGATAATACACAATGAAGAAGTTGTAAAAGATCTTGAAAATAAAGGTGTGCATGTTATTAATTCGGCTGACGAGATAAATGATGATTCAACGGTTATAATCCGTTCACATGGTGTTTCCAAAGATGTGTATGATTCATTACATGAAAAAAATGTAAATATTGTTGATGCAACATGTCCGTTTGTCCTTAAAATACATAAGATTGTAAAGGAAGAAAGTGCTAATGGAAGCCAGATTGTTATAATAGGAAATGAGAATCATCCGGAAGTTGAGGGAATTATGGGATGGTCACTTTCTGATACATATGTGATTGATACATCAGAAAAAGCACAAAATCTGGTACTTGATTCCCAGAGGCGGGTGTGCATTGTATCACAAACGACATTTAATTACAATAAATTTCAAGAATTAGTTGAAATTATATCTAAAAAGGGTTACAATATAATCATTCGTAATACAATTTGTAATGCAACTGAGGAACGACAGACAGAGGCAAGAGAAATTGCAAAGCGGGTCGATGCTATGATAGTAATCGGCGGGAGCAGCAGTTCCAATACGCGAAAACTGTATGAAATCTGTAAGAAAGAATGTTACGATACATTTTACATTCAGACGATAAACGACCTTGACTTAGAAAGTTTGGGCAGAGCAGAGTGCATAGGTATTACAGCAGGGGCATCGACCCCAAACAATATTATCGAGGAGGTTTGCACTAATGTCAGAAAGTTTTGCAGAGATGTTAGAGGAATCAATTAAGCAAATACATACAGGAGAGATCGTTGACGGCACTGTTATTGATGTTAAGGAAGATCAGATTATTCTTAACATTGGATACAAGGCTGATGGTATTATTACACGTAATGAATATTCATCAGACCCAAACGTAGATTTAAGAGATGTTGTTAAAGTAGGCGACGAGATGCAGGCAAAAGTTCGCAAGGTTAACGATGGCGAAGGTCAGGTTATCCTTTCAAGAAAAGGTCTTGTAGCTGAACAGGGAAGCAAGAAGCTTGAAGAAGCATTTGAGAACCAGACAGTAATCACAGCAACAGTAAGCCAGGTTATGAACGGTGGTCTTGGTGTAGTTGTTGATGAGGCAAGAGTATTTATACCGGCAAGTCTTGTTTCAGATACATTTGTTAAAGATTTATCTGTATATAAAGATAAGGAAGTATCATTTGTTATCACAGAATATAATCCTAAGAAGAGAAGAATTATCGGTGACTGCAAGAAGTTAATCGTAGAAGCTAAGGAAAAGGCTCAGAAGGAACTTCTTGAAAAGATTCACGAAGGTGATACAATCGAAGGAACAGTTAAGAATGTAACAGATTTTGGTGCATTCATTGATTTAGGCGGAGTTGATGGTCTTCTTCACATCTCTGAGATGTCATGGGGAAGAACAGCTAACCCTAAGAAGATTTACAAAGTTGGAGATTCAGTTAAGTGCTTTATCAAAGAGATTAATGGTAATAAGATTGCACTTAGTGTTAAGTATCCAGACCAGAATCCATGGAATGATGCAGCTACAAAGTATGCTGTTGGCACAGTTGTAAAAGGAACTGTAGCAAGAATGACAGATTTTGGTGCGTTTGTACAGCTTGAGGATGGTGTTGATGCATTACTTCATGTATCACAGATTTCAAGAGAACATATCAACAAGCCTTCAGATGTTCTTGCAATTGGTCAGGAAATTGAAGCTAAGGTTGTTGATATCAATGAAGCTGAGAAGAAGATAAGCCTTAGTATGAAGGCTCTTCAGGCAGATGAAGAACCAACAGAATATTCAACAGATGATGCTGAATAATTAATAAGCTTAATATTCATAAAATTAAGGCAGGACATTATGTCCTGCCTTTTATGTAGATGTGATGTTTTAGTAGTGTTTCAATAGCGTCTCATATGGACATAAACGCGTCCTTTTCTTGTTTCGTTGCCACAGCCGTCAAAAATAAATTTCCCAAAACCTCTTATAACGAGAATATCACCTGGTTTTAATTGTGCACTGTTATTTTCAATATTCATTCCGTTAAGAAATACCTTTTTAGCTGAAAAAAATTCAAGTGCAGAACTTCTTGATAATTTAGTAATGCTTGCAACAACTGCATCAATTCTGGCTGATGCCGCAATCACTTCAAACTCAGTGAGTACAGGGCGTATAATGTCGGGAATTTCATCACAGACAGTGGCACGTACATGGTTATGTTTTACTGTTGTGAGATTATCAGTTATAAATTCAGCTATATGATTCATGCAATATACATAAGCATCTTTTTCTTTTATCAGAATATCACCAATGAGGCTTCTTTCAATGCCAAGATTCATAATTGCACCAAGATAATCACGGTGTTCAAGTTCCTGGGCAAATTTTGGTGTAAGCGGTGAAATTTTAAATACTGAAATTGGAAAACTGTCATCGTATCCAAAAATTTCAGGACTTCCGAATCGTATAATCTGCCTTTCACTTGATTCGCTTCCACCAAAAGTAGAAGGATAAGCAAACTGAAGTTCTTTTTTCATTGAATTATATATTGCAAGTTCGCTTAATCCTAAGAATCCTGTATAAGTATATATATTCTGATTATACGATTTGTTGGCTGTATCAAGAATTTTACGCCTTAAAAGAGTTTCTTCATCCATATTTTCTCCAATCTGAAAATAACTTCATAAATATTAATTATAATATATAAGTAAAAGTTTAACAGAAAGTATCAAAAAATAACAGAAAAATAATTATATATAGAGATTTTTACGGTGGGATATGTTAAAATATAAACGAATAATAAGTATGGCATGTGATTTAATCACGGAAATGAGGATTTATGATTAAGGATTATGAGGATTTTAAGAAATTTGTACTGCAAAATACAGGTATTGACCTGAATGCATATAAAGAGAGACAGATGAAAAGAAGAATTGACTCTCTTATTGAAAGAAATAAGTATGACGGATATGACAGCTATAGTAAAGCTATAAAGACAAACAAAGAACTGATGGATCAGTTTGTCAATTATCTTACGATTAATGTGTCTGAGTTTTATCGTAATCCGGCATTATGGAAGACATTGGAAGATGTAATACTGCCTGATCTGATTAAGAAGTTTGGCTCTAATTTGAAAATTTGGAGTGCAGCATGTTCTACAGGTGATGAACCATATTCTCTTGCAATGGTTCTTGCAAAAAAGATGCCTTTGAATAAGATACATATTATAGCTACAGATATTGATGATCAGGTTCTTGAAAAAGCAAGAGACGGTGTATATGCTGCATCAAGCCTGAAAGGTCTTCCTGATGAATATAAGAATAAATATTTTGAAAAAATGGGTGAAAAGTATTTCAAAATAAGTGATGAAATTAAAAAATGTGTTGAATTCAAAAAAGCCAATCTTTTAAAAGACCCATATCCATCAGGATGTAATCTTATTGTATGCCGTAATGTGATGATTTATTTTACAGAAGATGCAAAGCAGGAGATTTATAAGAAATTTAATAAAGCTCTTAAAGTTGATGGATGCCTTTTTGTTGGTAATACAGAACAGATTATTAATTATCGTGATCTGGGATATGAATATGACAAGATTTTCTTTTACAGAAAGAGCAAAGAGATTTAAGTTTAATAACGTCACTGTTATGTGGTTCATAACAGTGACGTTATTGTTTTGTATACATAATTATTTATTTTTTGTGGGGAGTTAAAAAAACTGTCAGATGCTTCAAAATAACTTATGTTGTCTTTGTTATCATTTTTGAATGACGGAGTAACAATATCTGCGGGCTGTGCTATAAATGAGCCTTTCTTTTTTGAATAACATGTTGATGCCTTTGCCGGTATTCGGCGGCTTTTATCAACGAAAGCAGAAATGCTTTTATGGATTGCATAGTCTTCATCCGGCAGATAGTAGTAGTTTTTATAATCGGTGTAAAAATATTTTAATTCGCATTCGTGTATTTTGGTACGCAGTTTCAGCAGATTTTTGCTTAATTTTATGTAAAATAAATCATTTCCATAAGATACGTCTTTAGGCACACAGCATGGAAGTGTAATGCTGAAAGTTATTTCTTTTACGGGATTATTATTAAAAGCATATCCATCTGTTATTGAAAATGAAGTTGATTTGTAAGTCTCTTCATTCCATATCTGATTATATGAAAGAACATGGCATATAAAAGGCAGATTGCAAACGTCATCGTGGTTGTGTAAAAGAAGCATATTATATTCAGAAGTAACATTTTTTCCAAGTGTTTTTCCGGTAAGATACTGCTTATATACATTGATAAGTTCACCGCCGTCAGATTTATCGCTGCGGTTTATGCCAAGAAAATGTTCAATTGTTTTTTGTTTGTAATTTTCTAATTTAAACAACGGGCTTAAAGATTTTGATTTTTTGAAAAGGTCGATGCTTTCCGGAAATTGATGTTCTGGCATTCCGTTAATATACATACGTTCTTTCAGATAGGGAATATCAAATACATCACCGTTAAAGTGTACTATATATTTAAAGCCGGAAGCAAAATGCATGAATTCAGTGAGCATCTTTTTTTCGTCATCACAATCAGAAGGATTGTCTGCAAAGAATTGTTTTATAATAAAATTTTCATTATTTAGGCTTACACAGCCTATGAGATAACACATGGAATTTCTGGCAGAAAATCCTGTCGTTTCTATATCAAAAAATAAAAAGTCAGATACGGCGGCAGTATTGTTATACGAATGTAAAATATCTGCCAGTTCGTGATAAGTATATGTGTCTAATGTGTTTGTTATTATTTGCATAGTCAGACTCCGGATAAGATAAATTATTTGTATACAGGTGCAAATTAGTCACTTGTGAAAAAATTGTCATACAAATTTTATATAAATGTTAAAATAATATCAGTTTTTGTCTATTATACACTAATGTATACACAAAAAAAAGTAGATTTTTGTTGTTTATTGAGATAAAATATTGTTTAGATAAAAAATTTATAAGGAGTAGTATGTCATGGGTAAATGTACATTTAAAGGCGGAGTACATCCTTTTGACGGCAAAGAGTTATCAAAAGATAAGCCGATAAAAGAATTATTCCCTGAAGGTGATATGGTATATCCCCTTTCACAGCATATTGGTGCACCGGCAGTTCCGGTTGTAGCAAAAGGCGATTATGTGCTTGCCGGTCAGCTTATTGCTGAGGCAGGAGGTTTTGTCTCTGCTAACATTCATTCATCTGTATCAGGAACAGTTAAGGCTATTGAGCCAAGAACTCTTGCAACAGGTGGTAAGTGCAATTCCATTGTGATTGAGAATGATGGCGAGTATAAGGAAGTTGAGTATGTGCCAAAGACACTTGCAGAGCTTTCAAGGGACGAGATAAGAGAGAGAATTAAGGCGGCAGGCGTTGTCGGAATGGGCGGTGCAGGCTTCCCTACCAATGTCAAACTCACACCAAAGAACCCGGACGAGATTGATTACATCATTGTAAATGGTGCGGAATGTGAACCTTATCTTACATCTGATTACAGAAGACTTATTGAAGAGTCAGATAAAGTAGTAATGGGTCTTAAAGTCGCTCTTGCTTTATTTGATCATGCAAAAGGTATTATCGGTATTGAAGATAATAAGCCTGATGCTATTAAGATTATGCAGGAAAAGACAGCTAATGAGCCGAATATTGAAGTAAAGGTCTTAAAGACAAAGTATCCTCAGGGCGGTGAGAGATGTCTTATCTATGCAACAACAGGAAGAAGCATTAATTCATCAATGCTTCCGGCTGATGCAGGTTGTATTGTACATAATGTTGATACAATTTATTCAATTTATATGGCCGTAATTGAAGGTAAGCCTCTTACTAAGAGAATTGTTACTGTAACAGGTGATGGTGTTAAGAATCCTGGCAACTTTTATGTATGGCTTGGTATGAATTACAGACAGCTTGTTGATGCTGCCGGTGGTCTTAACGGTGAGCCTGAGAAGTTTATTTCTGGTGGCCCTATGATGGGATTTGCCATGTATAGTCTTGATGTTCCTGTTGTAAAGGGAAGTTCTTCACTTCTTGTTATGCAAAAGGATATTGTATCACATATTTCATCATCTGCATGTATCAGATGTGGCAGATGCGGTGAAGGATGCCCAAGCCATCTTCTTCCGGCAAAGCTTGCGGGTTTTGCATCAAGAAATGATGAGACTGGATTCACCAAGTTTGACGGTATGGAATGTGTTGAGTGCGGAAGCTGTTCTTATGTCTGTCCGGCTAAGAGACCGCTTACGCAGCAGATTAAAGCCATGAGAAGAACTATTATGGCTAACAGAAGAAAGAAGTAGGAGGAGGATAAAAGTGAGCGAAGTATTTAACGTATCAGCGAATCCTCATGTACGAAGCAAGGATACAACACAGACAATTATGAGAGATGTTCTCATAGCACTGACACCTGCTAGTATATTTGGTATTTATAATTTCGGGCTTGGTGCACTTATCCGCATTATTGTTGGTATTGCGGCATGTGTGGCCAGCGAAGCTTTATATGAGTATTTTATGCATAAAAAAATTACGGTTTCAGATTTAAGTGCGGCTGTAACAGGCCTTTTAATTGCACTTAACATTCCATCAACACTTAATGTCGGTTATGAAATCGTTGGATGTGTATTTGCTATTATTATTGCAAAACAGTTATTTTTACCGAGATTCAGAAGAAAGCACTGGAACTTGGATTCTCATCCATTATGTACGACTGCTCTACAGATTCTTATGAAGATAATGTAAGAAAAGTTAAAGAGATGGCAGACATCGCGCACTCTTATGGGGCAACCATTGAGGGTGAGCTTGGACATGTAGGAGATAACCCGGATTCTGCAGAGGGAAGCTCTCATATCAATCCGGCTGACTTCTATACAGATCCTAAAATGGCCAAAGACTTTGTTGACAAAACTGGTGTAGATGCTCTTGCAATCGCAGTAGGAACTGCTCACGGAGCATACAAACTTCCACCGAAACTTGATTTTGAACGTCTGGCAGAGATCCGCAATCAGGTCGATATCCCGCTGGTGCTGCACGGCGCGTCCGGCATTAGCGATGCGGATATCAAAAAAGCCATTTCATTAGGTATTTCGAAAATCAATATTCATACCGAACTGTGCCAGGCGGCAATGGCGGCGGTGCAGGAGAACCAGAATCAGCCCTTCCTGCACGTTGAACGTGAAGTTCGCAAAGCGGTAAAAGAGCGTGCGCTGGAGAAAATTAAACTGTTCGGTTCTGACGGTAAAGCGGAATGACAACATGGATAATATCGAGGTTATTTGTATAGGGGCTGCTATTGTTGATATTCCTTTACA
>ERZ773114.3778-NODE-3778-length-12049-cov-3.452393_pt1 | contig 12049 bp, 8 predicted proteins | sample MGYA00580564_ERZ773114 | MGnify/ENA primary metagenome ERZ773114 (study PRJEB29015, sample SAMEA2737836) | human gut metagenome | biome: human gut; feature: human-associated habitat; material: faeces | place: China | collected 2012 ...
ATTTGCTATTACTCACCACCTGAAGAGGTGGGAGTCTTCTCGACTGAGATAAAAACTGCCGCAGAACACCTGGTTTTCAACGGACCCTGCATTCTGCGGCGGATTTTATTCCATACATGGTTCACTGTCTGTCCTTCGCCGTCCTGTTTTCTGTTCACACAGTCGGCTGCATATCCCAGACAGTCATCGCTCCCGGCTTATTTATTTGCTGTGAAGCCATACTCCGCAAAGAAGGAGAGCGCATCATCGGTTCCCAGATAATCTACAAACTTCTGTGCTGCATCTTTCTTTGTGCTTGCGCTTACAACACCAACCGGATAGATAACCTTCGATACGCTTCCTTCCGGTGCATATCCGATAACCTTTACCTGGTCAAACTGATCGCTGGTGGTTGCATCGGTCAGGTATACGATACCTGCATCTGCGCTTCCGGCTGCTACCCAGCTTAAAACCTCGGTTACGTTGGTACCAAAGCTTGTCTTAGCCTCTACATCATCCCACATACCCAGGTTCTCAAAGGCTTCCTTGGCGTACTGTCCAACCGGAACACTCTCCGGATCGCCGAGTGCAATCTTCTCTGCCTTTGTGATATCCTCAAAACCAGTAATTTCCAGTGTGGAATCCTTTGGAACGATCAGGGCGATCTTATTTTCCAGAAGCTCTACGACAGAATCTGCATCAACCAGTCCCTCGTCCTCCAGCGCGTTCATCTGCTTCATCGCTGCGGAGAAGAATACGTCTGCATCCGCGCCCTCTTCGATCTGGGTCTGCAGCTTTCCTGAACTGTCAAAGGTAAAGCTCAGCTTGATGTCCGGATTCTCTTTCTCAAATGCCGGCTGAATCTTGTCTTCCATAACGTACTGAAGGCTGGCTGCTGCCGCTACCAGAATCTCCTGCTGGTCGCCGGTTGCCTCTGCTTCTGCTTCTGCTTCGGTCTCTTCTGTCTCAGCTGCCTCTGCCTCCGTTTCCGGTGCTGCTGTCTCAGCCGGTTTGCTGGATGAACATGCGGTCAGGGATGCTGCCGCCATCGCTGCTGCCATTACAAGTGCCCACGTTTTTCTCATATCTTGGTTTCTCCCTCATTTCACGCACATGTTTCCGGCATCCTCCTCGTTTCGATTCCTCACGCCATAGCAATGTGGTTTTTACCCTTCCGTTATTTTTGTAAAATTATAATGATATTTGCTAATCAAATAGTAGCACGTGGCACTTTTTTTGTCAATCTTTACAATTATTCTTATTTAATACACATGGCAGTTATGTGAATTAAAAAATAACGCTGCTTTTTTCTGCATTTTCCCTTTATTCTTATGAATTTTCCAGTTTTTCTTTCCAAGCCCTTCCGTCTATTTTCATGAAATTGTTATGATGATTTTTCATGTATTTTATTTTTATCTTTTTATTTTTCATTTATTTGAAATTTTTTATCCAAATACGCCGGTGCTTCGGTTTCCTTACCGGTCACACGGTTCCCGATCCGTGGCAAAGTCTTCCACCAGCACATCCATAATGCCGCCGCAGACCATTCCTTCATCTTCCGCTGCCTCGCCGGTCAGATCTACATGAACTACTTTGTACCTGCTGCTTCCGATCAGAGAACGTGCCTCGCCCAGCACGGCCGCCTCGCTGCAGCCGCCGCCGATGCTGCCGAGAATCCGTCCGTCCCGGTAGACAATCATCTTCGCGCCTGCCCCGCGCGGGGAGGATCCCTTTGATTCAATCACCGTGACCACTGCTTTCGACTCATCCGGCTCCTCTGCCAGGCGTTTCAGCACATCAAAATCCAGATCGGAACGGTTTTTCACACGTTTGTCTTCCCGATCCATGCGCTTTACCTGTATGATCTCCGCCAGAATCGAGATCGCGATCTCCTCCGGTGTCACACCGCCGATCTTTAAACCGATCGGGCTCTTTAAACGGCTCATTCGCTCTGGATCGTAACCTTCTTCCAGAAGCTCCTGTTTCACGATACCGACGCGGCGTCTCGAACCAATCATGCCGAGATACGCCGGTTCTTTTCCTTTTCCAATCATCCGCAGGCAGTCCGCATCGTGGCGGTGTCCGCGCGTAACGATACAGATATAGTCGCTCTCCTGAATCTTGAGTTCTTTGATCGCATGCCCAAAGTCATCACAGATCACCTTCTCTGCCATCGGGAATCGTCCCGGATTCGCGAAGGAAAGGCGGTCGTCCACCACAGTTACCAAGAATCCGACGCGCGCGCCAAATTCTGCCACCGGAAGAGCCACATGGCCGCCTCCGAGAATAATCAGGCGCTCTTTCGGGAAAAATGGTTCCGCCACATTCCAACTGCTTCCGGCGCGCCCACAGACCGGCTGCCCCTGTGTCAGGGCTTCTTTTCCAATCTCCGACGCCTCTGCACCTTCTTTCAGTTCACAGCGCATATCTGCTAGATTTCCCTCTTCTCCCACAAAGCTTCTCTCGAGCGCCAGACACGGCGTCCCTTCCAGTTTTTTCAGAATCTCCCCATACAGATTCATATCACGCACTTCCTCTCTTTTATACTGCATGAGCCATCCATTTCTCATTTCGCAGTTGTGCCATCGCGGTTGCTGCCTCATCGCCTCTCTCTGGCTCGATTATTTACCAAAACCGCAGTTCGGGAAAATACAGGTTGGACAATTTAAGCACAGACCACCTGCGCCCATTTTCGCCAGATCCGCTTTTGTCACTGGCACATCTGCCATCACACGCGGCAGCACCAGATCAAAGATGGTCCTCTTCGCATACATCACGCAGCCCGGAAGTCCCATGATCGGCTTTCCGTCCTTCGTATATGCCAGCAAGAACATCGCTCCCGGAAGTACCGGCGCGCCGTAGGAGACAACCTCCGCCCCGGTCTGCTTGATCGCGCTCGGTGTCGTATCATCCGGATCGACGCTCATGCCACCGGTACAGACAACAAAATCGGCGCCCTGATCCAGCCATTCCTGGATTGCCTCCGTGATTTTATCCGGATTGTCCCCTATAATCTTCTGTCCCAGAACTTCCACACCAAATTCCTGAAGCTTTTCCCGGATGACCGGGCCAAATTTATCCTCAATCCGTCCATAGAACACTTCATTTCCGGTCGTCACAATGCCCGCTTTCTTATTTTTATACGGAAGCAGCTTTAACAGCGGCTCTGAACCCGCTGCCTTCTTCGCCTCCTCCATTTTTTCTTTTTCAATTACCAGCGGGATCACACGGGTTCCGGCTAACTTATCACCTTTTTTTACCGGGAAATTCGTCCGGCGGGTCGCGATCATCATCTCCGGCAGGCTGTTGACCTTTAAGAGGCGTTCTTCATCAACCTGAAACAGACCGTCCGCCTCCGCAATCAGCTCAATCTTGCCTTCCTTCGGATCGGTTGCACGCATATACTCATTCTGGCAGATGCCGCGCAGAATGTCCGCCGCCTCGTCCTCATGATATTTTGTATCGTCCTTTTCCCAGACATAAATATGATCTTTTCCAATCGAAAGCAGTACCGGGATGTCCTCCTCACGCACGATATGTCCCTTGCGGAATACAGCGTCCTTCGTCACATCCGGAATAATCTGCGTCATGTCATGGCAGAGTACCTGTCCGACTGCCTCGGTTGTTTTCATTAATTTCATATGATTTTCCTCTTTTCCTTTTTACAGTAATGCCTCCGCACGCTTTGCCAGCTGATACCGCCGTTCCACGCCCGCCAGCGCCTCCGGGTTATCCTTAAATTTCTCCCGTTTTGCCGCAAACCGTTCTTCGATCGTTACACGCCGTTCTCCCTGTACCTGCTTGTCCGCCAGGTACACGATCAGGCTTTCGTTCAGATATCCCAGCTTTTCTTCCGGCAGATCCATATGATCCGCAACGATATCCGCGATCCCGGTATGTCCCAGAAGCCGCAGCCATCCCGCCCCTGTCTCCGGATGTTCGGGGTATGCTTTGGCGATGTCATGAAGAAGCGCCGCCGCGTAGATTTTGTATTTATCGATTGGAGGGCTTTTGTATGTCATCTCCACACACGTTTCCGCCCTATGCTTTAGAACTCTATCTGCCAATTCCACGGCCAGCTCCGCAACCGCCCGGCTATGGCGCACCGTCGCCTCCGGCGTGTGAAACCATGCAAGCAGACGTTCACACTCCTCTTTGTCCGGGACAGGACGTTTTCTCTCCCAATCACGCAATTTCTGAAACTCTTCCTGTGTATCCGCATCAAACGCACAGCCCGGATCCGGCACATTCAGGGGAATCCGGCGGATTTCCGGCTGTTCACAGGCGCCTTTAAGCCCCATCATTCCGTCATGCTGCAGCAGTTTTTCGATCACATCTGCACGGATCAGAAGCGGATGCCCCGGTGTTTTCTCATACTCCGGGAGATAGACATCCCCATCGCCTTCCGCGAACCGGTATTTTTCATATTCCAGCGTAAATGGTGTAAACAGCGGCACATCCACCGGGAAAAAGAAAATGCCATCCAGCGTCTCTTTTCCTGCCGTTTTCCGCTTTTCCTCATAATAGGAAAGCCCCAGGCAGACGGAATCAAACATTTTCGTCTCCGCATACGCCGGATTGTGGATGAAATGGATTCCCGTTCCCGCAGCCGCCGCGCGTATATCTTCCGCCCGGCGTCCGGTAATGATCGTGATTTCATGTACACCGCACGCCCGCAGCGTCTGTATCTCACGTTCCAGGACCGTCTGAGCGCCAAGCTTCATGAGCGGTTTGAAATCCCCCATCCGCGAGGATCGCCCCGCCGCCGAGATCAGAGCATCAAATACAAGATCCTTTCTTTCATACACCTGTCCGTAGCCAAAGGGAATCTGCAGAAGTTCTGCCTTTTTCCGCTTCTCCCAGCCGCAGATCAATGTCCGGAACCAGCCCGCGTGCCCGATCACCAGAATATCACCCCGGCTCTTCATCCGGAGTTCATTCCAGGTTGTCCTGGCGCGCCCTGCACAATCTGCAAAACTCTCTCCCTGCGGCGGTCGGAAATCGTACATATCTGCCCCTCGTGCCACATACTCCGCTGGAAACTGTTCCCGGATTTCATCGAAGGAATGACCATCCCATTCCCCCATGTCAATCTCCGCCAGACCATCTACGACCTCAATCGGAATACTTCTGTCAATCACTTCCTGCAGGATCGCGGCTGACTCCCGGCAGCGCTTTAACGGGCTGGTATAAATCTTTTCAATTCTGCGTCCCGCAAATGTCTCCCCCAGCGCCCGAATCTGTGTCCGCCCTTCCTCTGAAAGCGGCAGATCCGTCCGCCCGATGCAATATTTCCGTTCATCTGGAAATTCCGGCTTCCCATGCCGGATCAAATAAATCGTCCGCATTCTGTCCTTTCCTAGTGCTCGTGTTCCTCTTCTTCCCCACACTCGCAGCTGAAATCATGGCTGTGTCCAAATGGTCCCGGTCCGCCGATGTAGTCGCGGATCAGCTCCAGTTTATAACGGTTCATATAGCTATATGCCTTCTGAACCGTATGCCCGCTTCCCAGATAACGGGTCACGCCCGCCTTTACCAGTATCTCAAACGGTTCTTTCTCGATCGGTCCGCAGATGACTGCCTCACAGTCATGTTCTACCACCTTCTTCGCAAATACCAGATTGTCCGGATCCTGTTTTCCATAGACATGGAAAATCTGGTTCTTGTCCGCGTCAATAATCATCAAAAACGGACTCTCCTTAAAAGTCGCCGGCACCAGTCCGTCGATCTCCTCTGTCTCTGATGCAATCGCTATGTTCATTTTTTTCTCCTTGTTCTTGTCAAATTTTACTGATTTTTTTCAAAATTTCTCGATTATTTTTAATTTTATGATACTGCAATTAAAACTTATCGTCAAGTTTTTCATGATATTGAATTTTACCACTCATTTTTCATTTTTCCTCGATGATCAGCCCCCTTTTTCCCGAACCGATATAGGGGGAAATTTCTTTTTCTATCACTGCGACGGTCAGGCAGTTCCCAAAGTATTCCGTTAATGCTGCTTTGACATTTTTCACTCTGCTTCCTACCGCATCTGCATAACCCGCTTTCTTCATAACAGCCACCGTCAGATGCTTCTGCGCCGCATTGTAAGATGCCTGAAAATCTTCCACCTCATCCAGGGCAAATAAAAGCTCATCTAATATGTGCATGGAAAGTACTTTGCCGCCTGACAGCCGGACGCTGTCATCCAGCCGTCCCTCAACCTTATCAAGTCTAGGCTTTAAACATCCGCAGGCACACGGTTCTGCAATCATCCGCCCCAGATCGCCGGTCCGATAGCGCACAAGCGGCATTCCCCGCCGCCGAAGCGTTGTCAGAACCAGCTCGCCGTATTGCCCTTCCGGAACCGTCTGTCCCGTATCCGGATCCAGAATCTCAATCAAAAGGTCCCGGTCCCGCAGATGGTAACCCGCACGCGCCCCACACTGTACGCCGCCGCCGTAACCAGTTTCCGTCATCCCCCAGTGTGTAAAGACCCGGCAGTTCCATGTTTTTTCCAAAAAACGCTGCACGCTGACCGGCACATAATCAGCACTTAAAAGCACTGTTTTCGGGCGGAGTCCCGGCGCATGGGCCGCCAGCGCATACATCTGGCTTGGGACACCGATCAGGCAGTCTGCCCCCTCGCCGTCCCGCGCTGCCGCTTCCATATCGTGAATCAGTCCATGAACCTTCGTCTCCACCTGAATGCGCCCCAATCCTTCTTTTAAAAGTCCTCCAATCGAAAAAAATCCCGGTCCTTCCATATAAACCGTGACCCGATCGCCTGGCTTTACCATGTACTGCATCCCTGTTTCAAAGAAATCCGCCGTCTGCATCAGATCGTCTTCGGTAAAAAACAGGCGCTTCGGTGCCCCTGTACTGCCGGAGGTTTTCAGCGTGATGATCCGCGCGATCTCCTTGGCTGGAACACATAAAAATGTTTCCGGCTCCGCTTTCAGTTCCTCCGGGGTTGTGAGGGGAAGTGCCCGGAAACCCGCCCATAAAAACGAATCCGGCGCGAGCCGTACATCGGAACCTGCCATTTCCCCAAGCTGTCCCCAGACGGATGTAAATTTCTTCTGATAAAATGGACTTTTCTCCTTTACATACGAAAGTGTCCGCCATAACCCGGACGGCTGCGTCGCTGCAATAAAATAACCGCAGCCCGCTTCTTTTAAAATCTTCCGTTCCGCCCCCAGCGCCGCGCAGACGGATTCCAGATTTCCATCGAAGATCTGCTGCCCGATCCACTCCGCCAATGTTCCCGACGCGTCCTGCATCTTTGCAAGCACAAATCCCGCCTCCGCCAGCCGGTCACGGATTGTTTTAGCAGACTCCAGCCGTCCCAGCATCCCGTCTAAGAAAAGCTCTTTTTTCCGGGCATATATATCGCTCATCAAAAGCCATCCCTCCGGCTTTAACACCCGGTACGCCTCCTGGAGCGCCGCCGCCGGTTCCGCAGCCTTGGAACAACTGCATTCCATCAGAATGATATCTGCCGTCTGATCTGGATATGGCAGTTTCTCCGCACATCCAGTCTCTATCCAGCCAGGTTCATGCACATCCGGATTCTTATCCAAGCCAGAAATCTGCCAGCCCGGGCAATGCTCAGAAAGCCATCGCATCGTGCCGCCGGTTCCGCAGCCGATGTCGATGACGCGAAGCGGCACTCCAGGGTCTGTAGACTCCGTCTCTGCCGCTCCCGCCTCCGGTATCTCAATTCCCGCAAACTGGAACATCTGCCTCGTCAGCGCAAATCCGCCCGGTCGGCAGAGACTGCTCTCATTTGTATCCATTTTTTGCACCTCTCCTTTCTGCGCTTCTATTATCTGCCTCTTTCCATCGGAGACAAGTAGTATGCACAGAACGGAATCTTCTTCCCGTCTTTATACACATGCAGGCTGCACTGGCGCAGGCGCTCGATATCGAGATTTCCGGCATCCTGAAACGCCATGGATGTGATCGTGAAGCCATGGCTTTTGGCACGCTTTAAGAAGTCCTCCATATTTGTTATGTCAACCGACTCTTCTTCACAGCAGCAGGATTCTGGTTCGGGCTGAGTTCCGCCACAGCAGCAGCTTTCTGGTTCTGGTTGAGTTCCGCCACAGCAGCAGCTTTCTTTTTCTGGCTGGCTTTCTCCACAGCAACACGCCTCTTCCACATCGCGCCGTTCCCAGCGGCGTCCGACAAATTCTCGGTTCTTCTCCGCCGGATCCGGACCGCAGCAGCAGCTTTCGCCCTCCGCTTCTGTCTCGGTTTTTCCACTATAATTTGTCAGCGGCATCAATTTATCCCCAGGCATCACAATGAAATCTCCGTGAAATCCACACATCGGGTGATCACAGCAGGATGGCGCAATCTGTTCCTCTTTGATAAGCCCCCCGCTCTGGCTGACAACCGCCTCCAGAAGCTCATCCAGCGTATAGCGGTCATCATCCGCCGGAAGCTCCGGGATACGTCCAAAATAGCTGACCGGCTGGAAATGCACGCCGCGCACATACGGCGACCGCTGAATGGCAAACCGGATGATGTCCCCGATCTGCTCCGTATTGACGCCCGGAACAATGACCGGAACAAGCGTCACGCCGATTCCATACCGGCCGCACTGCTCGATCGCCCGTTTTTTCACTTCCAGCATCGGGCGGCGGCGCAGTTTTTCATATACGGCATCGTCCACGCCGTCAAACTGCATAAATACAAACGAAAGTCCCGCATCCGCCAGACGCTTTACAAACGCCTCGTCCTCCGCCAGGCGAAGACCGTTGCTGTTTAACTGCACATATTTACAGCCAACCTGCTTCGCATACGCCACGATCTCCGGCAGATCGTCCCGCACTGTCGGTTCCCCGCCGGAAAGCTGCAAAAGTGTCTTTCCCGGCTCCGTCAGATCGTCGATCCAGCGTTTTACCGTGTCTAAGGACGGATCCTTGGCCCCGTCCGGCTCCGCAAAACAGAAGGTACAGTTCATATTGCACCGCGCTGTGATCTCCAGCAAGGTACAGCAGGTGGCGCGTCTGTGCTCCGCACACAGACCGCAGCCCGCCGGGCAATTTAGATTTTCATTTTCTCCCACCGCCGGACGTTCCCCGCGCCAGTCGGCAAACTTACGCTTATTTCTCCAGATTACACTGGAAAATGTCCCGTGATCCGGGCAGGTTTTTACCAGATATATCTGCCTGTCCCGCTCTTCCCGCTTTGCCGGAATGCGTTTTAAACAGACCGGACAGACACTGTATGTATGGCGCATTTCTTCTGGCAGGAGGGCTCTGTCCTGTAAGTTCATTACCATCGTCCTTCATCCCCTTATCTCAATTCATTACAATTCTCCCATGATGAAGCCAGCCGCAGATGGGCTGTGTTCTCATGTTCACACATGGCAAATCCCCGCAGCCAGCCTGTCTCACCTATCCTTTTCAGATCCAAAAGCATCTCTCATGAATCATACTTATATCTACTATCTACTTATCTTCCAGCTCTCTCTCCACATCCGCCATACGCCCTTTTACCAGCGCTTCCGGCAGATATACCTCGCCGCACTTCGGGCAGCACAGGATCTCGGTGTGGAAATTGTGCCCCAGATAGTCAAAAAATGTGGATTTCGGCACCATCTCCACCTGACACCGGCGGCAGATGACTTTTTTCTCCAACGCCTCTTTGATCCGCTGATCTCTTCCGCCTCCATCAATCGTCGGCATACTCATCACTCTCCTTCCAGATTCATGCGGTGGCTGTAGCCATTCCAGAGCTTATAACCGCCGTCCGGCAGCACCTCGTACTCTGCCCAGTAGGTCATATGCTGGATCTTCAGATGCCCGATCCGATGTCCCGTCTCCGGGTCGATAATACCGCGGTCTTCCCGCTCACAGTGTTCAATGACCTGCTCCATATCTTCGATCAAAATCTGACCCGCTGACAATTTGCGTTCCAGCTCCTTCTCAACTTCTAATTTCATATGTGTTTCCTCTTCGATCGTCTCATTCCAGTACGTCTTAAGCAGTTCCCGTTTCGCCGCCAGGCGGTTGTGCCAGCGCTCCGTCACCGTCGCCGCCGGGCGCCCCGCGCCATTTAACCCAAACAACAGATCGAGGATATGAACCGCCTCCTTGCCCTGTCCGGCAAAGGACTCCCGGCAGTTGACACAGTAGGTCACATACGGCAGTTCCTCCTCTTTTGCACGGGAAGTTGTCATATAGCTTGTGTGGCTCGGAGAAGCAATCCCGATATGTCCGCCGTATCCGCAGCAGCGCGCCTTTTTCCCGTCATACGGCAGATTTTCCCACGTAATCCCCGCCGCATCCGCCAGATGGCGTACACTCTCCTGCAATTCCGGGTAATAGCGGCTGGCGCAGGGATCAAACAAGGCATACGACTGCGCTTGCTGGGTACTTCCTGCTTCCATTTCACCCTTTTCAGCATTGTCCGGTTCCAAAGCAGCATCTTTCTCCATGCCCCACTCTTCCATCACTTCCTCCAGGAAAACGACCGGCAGCTCCGGCAGGTATTCTTCAAACATCTTCCGGCAGTTCGGGCAGGCTAAAATCACGGTTGGTTCGCCCAGTTCTCTCCACTGCTGCCGCATTTTTTCCAGATGTGCCGCGTGGATGTCCACTTCGCCTGCCCACTCGGCAGGTGCACTGCAGCAGGTCATCCAGATCGCCGCATCCGGCTTTTTGGAATGCAGCCACTCATATGTCCGCGTCACATAGCGCGGATCCGAACCGGCGAGCTGGCATCCCGGAAAGAAGGCGTAGGAACTCTGCTTAACATTCTCCGGTTTCCGCGTAAGCCCCGCTTTTCCGGAGGCATACGCCATGTCGCGCAGCCAGAAATCATGAAATGGCCACGGCATCGCGCCCTTTTTCCGCATTGCCCGCATACTTTCGAGCAAAAACTGGCTAAAATCAATATGCTGCGGGCAGACCTCCTTGCACAGCCCGCAGTGATCGCAGGTGCTGATCAGTCTCGTCGCCCACGTACCATCGCGCGATAACGTACCGGGATGAATTGTTATGTAAACCTCTTCATACAAACGGCGCGGTGTTTTCTCATGCAGGCGCATCAGATCACAAGCACGCATACAGGCATCACACGAACACTTCTGGCAGCGCGCGATCTCCTGCATCGCCTCTTCCTCCGTATACGATTCCCCGTTTGCCGGAACCACCCGCTCGGCACGCTCAATCCCATCCGTTTGAAGCTTTAAAAGTGTCCCTTCCTTTCGAAATGGCTCATTCATGCCGCCCGTTTTCAGATACCGTTCGATCGCAAGCGAAACCGCCAGCCCATCTGCCAGCGCCTTCATGCTGTCGCCGCCCGTCAGAGAACCGCCAATGAAAACGCCCTGGGTCCGGGTCGCAAATGCGCCGTCCGGGTCCATTTCCAGACCAAAGTCCGCGCCGTCTGCCCCAGTTGCCACATACACGGCATCATAGTCCGCCCGGAGTGCCTCCAGATCCGTTACCGTTTCACCGAGATGGCATGAAAATTTCTCAAACTGGAACTGTGCCTCGATCTCCGCATCAAATTCCGCCGGATCCATCTGGTTTCTCGCCTGACCGCCCAGAACCATTTCCCGCTCATAAACCGTTACATCGTACTTTTTATTGCAGAGACGCAGCGCACAGCCAAGCCCCGAAAGACCGCCTCCGACGATCGCGATCCTTTTCCCTTTCGACGGCAGGTTATACGCATTCGGTGCCTTCCGCTTCGCGTACTTGACCGTCGCCCGCTCTAAAAGCCCCATCGCGATTCCCCCGTCCAGCTTCGCGCGCAGACACGCCTTCTCGCACGGATGGCTGCACAGCTTCGACACAATATCCGGAAATCCCACCGTATTCTGATAGGTCCGGTACGCCGCGTTGAAACGTCCCTTTTTCCACTTTTCTTCCAGCCCCTTGATATCCAGCCGGAACGGACAGGCTGCCTGGCAGAACGGCGGCTCGTTCTGATGGCATTTCTCCGCCAGCGTCTTTTCAAAATCTTCCAAATAGCTCACAGGGCGGACCTCCCTTCTTTTCTCCTGCATTTATCGTTACTGTTCACGCATACGTGTCCAGTAACGGAATTTGCCGTGGCTTCGCATTTA
>ERZ773114.3781-NODE-3781-length-12029-cov-24.874311_pt1 | contig 12029 bp, 9 predicted proteins | sample MGYA00580564_ERZ773114 | MGnify/ENA primary metagenome ERZ773114 (study PRJEB29015, sample SAMEA2737836) | human gut metagenome | biome: human gut; feature: human-associated habitat; material: faeces | place: China | collected 2012 ...
CAGCAGGCGCTCGCCCTTGCGCAGCGCTTCGGCTGCACGGCCGCCCTGCTCAAGCAGCGCAGCCCCTCGTGCGGCCACGGGGAGATCTATGACGGCACGTTTACCGGCACGCGCGTTGCCGGCGACGGCGTCACCGCAGCGCTCCTCGGCGCGCACGGCATCCGCGTCTATGGGGAGGACGACATAGCAGCGCTCCTGAACGACTAATTATGTAAACCAAAAGCCCGAAAACAGAATTCTTGTTTGACAGTCTCAAGCGCAGCCTTTCGCGGCTGCGCTGCTTTTTTTGCGCCGATGACACAAAAGACTTAAAAAAATTGAAATCTCTGCGAAAACCGTTGAAAAATCACAGCCTTCCGTTATAATGAAAACAGTCGAAATCCGCAGAAAACAATGGAGGAGAAAACCATGCGCAAACGCTTTTTGTCCCTGCTGCTCGTGCTCATTTGCGTGCTGACGCTGGCCGCCGCGCCGGTCGCCGCTGCAGAACCGGACGCTGTGCAGTCCCCGACACCTACGACAGAGCCTGCCGTCCCCTCGCCGGAGCCGACAGCCCCGGTCGAACCCAGCACCGAACCCAGTCCGGAGCCCAGTCCGGAGCCCACACCCACCGGCCCGTGGTATCAGGCGGCGATGGAATTTGCCTGTGCGAAAGGCATCCTGTTCGGTGACGAGCACGGTGATCTGCTGCCGATGGGCAATGCCTCGCGCGCACAGATGGCCGCCATGCTCGTGCGCGTGTTCGGCTGCACGGCAGGGAAGGACATTGCGTTCTTTTCCGATGTGAACCGGGATGCCTGGTACTATCCGGAGCTGAGCACCGCCGTCCAGATGAATATCCTCAGCGGCTACGGTGACGGCACGATCGGCCCGAACCGCAGCATCACGCGCCAGGAGGCGATGTCCGTCTTCGCGCGCGCCTTTGCAGTCTCTGACGGCACGGCTGCAGACCTTCAGTCTTTCCCGGACGCCTCCGGTGTCAGCGGCTGGGCGGTCGCCTCCGTGGCCGGTCTGGTCAGGGCCGGCATTGTCAACGGCGATGATACCGGCCACCTGAATCCCACGGCCAGCATCACCCGCGCGGAGATCGCGCAGATGCTCTATGAGCTCGGCCTGCAGTTTTGCAGCGACGCCGATGCATTGCCCGATTCCGGCCGCGTGATCTATACCGGCGCCGCGCCCCTGACGGCGGACGCCTTTACCGGCACGCTCTACCTCGGCGGTGCCGCCGGGCGCGACCTCGGTGATCTGAACATCACCGGTACACTGGTCGTGCGCACCGATCCGAACGGTACGCTCACCGTCGGCGGCGCGGTCGATGCGCTCACCGTCGCAGCCGAGGGCACGACGGTCGCGGGCAGCGGCCATGCCGGCCTTGTGCGCGTGCTTATGCGCGGCTGCACGGTCACGCTCGCAGCCGATCAGACCAGTCAGGAATATGACATCATGCTTCAGGGTGTCGGCACGGTCGTGACCGATCCCGTGCCCGCGCTCTCGCCGGAGTGCCGCGCCATCGACCTGTACGTGACCTATCGCTATTTCCCCGCGGAATACAAAGCCGCCCCCGGCAAGGCGACGCTCGTCTGGTATGTTGACGGCGTGCAGCAGCCGACGCGCAGCTACACGCTCGACGGCAGCTCCATTACGCCGGGCTTCCACATTGCCGAGTCGGTCTGGAAGCGCGATATGCCCACGCAGCACACGGTAGAGATCCTGTTCTTGTGCGGCACGGATGCGATCCGCACGACGTTTGTCGTCCCGGTCAACAACTATTCGGACGCGGAGTATCAAAGTCTGCAGAGCGCGCAGTATCCCTATCAGCTCCACGTCGTGCGCAACCAGTGCACGGTGCTGGTCTACGGTCTGGATAAGAGCGGGGAATACTCCATCCTCCATCACGCCTTCGTCTGCGGCCCCGGCCAGACCACGCCGATCGGCACGTTCCGCACGCCGTTCAAGGCGGCCTGGCATCCGCTGCAGGGCTGCTGGGGGCAGTACTGCACGCAGATCGTCGGCAACTATCTCTTCCACTCCTCGCCGTATAACAGCCCGAACAAGAATGACCTGTCCTACCGGCTGTATAACCAGCTTGGCACGGTCTGCTCGCACGGCTGCGTGCGCCTAACGGTGGCGGATGCGAAGTGGATCTATGACAATTGCCCGCTCGGTACGACGGTGAAGATCTACAATGCCTCGTCCCTGCCCGTGCCGAAGCCGTCGGCTCCGTGGCTGGACATCACGAGCCCGAACCGCGGCTGGGATCCGACTGATCCCGACCCGGCGAACCCGTGGAGACAATAAAACGATTCCCCGGAGCGATCTGCTCCGGGGAATTTCTGTTCAGGTCTCAAAACGGACGATCGTGCACAGCGTGTCCGCACTGTACAGACACACAAACGCGCCGTCGTCTGCGGCGGTATACTTGAGCGTGACGGTCTTCGTGTCCTTGACCGCCTTCGGATAGACGATGCGAAAGCCGCGAAATGCGTCGCAGCGCATGGTTTCCGGCAGCGCCTCAAGCGCGAACTCGAGATATCTCGTGTTGTGCACATGGCCGTTAAAATCAATGTCGCAGCGTCGCAGCGGCAGCACCGTCTGCGTGTCAAAGACATCGGGCGCGCGCAGCCGCGGCGCAGTGTCGGGGAAGACACTGCGCGCCTCCGGCCGATAGGACGCGAAGCGTTCGCGGTCGATGCGCACGATCTTTTCCGTGCGCAGGTCGAACAGGATCAGCCGCGATTCGGCGCGCACGAGCTCCGTTCCGCTCGTGTCCGTGATCGTGTAATCGCGGAAAACGCGTCCCACGGGGGCATTGTCGCGCACCCAGGTCGCGACCTGCAGGGGGGCTTTGCTCTGCGGGCGGCGCACGATCTCGACGCGCCAGTCGGTCAGCACCCATGTGATGCCGCGGCGGCTGCCGTCGATCACATCGTCGCCGGAGGAATCAGAGTGGCGGCTTGCGGTGTTTTCCAGAATGCGCAGGATCGCCTCATAGGCGAGCTTGCCGTCGCGGTCAAAATCGGCGACGCCGGGGCAGTAGGTCTCGGTGTAAAACATGGCGCACCTCCCTCAGACTTCCGGAAGACAGCCGTTTGCGAACATCCAGCTGTATGCCAGCGCCCACGAGCCGAACAGGTCCGTCTCGTGCAGGGCGCGCACCTGTGCGCGCGTGTACCAGCCGGATTCGATCTCCTCCATGGGGTCGCTGCTCGGGCGGAACGTCCCCTCAGCGATGCCGAACAGGCACACCGTGCGCTCGTCGCCGATGCCGACCGTGCACGCCGCCGGCGGCAGCACGTGCGTGATGGCGACCAGCCGCAGGCCCGTTTCCTCGCCCAGCTCGCGGCGCGCGGCCTCCTCGGGCGTTTCGCCCGGCTCGATGAGCCCGCCGGGCAGTCCGTAGATGCGCTGGCCGAGCTCCATGCGAAACTCATGGTTGAGCGCCATGTGCTCGCGCTTTGCGTCTGTGAGCACCATGACGACGGCGTCCGTGCGGTGCTGCTGCAGGTGCGCGAGCGAGTCGATGTTCCGGTCACGGCTGACCATCTCATAGGTGCGCGGGCAGCCGGTGCGGTCAATATAATGCAGGTCATAGCGGTGCAGGTATGCGCCGCCGTCTTTTTTTTCAATGTCAACGAATTGCATGGGCTTCTCCTCTTTGCAGGTGATAGTCTAGCATACCACGTTTTGCGCCGCCCGACAACAAAAAAAGATCAGAGCGGCGCCGGAAGCAGCGGCTGCTCTGATCTTTTTTTGGGGAAGAAAGAAGGGGCATCTCTGACGCGAACGGTCATCACGTCCCAATGACTGTAGCACAGCTTTCTTAAAATGTTGTGAGAGATCAGCCGCTTTCCGGCATGTCCACAATGCCGTGTGCGAGCTTGAGCTGCAAAATACGCAGCACGCTCTCGTCGAGTGCCGCCTGCGTGAGCGTCCCGTCGGCGAGTGCCTTTTCGATGGCCGCGACCGTGCCGGACACGTCGCTGATCTCAAGCAGCATATCGTTTCCGGCGGCGAGCGCAAGCACGGCCTTTTCTCCGTCTGTGTACTGCGCGAGCGCCTGCATCTGCAGCCCGTCCGTGACGATCACGCCGCGAAAGCCGAGGTCGTAGCGCAGCAGATTCGTGACGATCTTGCGCGACACGGAGGCAGGCGCATCGTCCATCGTCGGCACGGTCAGATGCCCGACCATGACCATGTCCGCTCCGGCGGCGATGCCGGACATGAACGGCTTGAGATCCTCCTGCCGCAGCTGCGGCAGCGTCTTGTCGACCGTGGCGGCGCCGTCGTGCGAGTCGGTTTCTGTGCTGCCGTGGCCGGGGAAGTGCTTCAGGCAGCAGATGACGCCCCCGTCGTGAAAGCCCTTGACGGCGGCGGCGACAAGCTCTGCCGCCTCGTCATAGTCGTCGCTGTAGGCGCGGTCGCCGATGGCGCTGCTGCGCTTGTTCGTCCAGACGTCGGCCACGGGCGCAAAGTCCGTGTTGAAGCCGTAGGCCGCGATGTCGCGTGCGATGGTCTGCGCATTGTCGTGCGCGCCCTGCGTACCCTGTGCGCGGTAGCTGTACATGCTGCCGAGCTTCGTCGTGCCGACGGTGTTCATCAGCCGCGCGACGCGGCCACCCTCCTCGTCGACCGAGATGAGCGGCGCCGTTTTGCACCCGTTCGAAAGCGCAGCGGTGAGCGCCGCAAGCTGTTCGCCGGAGGTCATGTTCCCCGCCGAGAGCAGCACGCCGCCGACCGGATATTCCCGCAGCGCGGCGGCGAGACTGTCCGTCATGCCCGTGACGGTGCCGCCGCCGGTGAGCGCCTCCGGGTGTACGATCAGCAGCTGGCAGATCTTCTCCTGCGTGGTCATGCCGTCTAGCAGTGCCTGCGCCGCGTCCTTGCGCACCTCGGCCGAGGTACGCGGCGTGGGCGAGGTACGCGGCGTGGGCGAGGGCTGCGCGGCATCCTGTCCGCGCCGGACGCATATGACCACGAGCACGACCGCCAGCACCGTGAGCACGAGCAGGTAGACGAGTGCGCGCCAATTTTGTTTTGCAGTTATCCAAAAATCATTTCGTTTCATGCCGTCATTTTACCGCAGCGGCAGCAAAAACGCAACACCGTCTCCTCGACGTGCCGGACTTGTTTCGTTCACAAATATGTGCTATAATAATGGACAAAATTTTGGGGTGTGACCCCAGACAGGAAGTGTTCGATTCTTATGACAAAAATTGATATTTTCTCCGGTTTTCTCGGTGCCGGCAAGACCACGCTGATCAAAAAGCTGATTGCCGAGGCGTACACGGGCGAAAAGATCGTGCTGATCGAAAACGAGTTCGGTGAGATCGCCATCGACGGCGGCTTCCTCAAGGACTCCGGCGTACAGATCAACGAGATGAACTCCGGCTGCATCTGCTGCAGCCTCGTGGGCGACTTTGCCGACGCGCTGCAGAAGGTGCTGGCGCAGTTTCATCCCGACCGCATCCTCATCGAGCCCTCGGGCGTCGGCAAGCTCAGCGACGTCATCCGTGCGGTGCAGGGCGTGCAGTCCGATGAGCTGGTGCTCAACGGCTTCACGACTGTGGTCGACGCCAACAAGTGCAGGATGTATATGAAAAACTTCGGTGAGTTCTTCAACAACCAGGTCGAGAACGCGAGTGCCATCATCCTCTCGCGCACCGAGGGCATCCGCCCCGAGAAGCTCGACGCCGCCGTGGCGCTGCTGCGTGAGAAGAACCCGACCGCCACGATCGTGACAACGCCCTGGACAGAGCTCGACGGCAAGCAGATCCTCCAGACGATGGAGCGCCGCGACACGCTCTCGGCCGAGCTCGAGCACCTCAAGGCCGAGGCCGCCGAGGACGAGCATGAGCATGAACACCATCATCATGACCATGACGATGACGATCATGCCTGCTGCTGCGGCCATCATCATGACCATGACGAAGAGGATGACGATGAGCATGAGCATGAGCATCATCATGACCACGATGACCATGACCATGACCACTGCTGCGATCACGACCATGATCATCACGACCATGACCACGACCACTGCTGCGGCCACGATCATGACCACCATCATCACCACGCCGACGAGGTGTTCGCGAGCTGGGGCACGGAGACGCCGCGCAAGTACACCGACGACGAGATCCGCACCGCGCTCGACGCGCTCATCAACGAGCACCGCTACGGCATCGTTCTGCGCGCCAAGGGCATCGTGCCCGCGACCGACGGCGGCTGGATTCACTTTGACTATGTGCCCGGCGAGTCCGATGTCCGCCGCGGCAGCGCGCAGGTCACCGGCCGCGTGTGCGTGATCGGTTCGCATCTGGCGGAGGATGCGCTGAAGGAGCTGTTCCACATTGGCTGATAAAAAACAGCAGGCGCCGGACGTTCCGGTCTACCTCTTCACCGGCTTCCTCGAGGCCGGCAAGACGAAGTTCATTCAGGAGACCCTCGAGGACAACCGCTTCCACAAGGGCGAGCGCACGCTGCTGCTGCTGTGCGAGGACGGCGAGGAGGTCTACGAGCCGGACAGGTTCTGCGCCGGAAATGTCTACGTGCGCAATGTCGACGAGGAGTCCGAGCTCACGCGCGACTATCTGCTCGCGCTGCAGGACGAGCTGCACCCCGAGCGCGTGCTCGTGGAGTACAACGGTATGTGGATGCTCGACTCGCTCTACGGCAGCCTGCCGGAAAACTGGGCGGTCGCGCAGGAGTTTCTCTTCTGCGATGCGACGACGTTCGTGAGCTACAATGCGAATATGCGTCAGCTCACGGTCGATAAGCTCAAGAGCGCCGAGCTCGTCGTGCTCAACCGCTACAACGACAACATGGATCGCATGGAGATGCACCGCATCATCCGCGCTATCTCCCGCCGCTGCGACATTGCCTATGAATATACCGACGGCAAGGTCGTCTATGACGACATCGAGGACCCGCTGCCGTTTGACATCGACGCGCCGGTCATCGAGATCGAGGACCGCGACTTCGCCCTCTGGTACCGCGACATGTCCGAGGAGCCAAAGAAATACGACGGCAAGACCGTCGAGGTCAAGTGCCGCTGCCTTGTGCGCAAGAACGTGCCAAAGGGCTGCTTCATCGCGGGCCGCCACATCATGACCTGCTGCGTGCAGGACATTCAGTTCGCGGGCGTCGTGTGCGTGTGGGATCGCGCCGATGAGATCCGCAACGACGAGTGGGCGATCATCACGGCCCGGCTGGACTACAAGTTCCACCGCGCCTACGGCCGCAAGGGCCCGGTGCTCACGGTGCTGTCCGTGCAGGAGGTCGAAAAGCCGGAGGAACCGGTGGCCACGTTCTATTAAGTGCATAAACACAAAAAATCAGCCGCCCGCAGGGCGGCTGATTTTTCTTTTCCGGAATTCAGTTTTCCGTGCCTTCTGCTGTGGACAGCAGGACGCGGTCGTTGTCAAACGCCGTGCCCGCCTGAGCGGCGAAGGCATCGATGAGTCCCTGCACGGTCATGTCCGCGCGCTGCGCCCCGGAGACGTCGAGCACGATGCGCCCGGCGTCCATCATGAGCGTGCGCGTGCCGAGCTCGAGCGCCTGGTGCATATTGTGCGTGATCATGAGGCAAGAGATGCTGCGCTCGGAGACGATGCTGCGCGTGAGCGCGAGCACCTTGTCGGCCGTCACGGGGTCGAGCGCCGCCGTGTGCTCATCGAGCAGCAGCAGCTCGGGCGTGACCATGGTGGCCATGAGCAGCGTCAGCGCCTGCCGCTGACCGCCGGAGAGCAGGCCGACGGGCGTGTTCATGCGCTCCTCGAGCCCCATGTCGAGCTGGGCGAGCGCATCGCGGAAGAATTCCCGGTCCTTGCGGCTGACGCGGCGCAGCTGCTTGTGCTTTTCCGGCGCGCGCAGATAGGCCACGGCGAGGTTCTCCTCAATGGTCATGTGCGGCGCGGTGCCCTTGAGCGGGTCCTGAAACAGGTGGCCGATGCGGCGGCTGCGCTTGTGCGGCGGCAGGAACGTGATGTCCCGCCCGTCAAGCCGGAGGATGCCGTCATCGACATAGAACATACCGGCGATGGCGTTGAAGAGCGTGCTCTTGCCCGCGCCGTTCGAGCCGACGATGGTGGCAAATTCACCGTCGGCGAGCGTGAGCGACAGGTCGCACAGGGCGCGCTTTTCGTTCACCGTTCCGGCGTTGAATGTCTTGCTGACGTGGGAAAGCTCAAGCATCGGTCGCATCCCCCTTTCCGGACAGGGCGCGCAGCTTGCGCGCGTTGGAGCGGATCTTTGCCAGATGGACATAGTCCTTCATGTTCGGCGCGGCGATGGCGACGGCCACGATGACGGCGGAGACGAGCTTGAAGTACTCGGCCGAGATGTTCAGCCGCAGCGCCAGCGCGATGATCAGGCGGTAGACGATGCTGCCGAGCACGACGCAGACGACGCGCTTGCCGATCCCGCCGCGGCGGCCGGCAAAGACCTCGCCGATGATCAGGCTCGCCAGCGCGATCGTGACCATGCCTGTGCCGAGGTTGATGTCGCAGAACTTGTTGTACTCACCGATCAGGCAGCCGGAGAGCGCCGTGAGGGCGTTGGCGAGGCACAGGCCGATCGTGATGGTGACCTTAGGGTTGATGGAGGAGGCGCTGACCATGTCGAGACTGTCGCCCGTCGCGCGGATGGAAAGCCCGAGCGACGTGCCGAAGAACCGGATGAGCACGACCGCGATCATGCCCAGCAGCAGCGCGAGCAGCACCAGCGTGCTCCACTGGCTGCCGCCGGTGAGTGCCTTGAACAGCGAAAAGACCGTATCGCGCCCCGTGATGGACACGTTGGACGAAAAGCCCATGACCGCGAGGTTGATCGTATACAGGCCGGTGTTCGAGATGATGCCGGCGAGGATGCTCTCCACGCCGAGGCGCGTCTGCAAAAAGGCGGTGATGAAGCCCGAGAGCATACCCGCGGCCATGGCCGCAGGCAGCGCCAGAAGCGGATGCCCCGCGATGGTGAGCATCGCGCCCACGGCACAGCCGAGCGTAAAGCAGCCGTCGGTCGACAGGTCTGCAATGTTCAGGATGGAAAAGCTGATGAACAGCGCCAGCGCGACGAGGCCGTAAATCAGGCCGACCTCAAGCGCGGTCTTCAACACTGTCAGCATAAACGCCCCTCCTTCGGGATGTCAGATATCAGTCAAAATTCTGCTGCGTGGTCGTCTCGAGCACGGCGCTGCACTTGCCGTCAAACGCCTGCTTGACAGCCGCGAGATCGTAGCCGAGGGCGGTGCAGCTGTCCGTATTGATCATGGCGATGCCGTTGTCGAAGGTCGCGACCGGCAGCGTGGCGGGGCTCTTGCCGTCGACCAGCACCTGCACGACCATGTCGGCCGTCATCTTGCCGAGCGCGGTGTAATCCACACCGTAGCCGACGAATGCGCCGTTGAGCGCGAAGGAGTCAGCGCCGCAGTACTGCGGGATCTTGGCGTTGAGGAACTTCTCGTAGATGGCAAGCTCTGCGGTCATGACGGTGTTGTCGGTCGGAGTAAAGACGGCGTCGACCTTTTCGGCGATGAGCGCGTCAACGGCGGAGGTGATCTCGTCGGTGGTCGTGCCGGTCTTCTCTACGCAGCGGATGCCCTTGCTCTCAAGGTAGGCCTTCGCGTCCGCGATCGGCTGCTTGGACGAGTCCTCGCTCTTGGAGTAGAGAAGGCCGACGGTCTTGGTGTCCGGGTTCTGGGCGAGCATCAGATCGAGCAGGCCCTTGGTGTTGAGCGCGTCGCTCGTACCGGTGATGCGGCCGCCGGGCGCGTCGAGCGCATCGACGATGCCGCTGCCGACGGGGTCAGACACGGCGGAGAACACGATGGGGATCTCGGTGTCCTCGGTGGCGGACTGCATGATCTTCACGGCCGGGGTCGCGATCGGTACGATCAGATCCACGCCCTTGCCGACAAGCTCTGCGCCGATCTGGTTGAGGGTCGTGGCGTCGCCCTGACCGTTGTAGAGCGTGTAATCGAAGGTCACGCCCAGCTCCTTGGCCTTGGCGTCGAGCTCGGCCTCGATGGCCGCCTCGATCTGGTTGAGGGACGCATCATCCACAAACTGCACGATGCCGACCTTGTAGGTCTTACCCTCGGCCTTGTCGTCTTCGGTCTTGCTGCCGCAGGCAGCCAGGCCCATGAGCGCGGTGACGGCGAGCGCGCCGCCGACGATCTTTCGGAACGTTTTATTCATAGCAAATTCTCCTTATATTTTATGAAACGGTTGGTTTGTGATGTCCGGATACGGTCTGACGCGGCAAAAACTCTCCGGCCGCCACGCCATCGTCTGGTCCTCCGTGTCATATGCATCCCTCCTGCGTAATTTTATGCAATAAAAAAAGCCTCGTCCACGAAACGGTTCCTTCCGTTTCATGGGACAAGACTGTAACTCCTGCGGTGCCACCCATATTGGCGCTCATGCGCCCACTTTGCACGTACGATCATACGCTCCGCCGGATAACGGCCGCGGCCACCGTCGCCCCTCATGCTGCTGCAATCGGTTTGCCCTCGCGAGTCCATTCGCCATTCGTCCGCTGCAGCGCTTCCACCGTCCGCTGCTCTCTGAAAGCTTCGTAAATGGGTACTCCTCTCGGTCATCGGTTTGTCGATGGTGTTACTCTACCACGTCCGGGAGCGGATTGCAAGCCCCATTTTCACGAAACTGCACGCCGGCGGCGAAAAAAGATTTGTACAAGGCAAACAAACGTCCCTGACCGGCGGTCAGGGACGTTTCGGATTCCGTTAATTTCCGGCGTAGACAAAGGCGTTCGGCAGCGTCCGCCCGGCGGTGAGCGCGGGGTTGGAGCTGCGCATGATGTACTTGCCCTTGTACCAGATCATGGCGCTGGTGCCGCCGTCGAGGTTCATGGCCTGCATACAGTCGTGCTTGGCCATGATGGCCGCGCAGTCCGGCACGCTGATACCGACCGACGTCGTGAGCCGGCCCTCGACGAGCAGGGCGATGATCTCGCCGTACTTCGACTGCCCGAGACAGGCGCGCGGCTGCAGGTCGGAGAAGCCGCTGCGGGCATTGACGACCGTCTCCCCGTCGATGATCATGGCGGGGGAGAACTCGACCGCGTCCGTCGTGTCGGACGAGACGGGGGAGGTGCTGTCGCGGATGTAGATGCGGTTGTCCGCATGCAGCTCGAGCCGCTTGTAGCCATAGCCCATGTGGTCGCCGTAGGCCCTGCCGTTGCACATGGCGTAGCCCGCGAGCGTGCCGCCGTTTCCGGTGCCGCCCGGATCGATGAAGCCCGAGCCGGTCATGCCGATGACGCCGCCGTGCGCCTGCGCGATCTGGCCGCAGTACTGGCCGATGCTGCCGAGCGTGGTCGCAGCGTGCAGACTCAGGCGCGACGGATCCTTCATCACGACAAGTACGCCGCGATATGTGCTGCCCTTTTCGCGCACGATGAGGATCTCGTTCTGCGCATCGATCGCGAGCACCTGCTCGCCCTGGATGGTGCGGATGCTGGTGCCGTTATCCGTGAGCGCGGAGTGGTCGATGTTGATGCGGCTCCACCCGGCGGCGAGCGCGTCGGGATGCTCCTTGACATACGCCTGCATGCTCGGCACGTCTACCTCCCAGAAGAGGTTGTAAAACGTGATCTCTTCCTTGCTCATGCCCTTGGTGTCGGTGAGCGTCGGGTTGCGGGACTCGCTCTCTCCCTCGTCCCACTCACTGTTGACGCCGATCTGCGCCTCTCGCGCGGCCTCCATTTCGGCGACGACCTTGTCGATGACGCTGCGCGGTATGAAAGCCGTTGCCAGCCACTGGTGGCTGAGCGTGTTCATAGCCGTCTGGATATAGGCCGTGCGCCACTTGGCGATGAACGGAATGTCAGAATAGACCGCCGTCAGATACAGCCCGGCGAGAATGGCCAGCACGAGAAAGAGAATGAGCAGCCGGCGGCCGACGCTTTTTTTCTTCTTCGGCTTTTTGGCTTTTTTGGCCTTGCGGCCGTGCTTGCCGGTCGGGGACGGGGCAGTCTGCTGCACACGCCGGCGGTCGTCCGGCGCGCTGCGG
>ERZ773114.3802-NODE-3802-length-11957-cov-3.518820_pt1 | contig 11957 bp, 6 predicted proteins | sample MGYA00580564_ERZ773114 | MGnify/ENA primary metagenome ERZ773114 (study PRJEB29015, sample SAMEA2737836) | human gut metagenome | biome: human gut; feature: human-associated habitat; material: faeces | place: China | collected 2012 ...
CTAATACAAAGGAGAACAAAAATGAAAACAGAAGCTTACGCAACACAGATGGACGCCGCAAGAAAAGGCATTATTACCGATGAGCTGAAGGCAGTAGCCGAAAAAGAGCACATGACAACAGATGAGTTATTACCCCTCGTAGCCTCAGGTAAGGTTGTAATACCCGCCAACAAGCGTCACAAGTGCCTGTCGCCCGAGGGCGTCGGCTCAATGCTCCGCACAAAAATAAATGTAAATCTCGGCGTTTCGAGAGATTGCAAGGACTATGACATTGAGATGCAAAAGGTTCTCTCGGCAGTTAATATGGGTGCTGAAGCTATAATGGATCTCTCAAGCCACGGCAACACACAGCCGTTCAGGCAGAAGCTTACGCACGAATGTCCTGCTATGATAGGCACGGTGCCCGTTTACGACAGCGTAATTCACTATCAGAGAGACCTTGACACTCTGACCGCAAAGGACTTTATTGACGTCATAAGACTTCACGCAGAGGACGGAGTCGACTTTGTAACGCTCCACTGCGGAATCACAAGAAAAACAATTGACCAGATACGTAAGCACAAAAGGAAAATGAACATAGTTTCGCGCGGTGGCTCACTCGTTTTTGCATGGATGTGTATGACAGGTGAAGAAAACCCGTTTTACGAATACTATGATGAAATACTTGATATATGCCGCGAATATGACGTTACTATGAGTCTTGGTGATGCCTGCAGGCCTGGCTGTATTATGGATGCCTCTGATATATCACAGATTGAGGAGCTTGTTACTCTAGGTGAACTTACAAGACGTGCTTGGGAAAAGGACGTTCAGGTTATGATTGAAGGGCCTGGACATATGCCAATCAACCAGATTCAGGCTAATATGGAAATCCAAAAAACCATATGCAAGGGTGCTCCTTTCTATGTACTTGGACCTCTTGTTACAGATATTGCACCTGGCTATGACCATATAACTTCTGCTATCGGTGGTGCTATCGCTGCTACATATGGTGCTTCTTTCCTCTGCTATGTAACTCCTGCCGAACATCTTCGTCTTCCTGACTTAAATGATGTTAAAGAAGGAATTATTGCAGCAAGAATTGCAGCTCACGCTGCTGATATTGCAAAAGGTGTTCCCGGTGCAATCGACTGGGATTTAAAGATGGATAAAGCAAGACGTGTACTTGACTGGGATGCACAATTTGATGCTGCCATAGACCCAGAAAAAGCAAGACGCTACAGACAGGAAGCCAAGCCAGAAAAAGAAGATACCTGCTCTATGTGCGGTAATTTCTGTGCCGTTAAGAATATGAATAAAATTATGGACGGTGAAATCGTTAGTATATTTGATGAATAATACACCAAAAAGCCAGCCGGATATTATTCCGGCTGGCTTTTTATATACTGTTAAATATTAAAGATGAAGAACTCTTTACTTAATCTCCTGTGTACGTCCCTGATTCCAGAACTGTGTTCCAATATAACCGCATGTTCTTCTTGCAACATTCATCTTATCCTGATTACGGTTTCCGCAGTTAGGGCATTCCCATATAAGCTTTCCGTCATCATCAGTTATAATCTGAATCTGACCTGTGTATCCACATACCTGACAGTAATCACTCTTTGTATTAAGCTCTGCATACATAATATTGTCATATATAAACTGCATAACAGAAAGAACTGCTGGAATATTATCATTCATATCAGGAACCTCAACATAACTAATAGCTCCTCCCGGAGAAAGCTCCTGGAACTGCGCTTCAAACTTTAACTTATCAAACGCATTTATATTCTCAGTAACATGGACATGATAACTGTTAGTTATATAATTCTTGTCAGTTACACCTTTAATCTTACCAAATCTCTTCTGAAGATTTTTAGCAAACTTATAAGTTGTAGACTCAAGAGGTGTACCATAAAGACTAAAGTCAATATTAGTTTCCTCTGCCCATCTGTTACATGTATCCCTTAAATAAGTCATAAGCTTTAATGCAAACTCAGTTCCTTCTGGTGCCGTGTGTGTAACACCCTTCATATAATAAGTACATTCACAAAGACCTGCATAACCTAAAGAAATAGTTGAATAACCACCATAGAGAAGCTTATCTATAGTTTCACCTTTCTTAAGTCTTGCAAGCGCACCATTCTGCCAGAGAATTGGCGCAACATCCGAAGGTGTTCCCTTTAATCTGTAATGTCTGCACATAAGCGCTCTCTTACAAAGTTCAAGTCTTTCATCAAGAATTTTCCAGAACTTGTCCATATCCTTTCCTGATGAACATGCCACATCAACAAGATTAAGAGTAACAACACCCTGATTAAATCTTCCATAATACTTAGGCTTGCCCGTTTCAGGATCATTGTATGGTGTAAGGAATGAACGGCAGCCCATACATGGGAAGCAGTGTCCGTCACCATTCTTATCGACCTTAAGCTTCTTCATAATCTTCTCAGAGATATAATCAGGAACCATTCTCTTAGCTGTACACTGTGCAGCAAGCTGTGTAAGATTCCAGTACTTAGAGTCTTCTCTTATATTATCTTCCTCAAGAACATATATAAGCTTAGGGAACGCTGGAGTTATCCATACGCCTTTTTCATTCTTAACCCCTTGAATTCTCTGCTTTAATACCTCTTCTATAACAAGTGCAAGATCCTCTCTTGTCTGACCTTCAGGTACCTCATCTATATACATAAATACAGTGACAAATGGTGCCTGTCCATTAGTAGTCATAAGTGTTATGACCTGATACTGTATCATCTGTACTCCACGCTTTATCTCATCTCTTACCCTTAGTTCAGCAACTTCCTTTATCTTCTCTTCACTTGCGTCTATTCCTGTTGCCCTAAACTCCTCAGCAACCTGCTTAATAAACTTTTCCCTGCTTATCTGTACAAATGGAGCAAGATGGGCAAGTGATATACTTTGTCCACCATACTGTGAACTCGCTATCTGTGCTATAGCCTGCGTGGCTATGTTGCAAGCTGTAGAAAAGCTGTGTGGCTTCTCTATCATAGTTTCACTTATAACTGTTCCATTCTGTAACATATCCTCAAGATTAACAAGACAGCAGTTGTGCATATGCTGTGCAAAATAATCTGCATCATGGAAATGTATAAGCCCCTGCTCATGCGCATCGACTATATCTGCTGGAAGCAGGAATCTTTTAGTAATATCCTTACTTACCTCACCTGCCATATAATCTCTCTGTACACTGTTTACTGTTGGATTCTTGTTTGAATTCTCCTGCTTTACTTCTTCGTTATTACATTCCAGAAGACTTAATATCTGCTGGTCTGTTGAATTCGACTTTCTCACAAGAGCTCTCTTATATCTATATGTAATATACTTTCTTGCAACTGCAAATGCCCTGAAATTCATAATCTGATTCTCAACAAGGTCCTGAATTTCCTCCACATTAAGAGATCTGTTCATCTCTTCACATATACTCTCAACATTATCTGATATTGTCTGTATCTGTTCATCCGAAAGTCTCTCACTGTGTACTACCTCCTGATTAGCTTTTGATACTGCTGCCATAATCTTGGTAATGTCAAATGTTACTTCTGAACCACTACGCTTAATTATCTTCATTATAATCATACCCTCCCATTTATATCCTAAATAATGTTAAAAATTCTGAGCTCTGACTTATGGTTACACGGCATAACCATAAATATATAAAATAATGTATACACTATTAATCCTATAGACAATGTAATGCACTATACAAGTGTCCTAACCACCTGCATAGTGCATCAATAATCATTATCTTCAGCGACTTAAATTCTACAACATATTGGTCTTTTAGTCAACCTGACATACTATATATAGTATAGCATGTCAATGTACCTCTATCCCTTGCAGGTACTGGCTTTGCAGAAAATTATCCGTTTTTTATTTACTAAAATACTTTAAACAATTCTTTGAGTAATCGTCTATATAATCATATTAATCAGTGTTGCCGTTATAATAGAACACTCTATCTCATACTCAGCCCACTGAGATGCTGCCTTCATTCTGTTTATTGTAAGAAGACCTTTTACATCGTCCTTTGTTCCTATAAAACATTGTATAGTTGAATGTATTTGCCTTTTTCTCATCTCATCGACAAACTCCGGTGCAACATCCTGATTTTTGTTAATGAAACTTGAAGCTATATATGTCTTGTCACCCATAAGTATCTTAAAACCATCTGTGTCTATGTAAGACATATCTGATTCTGACTTTATCGGTGTTCCAACTGATACAATATTCTTAAGGTCTTTGCCCTTATAAATACTTATATTATCAACCTTATACATAATTAACATATGCTCAAGCATTGCCATCACAGCTACTTTCTTATCCTGATTATACTGTACCATAATATCAGTAAGATATCTTAACTCACGCATTTCCCTGCCATCATTAATTATCTTATCCTTCTTATTGAGCGAATTCTGATAGGCCTCTCTGTGCATCTCATCCCTGAAGAACACATATCTGTCCCTGCCCTTTTCCTTTGCAACATACAGACAGAAGTCCGCCTTCTTGAAAAGCTCTTCATAATCATGACCATTGTTCGGACTGAAAGCCACACCTATTGAGGTTGTAACCTGAAAATTCTCATAATCATTCTTAAATTCCCACTTAACCTGTGTTCTTATGGCACGTAGTATACCTCTTAACGCATAGTCATCATTAATACCCTTAAGTACAATCATAAACTCATCGCCACCGATACGTCCTACAACGCCATCTTCACCGACAACCTCTTTAAGCTTTTTGGCGACTCTTGTGATCACCTTATCACCATACAGATGTCCATATCTGTCATTGACCTGCTTAAAGTAGTCTATATCAAGAATAGCTATGCTTATTCTGTTTACTGTATCCTGCTTAACCAGCCTTGAGGCATACTCTGTTATAGTCTTCTTATTATATACCTTTGTTAGTGAATCCATTGTAAGTTCATCAACAACTTCAACTATATTGCCCATGCTGTTAACACCATCTGCTAACACAATTCTGCCTGTAACAATATTCTCACCTGTATACTTGGTGTATACAGTACCGATAAACTTAACCTTTTCCATAACCTTGCCTAAAGTTCTCATACTTGTCGTAAGCTTTACACAAAAATCTGACATGTAAGTTCTTATACAGTTGATAAGACTGTCAAGTTCTACCATATCCTCCATGGCAACTCTTCCATCTGCCATATACTCACGCCACTCATCAAGAGGCAGCCTTACAATTACTTCTCTTGAACTTGCTTCATAACGTACAATCTTAATATCCCCGGTAAGTTCTGAATATGTAAATACATACTCTCCGGTAAGCCCCATAATTACTCTTTCCCTTGATATATCGTCACATATTCTATAATTAACTTCTACAACACTATCTATATCTACCATCTCGATATCTATATTACGTAAAACCGGTTCCCCCTCAAATGCTGTAAGCTTAACAAGATTAAGCCTGTATTCGCCATCACTATTTTTTAACAGAAAACATTTTTCTATTTCTTCACCACTAAACCCATCAATAAATTCTATAAAACTTTCTTTTTCGTCAGGATTAACGAACTCAGTAATACATCCATACGTAGCATTCCCAAAATAATCATTAAATGCTCTATTGGTTACACTCGTAAGATAAAACCTATCTATGACCGCCAGTCTTCTGTCAAATCTGTGAGCTGCCATATAGCTGTCATTAAACCCAACATTCTGTTGTGAATGCATAATACCTTCTCCTTAACTCGATTGTAAATTACGATTTACTGTATTTTCTATTATAATTTAAATACATTAAATATGCAATGTTTTTATTTGTTTTTTGGTACTTTGGTACTAAAACTAAATCTTGTATTTTAATTAAAATTTCCGTATGTTATAATACGTGAGGTTGTTACGACTGCCGTTTGTACCCACAAAGTATAACCGGCATCAAAATAATATGTGGAGGTTTTTTATTATGGAACGTGTAAAGTACAGTAAAGTGGAGGTTAAGCACGGAAACAGTTCCAAGAAGTTTCCAGTATATGAGATTTATCTTGATGGTATGATTGTTACAAAGGTATCCTCAGAAATCGAAGCCGTTGAGATGGTATCACGCTGGCAGGAAATATACAAGTAATAAAAGGGGTATATATACTTAGAATTTACACAGGATTATCATAAGCCATACTCAGACGAATTAATTATACATATGGCTTTATTACATATGAACGATATGATATCAGCTTTCAAATGTATCTTGACAACCGATATCTACTGATTGCTATATTACGTTGGTAATTGTAACTCAAGCAATCTTCAACATTTAAACATAATAAAATAAAGCTGTCATAGCAGATTTATCTATATAATACACTTCCTTAAGCGCATTATATATGATTAACAATTGCCTGCCGTGACAGCTTTTTACTATAAATAACCAAACTTAAAATATCATACAACTATGTCTCCATTAGACATACATATTTACTCTACATTTTTAAGAGCCTCATCCATAGGTATCTTCTTAATCTTAGCCATCATAAACAGTGATATGACAGCATACACAAGTATATTCATCATGAACATTACAGGGAAAATAGATGGCTTATAATAGCATGTTATCCATCCTGACATTTTCTCCATAAATACCTTGAACAGATAATTCATAATAATAACCGATAATCCCATACTTACAACCACTGATACAACAACCACAAGCGTTGTCGATGTCACATAAAGCCTGCTTATCTCCCTGTTGGAATATCCAAGTATCTTTACCATGGATATTGATGTTGTATTCTTCTCAACAATAAGCTTTGTTAAAAGGAACATAAGCACTGCAAACAGCACAACTGCAAATACCTTTACAAGTTCAAATGTAGAACCCATAGAATGGTCAAGCTGTCTTGACACCTTTGTAAGGTCAGCAATGGTTATCTCTGTCGCAACATACTTTTCATCTATATCCAGTGTATCATTAGAAAAATATCCGCTATAGTAGTCATCCTCCTTGTCAAAAATATCCTTAAAAGCCTCATCCGACATAAATGCTGCAAATGATGATGGATAATTATACATTCCCTTTACTGTGAATTCGTACTCTTTATCATCATACTTTTCTTTAAGAGTTATTTTGTCGCCTTTTTTTATCTGAAACTTTTCAGCATATCCATATGTAACATAGACCTCATCACTCTTTAGCGAGGCTGCATCTATATCAACGGAATTACTGTCGTTTTTTATTCCATATATAAGGACATCTTCACTCTTAAGCCTGCCTTCTATGGTAGTCAATGACTTGACACAGTACTTTTCTGCCGCATCATTATCAACATCAACAGGCGCTTTAAGAACATACTGATGCTCTGCTATAAGCGTATCTGTTATCTCATTCTGGTAGTGCTTTAACATTGGTCCTAACATAATTCCAAACAGAAGCAGTACATTTGCAAAAAGTATACCTATAAACAATGTTATATAGTTAGGCATATTCTGGATTATTATTCTTAATCTGAAACGGTTAAAAAACTTAAAGTCGGGAAGTCTCATAGCCTTTTTCTTCTGCTTTCTTGCAAGGTCCCTTCTTAAGAACTTAAGCGGTGAAAGCTTTAATCTGTAACCGATTATAAGCACATTTATAACAAGCATAATAATAATCGGAATTACTGTTGTTAATAAAAATGCATCCGCATTCCATAATGTGTGATAAGCAGGGAATGAATAGCTCTCGTAATAGGTTTCAACGAATATACCCTTAAATATTGTATATCCGAGCACATTTCCAACAACCGCACCAAATACTGTAACTATGATTGGAAGCAGTATATAGTGTCTTAAAAGCTCATTTCTTGTGTAACCTGAAGCTCTTAATGTTCCTATAACATTGGCTTCTTTAACGATTGTATTATTAGTTGTGACTGCGAATACAAATGCCATAATAACGATAAGCACGTACAGAAGAACTATCATCATAGACCTGTCGCTTCCTATATCGTCACCTGTAAAATGTATTGCCTGATTGATATACTGTGGAATATAGTTCACAAGTATGGCATTCTTTGATATGACCTTCATAAAGTCATCAGCCATATTCTTTGCTTCTGTATCATCTGCCGGCTTATTATCATAAAGCCATGAATACACGTAGTGAATGTGTGTGTCGTCAAATGCATCAAAACATTTCCTGGATACAACACCAACACCAAACTTAACAGAGTCAAACATAGTGTCTGAATTATCAGAAAACAGACAACTGTAATCAGAAAGTGCTACAAAACCTGTGACCTTAAGTGTCCTTGAACCTGCCATTATTGTATCACCGACTTTGATGTCGTTGTTGGATGCATACATTCTGTCTATAGCAATCTCATTGATGTCTTCTCCTAGACGGCCTTCCATCACATCAACCTTGTCTATATCTTCCCTGTTGATATAAAATCTTAATGTACTTGCATCATCATCGTCTATCTTAGTATTATTATGTCTTTTTACTTTCTCTTCCTTGTAGAAGTTCTCATATATAGTGACATTTTCCTCTTCAAGCTTATCTATAATGCTGTCATCAGCCTTTGTATACAGTTCAAAGTTACCATCCTCGACATTGTACTTCTCAAAGCTTTCATTATATGTGTTATACATACTTCCGTCAGCAATCAGAAAGCCGCTTATAAGTCCTATAACTGCTGTCATAAACACAAATATAACTAAGTACTTTGCTATCTCACCTGTGAACTCTCTTGGAAGACGTTTATTCAATGGATTTTTCATACTATCCTCCTACCATTCAAGGCTTGCTGCCTGTATCTTATTCTTATTAACGATATTATCCATAATCTCGCCATCTCTTAACTTTATGACCCTGTCAGCCATATTCTGGATAGCATCATTATGAGTTACCATAATTACTGTATTGCCATACTTTTTATTGACATCCTCTATAAGCTTTAATATCTCCTTGGAGGTGTGATAATCAAGCGCACCTGTAGGCTCATCGCATAAAAGTATATCCGGATTTTTGACAATAGCCCTTCCTATGGCTGTTCTTTGCTGCTGTCCACCTGATAACTGGTTAGGAAGCTTATACTTGTGCTCAGAAAGTCCCAGTGTGTTAAGAAGCTCATCTATATCAAGTGGCGAGTCGCTTAAGTATGCGCCAACCTCTATATTTTCCTTTACATTAAGGTTAGGAATGAGGTTATACATCTGGAACACGTATCCTAAATGCTTTCTTCTATACTTTGTGAGTTCACTCTCCTTCATATCCTTTGTCTTTTCATCATTAATACTTACATAGCCTGAATCTGCATCATCTATTCCACCTATTATATTAAGAAGTGTCGACTTACCAGAACCCGAAGGACCAAGTAAAACACATATTTCTCCTTTCTGTACCTCAAAGTTGATTCCTTTAAGCACCTCCACTTTCGTAGAACCGCTGCCGTATGATTTTTTTAAATCTTTTACAGTAAGAAACATCTTGATTCCCCGCTTTCTTAATTTTTTTCGATTGTAATATTAACTTGTAACATTCAATATTGGGTTAGTTCTTTCTAACTCTTATTAATATTATAATATCAATAACTAAAAAAAGAAATACAGTTAATGATAATATGTATCATTAACTGTATTTCTGTATGCTGATTAATTAATTTCCGCTTCAACCGGTATATCCTTCATACTGTTCATACTTATGAGCAGTGTAGAAGTATTATGTAATAATGCAGATGTTGTTGGTGGTATTATACCAAGAACGCCAAGAGCAATAAGTCCGGAATTGAAAGATACTATAGTCCTGTAGTTGCGGTTAATCTTCTTTATAAGATTATTACTGAGGTCTTTAATGAAAGCTATCTGTCCTAAGTCCTCTGCACTTACAGTAATATCTGCTATCTCTCTTGCTATCTGTGCTCCATCACTTATGGCTATACCTACATCGGCTGCTGAAAGGGCTGGTGAATCGTTAATACCGTCACCTATCATAATAACCTTTCTTCCTGCCTTCTTTTCCTTCTCAACAAATGAAGCCTTATCCTCAGGAAGTACCTCTGAATAATACTCATCAACGCCAACCCTGCCGGCTATTGCCTTAGCAGTACGCTCGCTGTCACCTGTCATCATAACCACCTTGGATATGCCAAGTTCCTTTAATCTTGCAATAACCTCCGGTGCTTCTGGTCTTACAGGGTCTTCGATACATATAACTGCTGCAAGCTTATCCTCAATAGCAAGGTAAAGATGTGAATACTGTGTTGGAAGATTATCAAATAACTCTTCCTTTCCTTCCGGAACACTACATCTCTCATCTTCAAATACGAAGTGATAACTTCCTATGATAGTCTTTTTACTGTTAATAGTTGTAGATATACCATGTGCAACTATGTATTCAACCTTTGTATGCATTTCCTCGTGACGAAGACCTTTTCTGGCTGCTGCATCAACAACTGCCTTAGCCATAGAATGTGGAAAATGCTCTTCAAGACAAGCTGCAATCCTTAATAATTCATCAGAATCCTGACCATTAAATGACACTACATCTACAACCGTAGGATTAGCTTTTGTAAGGGTACCTGTCTTGTCAAAAACAATCGTGTCTGCCTCAGCCATTGCCTCCAAATATTTTCCACCTTTTACAGTAATGTTATGTAAACTTGCTTCTCTAATTGCTGACAAAACAGATATAGGCATTGCAAGTTTTAATGCACATGAAAAATCAACCATAAGCACTGATAATGCCTTTGTTGCATTTCTTGTTAAAGCATATGTAAGCCCTGTTCCAAGCAAAGTATAAGGAACTAATTTGTCTGCTAAGTGAGAAGCTTTGCTTTCCATAGAAGTCTTTAATTTCTCAGATTCTTCTATCATAGTAACAATCTTCTCGTAACGACTTGAACCGTTAGTCTGGTCCACTCTTATAACAAGTTCACCTTCTTCAAGAACAGTACCTGCGTAAACAATACCTTCTGCATTCTTCTGAACCGGTATTGACTCACCTGTTAAAGAAGCCTGATTTACCATTGCCTCACCTGAAACAACAGTGCCATCGAAAGGAATAATATTTCCCATATGTACTCTTACAAGATCTCCTGCCTTAACATCAGAAGTTGACACAAGAATGTCCTGTTCACCCTGGCAAAGCCAAACTTTTCCAATATTTAAAGACATACTTCTTGCCAAGTCATCAACAGATTTCTTATGAGTCCATTCTTCCAAAATTTCACCGATTCCAAGAAGGAACATAATTGAACCTGCTGTGTTCATATTATTTCTTGCAACTGAAACACCAATAGCCGTTGCATCAAGAACCGGCACTTCAATCTTTCTACTTGCAAGTGTTCTTACACCATTCCAAAGATATTTAACAGACTTTGTAAGAGTAATACATTCCCTAATAGGATTCGGCAGGAATATCTTGTTGGCACCATACAAAAATACCTTGTTAACAAGCTTATCCCAATACTCCCTATTTAACTCTCTACCTGAATTTTGCAAATACACATCAGGAACTTCAACATTATTATACTTAAATGATGTAAGTAATTTTATAATATCTTCCCTTGATCCAATATAACTAATTGTAGCATCTTGAAGTCTTTCCCTAACCTTTACAGATGTTACCAGCTTATTATTACTAAGGTAATATTCCAACGTATCTGCCTGCTCGAAAGTCATGCGGCTTTGCAATATATGAATCCTTATTCTACCTTTAATTTCATGTTTAATTACAAACTTCATATAAAGTTACCTCTTTTCCGGAAATCTTTACTGCAAAGAAACACCCGTATAAAATACAGGTGTCCTTAAAATCAAATACTTCTATATTATTCTGCAGTATCTTCTTCTACGTCAGTTGTTTCTTCAGATACTTCTTCTACATCTTCAAATTCTTCTGTTTCTGCTGCAGCTCTGTCTTCATTAATCTGCTGTGCTTCTGCATAAATATCTTCAGCATTTTCCTGAATGTTTGTAGCTGTCTTCATTACGCTTTCT
>ERZ773114.3810-NODE-3810-length-11925-cov-3.462763_pt1 | contig 11925 bp, 11 predicted proteins | sample MGYA00580564_ERZ773114 | MGnify/ENA primary metagenome ERZ773114 (study PRJEB29015, sample SAMEA2737836) | human gut metagenome | biome: human gut; feature: human-associated habitat; material: faeces | place: China | collected 2012 ...
TGTATACCTGATCGTTGGAGATGGAGAATTAAATGAAGGTCAATGCTGGGAAGCATTTCAATATATTGCGCATTATAAATTAAAAGGTTCTACATATAGTTCTTTTGTGAATAGAAGGGGGGTGTTTTTGATAGGAGATAGTGTAGCACATGCTCCTGTATATAAGGCTTTAGAGGAATATTTCGGATCAGGGATATCATTGTATGGTAATAATGAAGCTACAAATGAAAAGAATGATATAAACCTAGCTGAAAGTAAATATCAAATACCAGGTGGTGATTATGTAAAGGTTCGAGCTATTCCAAGATTTATAGAGTTACAAACTATTGAAAATAAAAATTATTTGTCATTGGGCTTTGATTATCTTAGTCAAAAAAAGAAAGTTTTATGGAAAAAACACCGTACAATGATTATACTACGTCTTACAGCTTCAGGGTCAGGAAGTGGTTTTGAAGTATATAATGTTTCAATTAAAAATTATCAGAATAAAAATGGGGTAACAATTCTTTTACATACAGATGTATATAATAAACTTTTAGCTAAGGATCAAGGAGGTATGTTAGGGCATGTTGGTGAAAATCCAAGAAACTCAGTTACAATCGTAACTCCTCCTCGATTTGAGTTTTCTGGACGAATGGAAATTTGGTCAGATGAAATGCCTGAAAGTAATAAAGGGACTGCAAAAATAAGTTTAAAAGAAGACTGGTGATAATTTATGAAAAAAATTTTATTTTTACTGTTATTGGTTTCTACTTCTACTTTCGCCCAAATTGAGCATGGCTTATTAGTAGGTGCCGGTGTTGGATTTCCTTTACAAGATAGTTGGAAACGAACTACTTGGGGTGATGAATCAAATTGGTCTTATCGGCACGATTATAAGTTAAATAGTATGATCGGTTATCGCTTTCGATTCCTTCCGGAACAGAAATTCTTTTATGATTTGGATATTACGATGGGATTTCAGAAGATGGAAACGACGAAGTATTTTCCTTATTATGAAAGTATAGAGGATGGTATATATGTTTCTAAGAAAGCTGATGTTTTCGATGAGTTTGTGATGCCTATCTCCGTAGCCGCTAGTTGGAATTGGCGTTTTACCAAGAAATTCCATTTAGGTGTCGGTATCGCTCCTACGCTTTATGTACAGCCACAAGCCGTGTTTGACCTGTCCGTGATGGCGAAGGTGGGATATCGTTTAAGCAAGCATTGTGAGTTCGGCCTTTCTTATCAGTATGGCTGTTTCAATACCTTGAAGCATTTCAATAACGGACCGGCTAATGGCCGTCGTGGACATCTTTCGGATTTGATGCTCTCTGTATATGTTCCTTTTGTTTTGAAATGATGGAATAATAAAATATAGAAACACATAATGTTTTATTTGGAACCAAAACAAAGATGAATAACTGCCTATAAGAAAAGAGTACGTGAAAAAGAGCCATGTGTAGAGAGATAATTCTATGCATGGCTTTTGCTTGTATATGATGTATAAATTTTGAATAATTATTGAGGCCTTTTTGCATTTTTTGTTTGCGATATTGTCTCTTTCGTGATTAAGAACTATCTTTGACAAACTATTCAATATAAGGCTAATGCCAAAAAAAATGAAAGCTTTAGGTATTGACTCTGGAATAATTTGGTAAGTCACGGGCCTTGAACCGGGGGAATAGGATTGAAAGTAGAATATTATAATAGTTAGGGATATGCGTATTGTTGCCTTTTTTAGTGCTATTGCCGTAATTATTCTGCTATTGGCAGGATGTGGACATGAGAAATCAAATAATTCTCAAGTTGTTAATTTAGTTCAACTTGGTGAAGTCGAATATCATTCAGCTAGAGAAATCTGATTTCCCGAAAGGGGAGATCCGTTCTATTGAGCGGATACCGATTGACTTGGAGATCGAGCTTCGGGAAGTGAATATATTGGCTAAAGGCAACTACCTCATCGTTAAACACCTTGAGTGGCGGGAGGGAGCCTATCTTTTGCATGTACTCTCTTTGCCCGATTATAAAACGGTTGCTCAATTAGCCCCTTTTGGCGAGGGACCGGATGAGTTCAATGATATACGCATGATACCCACGGAAGAGACCGATAAGCTTTGCTACGTCTGGAACATACGTAATAATCGGATCTTTAGCTTGTCCACTACCCTTAAACTAGAGGAGTATGATCAATTGGCTGAAATCCCTGAAAATAAGATAGTCCCTGATAAGCCTTTATATATGGGAGATGGCAAGATGCAGGTTAGTCTAGGTTCAAATGATGGAATGGGAATAGGATTGGTAAGCTTGAATGATACTATAGTGAAGGGAACCGTACCTTTCCTGTTCGCTGAAGGAGCAGGTTGGTTTTTCTATATCGGAAATTTGGCGCATAGCTTTTCAAGAAAACGAGAAGCATTTGCGTTTACCTTTCATGACCGGATCGTTTTCTTTGACTTTGATGGTAACCATGTGAAGATGTGCCGATTTGGAGATAAAACCTTACAAACTACCTCTTCGCCGGATAATCCTCTCTATTATTACAGTTGTTTCGCGAGTGACAAGTATGTCTATGCCGTTTACCGGGAATCAAAGAAAGATACGGATGAAACGAATCCCTTGTATCTGGAGCAATTTGATTGGGATGGGAATCCGGTAGCTCGTTATTCGTTACCCAAAGGAAGAGGCCTATACACTGGATGTGCGACAGAAGATAATTCGATAATCTATATGGTAGATTATTATGAGGACAATTTCCTGCATAAGATTGTTTTGAGCAAAGACTAATAAATTCTAGTGCTTTTCCCGTGATTTTTGTAGATTTGCGATTCTTTTGATAAAAAATAGTATATAGCAAGGATCGGAAATGAAAAGAGGTGGAAAGGATATTGAATCGTTGGATAGCTTACGGGTCTTGTCCCTGTTCTCCGGATGTGGGGGCATGGATTTAGGATTCGAGGGGGATTTTATATGTCATCGTAAGTCTATATCTCCTCAAAATACGTGGGTTCAAGAGGTTATCGATGAACACTGGGTTCGTTTACAGAAGAATCGTTTTCGAACGGTCTTTGCGAATGATATATTGAAAGAGGCACAAACCGCTTGGCTTCAATATATGGATCGATTCGGATATGATAAAAACGTTTATAATACAAAGAGTATCGTAGACTTGGTGAAAGAGCATCGAGCGGGGAAAAAAGTCTTCCCTAAAAATATAGATGTCGTCACGGGAGGTTTTCCTTGCCAGGATTTCAGTGTCTCCGGTAAACGTTTAGGGTTTGAGTCGAATAAGGATCATACCGGGAAATTGCGTGAGGACGATGAGGCCTCGGAAGAGACGAGGGGTAAACTTTACTATTGGATGAAGCAGGTGATCGATATTACGAGACCCAAGATATTTATCGCGGAGAACGTGAAGGGACTGGTGAATCTGGGAGACGTGAAAAGTATTATTCAGAGAGACTTCGCCCATGCGGCTGGGGATGGATATATTGTTTTAGATCCTCAAGTTTTACATGCGGGCAATTATGGGGTTCCGGAGTCTAGAGAGCGTGTGATTTTTATCGGGATACGTAAGTCCGCGTTAAAGGTTAAGGCTTTAAGAGCGCTTCAAGAGGAGAAGATACCCAAAGCTTACGATCCTTATCCGAGTCCGACACATGCTTGCACCGTGGAAGATAAGAAACTATTGCCACCGGTGGTTTGTCGGGATGTATTTGTAGGATTGGAGGAACCGGATAGGACAGAAGATCCATCCCAGCGGTATTATTCACAGGCGAAATATATGGGAGCTCATTGTCAAGGTCAAAAGGAGATCGCGCTGGATAATATTGGCCCGACGATTCGTTCCGAGCATCATGGAAATATAGAATACCGTCGTTTATCCCGGGAGCATGGGGGCGTTATTACGGAAGAATTAGACGCCGGTTTACAAGAACGTCGCTTAACTCCTCGAGAATGTGCTTTGATACAGACGTTTCCGCCGGATTATACGTTTGTCTCCCATAAAAAGAACAGTACACGTTTTGAGTTAAGTGCCTCAGGCGCTTATAAAGTAATCGGTAATGCGGTTCCTCCGGTATTAGCGTATCATATAGCGAATCGCATACAGACTTTATGGCCGTTGTATTTTAAAAAGAGATAATTATATCGGAATTCCGTCCAGAACTTATGTTGCCTAACCGATATGAGGTCTGGCTTAATGATATTTGGAAACTTATATCTCCGCAAACGGCTTAACGACTTGTATATGGAATTAGTTGGGGATTGAGACGGTTGATTTAGAACTAATAGCGAATCAGAAGGGTTATACAAATACGTAACATTAAAGTTTAAAGCTATGAAGTTTTTTATTGACACGGCGAATCTGGACCAGATCCGGGAAGCGAATGAATTGGGAGTATTGGATGGCGTGACGACTAATCCGTCCTTAATGGCGAAAGAGGGAATCCGGGGGGTGGAAAATCAACGGAAACACTATTTGGAAATTTGCGAGATCGTGGGCGGGGATGTTAGCGCCGAGGTAATCGCTACCGACTTAGAAGGCATGATAAAAGAAGGGGAGGAGTTGGCCGCTTTACATCCTAATATAGCCGTTAAAGTACCTTGTATCGAAGCGGGGATTAAAGCGATAAAATATTTCACCAGAAAAGGCATCCGTACGAATTGTACGCTGGTTTTCTCTGTCGGTCAGGCGTTATTGGCGGCTAAGGCCGGGGCTACGTATGTATCGCCGTTCGTCGGGCGTTTGGATGACATCGCCAGCGACGGGATAGAGCTGGTACGTAAGATCGTGGAAATGTATGATTATTACGATTATGATACCCAAGTATTGGCGGCTTCTATCCGTAGCACCCAGCATATCATCCAATGCGTGGAGGCGGGGGCGGATGTGGCTACCTGTCCTTTGTCCGCCATTAAAGGCTTATTGAAACACCCGTTAACGGATAGTGGGCTGGCTACTTTTCTAGCGGATTATAAGAAAGTAAACGGATAGAAAAAAAATAGTACCTTTGTGCGGATTAATTCGTAAACGCATTTAAAAGATTACTATCGTGGCAAAAGTTGTGGAAACCCCTTTGATGAAGCAGTATTTCGATATAAAAGCGAAACATCCGGACGCTATCCTTTTATTCCGGGTTGGAGACTTTTACGAGATGTATGGCGAGGACGCCGTGATTGGCGCGGAAATACTGGGTATCGTACAGACCAAACGTGCGAATGGCGTAGGGCAGCATGTTGAGATGGCGGGATTTCCACATCATGCCTTAGATTCTTATCTGCCGAAATTGGTGCGGGCCGGTAAGCGTGTGGCTATTTGTGATCAGCTGGAAGATCCTAAATTGACTAAGAAATTGGTGAAGCGGGGAATTACGGAATTGGTGACTCCCGGTGTTTCCATCAATGATAATATACTGAATCATAAAGAGAATAATTTCTTGGCCTCTATCCATTTCGCCAAGGAGGTATGTGGTATCTCTTTCTTGGATATCTCTACCGGCGAGTTCATGACGGCGGAGGGTTCTATTGACTATATCGACAAATTACTCAATAATTTTTCCCCGAAGGAAGTGTTGATCGAACGGGGAAACAAGAAACGTTTCGAGGAGGCTTTCGGTCCTCGTTTCTTTATCTTTGAGCTGGATGATTGGATCTTTACGACCTCGGCCGCCGAGGATCGCCTGTTGAAGCATTTCGAGACGAAGAACCTGAAGGGTTTTGGCGTACAACATCTGAAATTAGGTATTATCGCTTCCGGGGCGATTCTGTATTATCTGGACCAGACCCAGCACACGCATATTTCCCATATCACCGCTTTATCCCGTATCGAGGAGGATCGATACGTCCGCTTGGATAAGTTTACGGTACGCAGCTTGGAACTGGTGGGTACGATGAACGATGAGGGAACAAGCTTGTTGGACGTGATCGATAAGACGATCTCGCCGATGGGCTCTCGTATGCTTCGCCGGTGGATACTATTCCCGCTAAAGGATGTAAAACCGATCCAAGAACGCCAAGAGGTCGTGGATTATTTCTTCCGTGAACCGGAGACAAAGGAGTTGCTGGATACGCAGTTGGAGCAGATCGGCGATTTGGAACGTATTATCTCCAAGGTGGCTGTCGGCCGTGTATCTCCTCGTGAGGTGGTTCAGCTAAAGGTCGCGCTTCGTGCGATCGAGCCGATCAAGGAGGCATGTATGGCGAGTGAGGAACCCAGCTTATGCCGGATCGGGGAGCAATTAAACGCTTGCGCCTTGATCCGCGACCGGATTGAGAAAGAGATTAATAACGATCCCCCTTCGTTGGTCAATAAGGGAGGAATTATAGCGAAGGGGGTCAACGAGGAATTGGATGACTTGCGTGCCATCGCTTATTCCGGCAAGGATTATTTGTTGAAGGTACAGCAGCGCGAGATCGAATTGACGGGTATCCCAAGCTTGAAGATCGCTTTCAACAACGTCTTCGGCTATTATATAGAGGTACGTAATACCCATAAGGATAAAGTCCCGGCGAATTGGATCCGTAAACAGACCTTGGTGAACGCCGAGCGCTATATTACCGAGGAGTTGAAGGAATACGAGGAGAAGATATTAGGGGCGGAAGAAAAGATCCTTGCTCTGGAGACCCGCCTTTTCAATGAGCTGGTATTGGCCTTGACGGAGTATATTCCGCCTATCCAGATGAACGCGAACTTGATCGGGCGTATCGATTGCCTTTTATCTTTCGCCAAGGCCGCGGAGGCGAATAAGTATATCCGTCCGATCGTGAGTGATTCCGACAAGATCGACATAAAGGGAGGTCGCCACCCGGTAATCGAGAAACAACTGCCCTTGGGAGAACCTTATATCGCCAATGATGTCTATCTGGATGACGAGAAACAACAGATCATCATTATCACGGGTCCGAATATGGCCGGTAAGTCCGCCTTATTGCGTCAGACAGCCTTGATTACGCTCATGGCGCAAATCGGTTGCTTTGTTCCGGCCGAGAGCGCCCATATAGGTATCGTGGATAAGATATTTACCCGTGTAGGTGCCTCGGATAATATCTCGGTGGGTGAGTCTACTTTTATGGTAGAGATGAATGAGGCCTCCGATATATTGAATAATATGACTTCCCGGAGCTTGGTACTGTTCGACGAGTTAGGCCGGGGTACCAGTACCTACGATGGCATATCGATCGCTTGGGCGATCGTGGAATATATTCATGAGCACCCGAATGCGAAGGCGAAGACGCTGTTCGCTACCCATTACCACGAGCTGAACGAGATGGAGCGTGCCTTTAAGCGGATCAAGAACTATAACGTATCGGTCAAGGAAGTAGGGAATAAGGTGATATTCTTGCGTAAGTTGATACCGGGAGGAAGCGAGCATAGCTTTGGTATCCACGTGGCGAAAATGGCCGGTATGCCTAAAAGCATCGTGAAGCGTTCGAATGAGATCTTGAAGCAGTTGGAGTCCGAGAATCGTCAGGAAGGCATCGGGGGTAAACCTGTAAAAGCGATCGCGTCTGCCGCCGAGGGGTATCAGCTGAGTTTCTTCCAGTTGGATGATCCGGTGTTGAGCCAAGTACGGGATGAGATCAAGAACTTGGACGAGAATAATCTTACCCCCTTGGAAGCCTTGAACAAACTGAGTGAGATTAAGCGGATTATTACGGGGAAATAATCCGCTTGATCGTATTACCGATGATTGGTAATCGTTTACTTTTTAGGTCTCACCAACACTACCACCCGGTTGTCATCCTCTTCCAATGTCGCGGCTACCTCTTTTAGTTTGCCTTTCAGCTTTCCCCTTTTATAGTCCTGGCAAAGATCGGAAGCATTGATGGTAGAACACAATTCGCCTTTTGAATTGATGGGAGGAAATGTCACCATATAGATTTCTTTCTTATAAGAATAATCATCGTTGTATGTGATATAGTTGAAAAATTTCTTTTCTTGCGTATCGTATGCGAAGTACTTTCTCGGGAAACCTTCTCCTGTGTTAAAATCATATATATTCGTTACGCTTTCCATGAAATAATAACGATCGGAAATCAATCTTAAGACGACGAAAACGCCCGGATCCATGGTGTGGATAGGGGGTGTTCGTGCGATAAGCGGGCGCAAACTGTAATCAGGCATTAAGGTATAGACCGTATCTGCAGAGGCCTCAAATAGAATCCAATTACCCTTAAAAGGAATTATACTGTTATACGGACCTGGTCCAGCTGCTCTTGTTTCTCCTTTATCATAAAGTCTTTCAACGATATGGAATAATTGCTTCTCTTTATATGGAACCGTGATTTCTTTCGTTATACTTCCATCTTGCTTCGACACAAGCAAGAACGGTACCTCAAAATTAAACTTATCATAGCAAATCAAGTTGTCCTTGTCATAATCAAGCATTTCCACGTAAAACGAACTTTTCTCGCTTCTTTGATTCAGACTTCGTTTGAAATTTCCTTCCAAATCATAAACCCTTATCTTTTTCGCATGAAAATCATTTACGAAAATCTCTTCGTTTTCTTCATCTAACGAAACCGATCTCATAGACACGTATTCTTCTCCACCTTGTCCCTTGCGATTTATTTTGCGAATAGCTTTTCCGTTCCGGCCATATACGAAAATATTGCCATCATCGTAAAAGTTTGTCACGATTATGTATTTCTCGCCAACCGCCTGCACGCATGCCCGATTGATAAACTCATCGTTTGTTTCCAGCGGAATATACTCCACATCCATGAAGTCTTGAAGGACCAACTCTTTTTTGGTTGAATAACTATCGTTTACATCCACGGTTATAAGACCATCGGTCGATGAATGGTCGCCTCCACATCCAGCCATAACAAACAGGATGATTATCCCTGTAAAAATGAATCTTTTCATATGCGTATGATTTTTGTTTAACTTATGGTGGTGAAGATACTATAAAAAGCCGATGGTTTTCACGAAATTATCCTAATTATTTGTTGATCTCACTGGTAATTTCCTGCACATCTTGGAGCGTAAAACGCCCTAACAATTGCATGACGCTGAAGCTCCCGTCGTCCATGTCGGCTATCATGATCAACTCCTGTATCAGTTCTCCTTGTTGCTTGACGTAGAAATTGGCTTTGGTCTTTCCATCTTTTACTCGCATGAGTTCTTCATGATCCTTTCCGATCAAGGCTTTGAACTCACCTCGCATTCGTTCCCTTAAATCCGCTTTTTGGGTGGTGAGTATTTGCAGGGATTCTATTTTCCCTTTCAGGTTGGCAAGGTTGAGTCCGGCGGTTTCCATGACCGGCATCATCTGAAACATCTTCTTGGAGATATATACGGAAGTAACATCGTCCATATCCGCATATTTGTCGAAAAGCTTGTTCTGGGCAAAACAGATATTCACGCAACAGAGAAGCAGTATTGTATATAGATATTTGAGTCTCATTGTATTAATCATTTAAATGTTTATTTACGATCTTGTTTATTTTTGTGATCTCTTGACCGGCTTCATTGACCTGCCCGAGACCTTTGTTTAAATTCCTAGACATGAACGCCAAGGCATTTTGGGCTACGACAGCTGCCTCTTCAGGATCGGTAAAGGTATCGGCCATAGTGGGAGCCGGACGATTTGTCTCCGTGAAGATGAGGAATAGGGCGCCGAGAATAGCGGCGGCGATTCCGCTTATCCAATAGAAGGAACGTCTTCGTGAGACTCGGGGAGATACCTCTTCTTGGGCTAGGAAGTCGATTTGTCGTTCCAGCCTTTCGGAAAGTCCCTCCGGTAAGGCTAAATCCTCTTGGAGTGCCTTGTTTATTAGTTCATCTATCTTTTTATCATCCATGACAACTTGCTTTTTCTAGTTTCTCCCGGATCAATTTGCGTGCCCGGGAAAGTAATGTTCTTATATTAGAGGAGCTAAGCCCTGTAATCTGTTCAATGTCCTCATAGGAACAATCCTCAATACCACGCAGGCGGATTACCTGCCTCTGGTTCTCGGGGAGCTGTTCTATCAGTTCTTGTATACGCCGGATATCCTCTTTTTCTTCCAATTCCTTTTCCGGCGAGGAGTCGGTCGTTAATAGAACGGTCTCCAATGCCTCTTCGTTGTCTCTTCGGCTTGCTTTGGGCGAGCGCAGGAAATCCAGACAAAGATTTTTGACCAATGTTATGGAAAATGCTTCCGGATTCTGGATATCTCCCAGCTCATCCCTTTTATTCCATAATTTGCAATAGGCATCTTGAAGTATGTCTTCCGCATCCGCTTTATTGTCTAATAAGGCATAAGCGATCCGATAGAGTTTAGGATGAAAGGGTAGGAACCGTTGTTTAAAAACATCAACGTCCATCAGTATCGCCCTTAATAATTTCCAGTTTTGTGCTCATTGATTACCCGGTCTAGATCGGACGGGCTGATCTTTCCTTTGATACGGATTAACGCATTGTCGCTTCCTGTCGTGAATATGACCAGTTCACGGATCATATCCTCTTTTATTTTGACAAGAACTTTCGTGCGACTGTCCCTTTCATTTGCCGTAACCATCGTCTCATAATCAGGATCTCTCAGGTTCCGTATGGCGGTAGACAGTCGGTCTTTCACCTCTTGGGCACAATTATCAAATTCAAGGATCTCTATACCGTTTACTCCCATTGTCTCGGTGAACAGGCTGGCTAGCTTCATCGTTATGTTTCCGATATTTACGGAAGTAACATCGCTTTCACCCCGGAAAGCATTGAATAATTGATCCATCTTCTGCTGCCCGTATCCTACTTGGCTGATAAGGAGGATGGCCAGTAACGCTAGTAATCTTTTCATTGTAATTGACTTTTTCGTTAATACTATGTTTTTGGATAGCCCTTTGTCCGTGCGCCTTAGAGTGGGGCTTTCACAAAGAAGACGGGATAAGGGATTTGTTTGTTACAAAAATAGGCAAAAAAAGAATTATTTTTTATTCAACTTAGGTATCCAAATGCAGGCAACTAAGTCGTGAAACTTAATCTCCTTACCATCGAAGTAGAATTTGTATGAGTATTTATATCCTTTATTCCAACAGGTGCCTTCCGGAATGATGTATTTGTAAGTTCTTCCATTGATAGTAAAGATCGCCTCAACTTCTTTTTCCCGGATAGGAGAGTAGGTAGGGACTATACGGATATTTTGCTCCTCCGCTTTTGCGTGTCGTAAAGTTACGGATGGATCTATTGTAAGTAAAGTGGCCTTGTGTGCCCCGGGAGTTCCTTTGATATTTCCGGTTACGATATCCATTGTGCCGGTATACTGCAAGGTATTACCTCCCGCACGGTTACCGATCTGTATGGAGGTTAGCTTGAATAGCCCGTTAATGTTCGAATCTTGATATATTTCGAATGAGAGAAGTGATAACGCGTAATTCATGGAGAGTTTCGCAAGCGGAGATTTACGGTTAACCTCTTTTTGACCTTGCGAGAGCCTCCCATATTTATAAAAGGGGGTTTCCGCCGCGATTGGGGATATTTTGATCGGTATGGAGGTGGGATCTAACGGTATTTGTACTTTATAAGGAGAGTAAGCGTAGATCATGACTGGTCGATTAGATCTGAGGAATACCTGCGGTGTTTGTTTCCATTTTAAAGAACCTTTTGATGAGCCTACAGCCTTTGATTTTACGTTTTTATAAAGAGATGCGCCTTTATATAAACTGTCTTGATTACCATAGGTTATAAATAATCCTATTTCGGACCCTTCGGGCAGAATTTCGGTGAATACTGAAGAACCTGCTGTATAGGACCGGGTGGTCATTTCAAGAACCGACTTTCGTGCGGTTGATTTCTCTTTGGACATCCACTGTTGATTTTCATGACGTCCGGTAAAGATGATTAACAAGATAGTAATTAATAATAATTTGTTCATTTTGTCTGATGTTTTAATGGAACCTTTCAAACAATAAACATTTGAGCCAATATAGTTTATTATTCTATTACTATTAATTATCATTCCTGTTAT
>ERZ773114.3821-NODE-3821-length-11903-cov-3.681634_pt1 | contig 11903 bp, 4 predicted proteins | sample MGYA00580564_ERZ773114 | MGnify/ENA primary metagenome ERZ773114 (study PRJEB29015, sample SAMEA2737836) | human gut metagenome | biome: human gut; feature: human-associated habitat; material: faeces | place: China | collected 2012 ...
GACGCGCGGCCTCGTCCTTCTTCGCCGTGCAGGGCATGATCGAAATCACGCGGATGCGGTCCTTCTTGATCTTGAGCGCCTTGGGAAGCCAGGTTTTGGCAAGCGCTCCGAAGATCCCCTGGGGCGAGCGCGTCGTGGAGACGTGCTCGATCAGATCCGCGGCCGACTTTTCCACGTGGTTGATCCAGCCCGGACAGCACGAGGTGAACATCGTGTCGGGACGGTCGAGCCGGTTTTCGCGCTTCATCTTTTCGAGGCGCTCGATCAGTTCGGTGCCTTCCTCGAGAATCGTCACGTCGGCCGACCAGCGCGTGTCACAGACGAGGTCGGCGCCGAGCTTCTTGAGGCCGGCGACGAGGAAGCCCTCGAGATTTTCGCCCGCGGGAAGCCCCATGGCTTCGCCGATCGTGAAGCGCACGGCCGGGGCCATCTGCACGACGGTCGTGACGGACGGGTCTTCAAAGAGTTCGAGCGCGCGCTCGCACTGATCCTTGACGGCGATCGCGCCCGTCGGACAGACGAGCGAACACTGGCCGCACTGAATGCAGCGGTCGGAGGCGCCCCAGGGCGTGCCGTCAAAGCCTACGGCGGCTTCGGTTCCGAAGCCTTCGAGCGTGATGGCGCCCACGCCGTGCACCTGTCGGCAGACTTCAAGGCAGCGCAGACAGCGGATGCACTTGTCGGGCGTGAAGGTGAGGGCGGGAGCCGTGTCGTCGGTGCCGTGACGGTTCACAAAGCGCCCCGAGAGGCTCGAGACGTCGAGACCCACGGTCTTCGCAACCGTCTGGAGTTCGCAGTCGCCGTGGCGCGGACATTCGGAGCAGCGCTCGCAGTGGTCGGCAAAGAGGAGTTCCGCCTGGAGCTTACGCATGCTTCGCAGCTGCGCGCCCGTCGTGCGCACGCGAAGGCCTTCCTTCATGCGCGTGTCGCAGGCCGTGACGGTGCGGGTGCGGTCCTTCTCCACGATTTCCACGAGACACATGCGGCAGGTCCCGGGACGGTGGTGGAGCGCCGCGAATTCGCAGAGCGTAGGAATGAAGACCCCTTCGCGGCGGGCGACCTCGAGAATCGTTTCGCCTTCGGTGAAGCGGACGGGGACGTCGTTCAAAAATGCTTTCATCTTTCTCTCCCCGATCAGTCTTCGAGTTCGCTCTTCCCGGGAATGGGACGAAGCGTGGACACGGCAAAGATTCGGTAGCAGCGCATGCAGCGCGAGGCTTCCGTGAGGGCGTCGTCGTGCGAGAGACCGTGTTCGGCCTCCTCCCACGAGGACTTGCGAACGTCCGCCGCCAGATGCGTCTGCTTCTGGCGCGGAACGAGCGGCACTTCGCGGTGCGGCTTTTCGCCGTCGAGCAACTTCGCTTCGCGGATCATGGCGCTCATGCGCTGGCGCGGGATGAAGCCCGTCGCGTGCGTCATGAGGTATTCGTGAATCGAATTCGCGGCGATTTCACCCTGGGCCATCCCCCAGATGAGGCTCGTCGGGCCCGCGGCGGCGTCGCCGCCCGCGAAGACCCCTTCGCGGCTCGTCTCGAGGGCGTCGTTCACGACGATCGTCCCGCGGCGCGAGAGCTCGATCCCGTCCGCTTCGCAGAAGACCGACGTGTCGGTCTTCTGACCGATCGCGGCGATCACGGTGCTGCAGGGAATGACGAATTCGCTCCCTTCGATGGGCTTCACGGACCGGCGGCCCGAAGCGTCGGGTTCGCCTTCGCGCATGCGGATGAGCTTGATTCCGGTGACGCGGCCGTCTTCCGTGAGGATTTCCACGGGCGCCGTGAGGAAGTCGAAGTCGATGTCCTCTTCCATGGCGGCGGTGATTTCCTCCGGGTCGGCCGGGGCCGAGAGGCGCGTGCGGCGGTAGGAGACCGTGATTTTGCCCGCGCCCTTCAGAAGGCGGCGCGCCGTGCGGCAGCAGTCCATGGCGACGTTCCCGCAGCCCACGACCACGATGTCGCCCTCAAGCGTCGGCGTTTCGCCGCGCGTCTGCGCGTGCTCGACGTCGACGAGGAAGTCGAGTCCCTTCAAGTAGCCCTTGGCCGTGGTGTCTTCACCGGGGAGGCCGAGATACTGCCCGAGGGCGCAGCCGATCCCGAGGAAGACCGCCTTGTAGCCGCGGTGAAAGAGTTCGTCGATCGTGAAGTCGCGCCCGAAGGTCTGGCCGAACTTGTAGTTGCCGCCCAGGCGCGTGATCACGTCCGTTTCGGTTTCGAGAAGCTTGTTCGGGAGGCGGTAGGCGGGAATGCCGATGCGCGCCATCCCGCCCGCGTGGGCTTCCTGCTCGAAGATGTCGACGCGGTAGCCGCGGCGAAGCAAGTGGTAGGCGCAGTTGATCCCCGCGGGGCCCGCGCCCACGATCGCGACCGAGGTGGAAACGGGGGAGACCGGACGCTCTTCCTTCGGGAAGAAGTCTTCGATCGCGGCGCCCGCTTCGTCGGCCGCGTGGCGCTTGAGTTCCTTGATGCCGACCGCCGTGTCGATCTGGTTTCGCAGACACGCCTTTTCGCAGGGACGAACGCAGACGCGCCCGCAGGAGCCGACGAGCGGATAGTGGCGCAGCAGAACGGTCGTCGCGAGTTCGGGGTGGCCGTCGCGGATGTAGTCGATGTAGCGCGGAATGTTGACGTGCGAGGGGCAGGCCTCGATGCAGGGAGCGGTCGCCACGGCGTAGAAGTCGCGCGTCGTCTCGGGCATCGCGGGAGCGCGGCGCAGCATTTCGGGGAAATATTCGAGCGCGCCCCAGAGCGGTTCGGGAGCGGTCTGGCCGATGCCGCAGAGACTCGTCTCGCGCATCTGCACGAGAAGCGCGCGGATGCGGTCCCAGTCGACCGATTCGCCTTCGCCGCGGGCGGCCTTCTCAAGCGCTTCGTCGATGAGGATCGTCCCCATGCGGCAGGGCGTGCAGCGTCCGCAGGAGAGGCTCTTGGCGCGCGCGTAGTACTGACGCAGAAACTCCGCGAGCGTCACGCGCATGTCGAACATCAGAAAACCCTGCGGACCCGCGAAGCCCGCCACGGGGTTTCCTTGATTGAAGGTGAGAAGCGTCTCGAGGGGGAGCTCGCTTTGCGCGCCGTCGGGGGCGCGGCGACGATAGTCGTACACCTTCCCCTTCCAAACGCCGTAGATGAGTTCGTCCATACAGGTCTTCCTTGGCGGTCCGATGGTTCTGCCGTCCCCTCCGTACGCGGACGGAAGGGGAGGTAGAAATTTTTATCTATAGAATAAATTCTATTCTAATGGAAAATTTTCTATTGCGGAAGCACGACGCTTCCGCGCCGAAAATTATCCAAAGCCCGAAGAGTCTAGCGGGGAGCGCGGATTTTGTCGAGCTTCTTTTTCGCCGATCTTCTCGTCTTTGTGACGGATTCTTCGGGAGGAGGGGCGGAATCGGAGCTCGAAGGAAGCCCGCCCGCAAAATCGGCTAGACTTGGAAAAACGGACATAGAAAAAACTCTAGACCCCGAGAGACGTCATGCATCCGATTCTTCTTTCCTACGTTCCCGTCGCCGACATGGTCGCGCGCACCTTCGGCGAAGACTGCGAAGTGCTTCTTCACGACCTCACGACGCCGCAGCATTCGATCGTGCACGCCGCCAACAACCGCGTGACCGGCCGGCGCATCGGCGAGAGCTTCCGAAACCTCGTGCAAAAGGCGCTCTTCAGCGGTGACCGAGGGGAAGGGGAGGACTTCGTCGCCAACTATTACTACGAGTTCGAGGGACGGCTCATCCGCTCCTCGAGCCTCTTGATTCGGGACGAAAAGGGGACGTTGATCGGTGCGATGTGCATCAACGTCGACTGCACGCACCTGCGCGAGAACATGCGCTGGCTCTCCCGCGCGATGCCCGACTTCGACGAGGCGGGACTCGCCCGAGCCTCGGCCCGCAAGACCGAAGCGGCCGTCGAAGGGGACCGCAACGTCCAGAAGATGGTCTACGACCTCATCGACAAGATCCTTAACGAAGCGCGCGACACCGACACCAAGGAGCGGCGCATCGAAGTGATCCGCTTCATGAACGAGCGCGGGATCTTCCTCATGAAGGGAGCGCTCGAGCGAGTGGCGGACCGTCTCGGGATCTCGAAGGTGACGGTCTACAGCTATCTCGACGAAGTGCGCAGGAAATAAGGAAGATTCCTTCGTACCTCAACGAGTATAAAAATTAGGGTTTTTACTCTCCCTCGTGCAAGTTATGCCGTAACGAAAGTGTAGGACTCGCAGGCCTACAATGTGCCGATTACGTCCAATCGCCCCTCATACAAGGAGAGTAAGAATGCTGATGGGTGAACCCGTTTCTACCAAGGCGCGGAGCAATGGTTTCCGCGTCTCTCTTTTGGCCGGCGCCGTCGCCGGTGCCTTTGGTCTCGTTCTTTCTCAGTCGGCCCTCGCGGCCTATGTGCTCGGTAGCCCGACGCTCGACGAGATCTTCAAGGTAGGTGACACCGATTTGTCCGTCGTACGCGTCTACAACGACGCCGACCCCAATGGCACAGCCGATGCGTTGGTGCACGGCGCGGTGGTGAAGGAAGATTTCACCGGTTCCCTCACTGTAAACGCCCTTTTGGATCAGGAGATCTTCAATTCGGTTCGCGGCACAAATGGTTTTGACACTTTCGGTCAAAGCAAAGGAAGTTTTGACACTTCCTACTTAAGCGGGGTAGCGATTTTCAACAGCCGGACTTCGGCTGTCACGCTCGAAAATGCTTCCATTTCTGCAGAGGTGAAGGGTCTTTCGGGCAATCCGTATGTCGAAGTGGCCGGCGTGACGCAGTACAACGGCTCCATTGCCTTCACCGGCGCCACCACGACCATTTCCTCGTCGAGTGATCTGCAGAGCGAACCCAGCCGCGATTGGGATTCGGTGGTCTACGGCTTTGAAATTGAAAACCCGATCGGCAAGGCCGATTGGAGGCGCACGGCGACTTTCTCGGCGGACACGACCACGATTACGGCTACTTCCACCGCTGAGGCGAAAGGCCTCAATGCGCTCGGCGTGTACTTCGCCGCCGACTCGCTCGACGTGCCCGCCATTACGTTTGCCCGCGGCGACACGACCGTCACGGCAGAAAACAAAATGACCGGCAACGAGTGGGCCTACGGCATCCTCATGCACAATTCCGACGGCAACAGCGTCGATACGGATGCCAAGATTTCCGTCAACGAAGGTGCATCGCTCACGATCAACGCCAAGGGCGGTGAAACGGTCGGGATCTACGCCGACGACGGCGTTTTCGTTTCGGACGGTACGCTCACGATCAAAGCGGAAGGACTCGGTGAAGATACCGTCGGTATTTTTGCTTTGGGCAACGCCAATCTGACCTTCAACGGTGAGACGACCGTCGAAGCCAAGGGGCAAAATGCCTACGCTCTCCGTGTACAACTTGCCGAACAGATTCCGGAAGGCATGATTGATGAAGGACAAGTCTTCGATGAGGCGAAACTTTTCCCGACGCGAGAAAACTTTAACGTGACGTTCAACGGCGTGACGACGCTCACCGGCGATGTGTACGTCGGCAACGGGATGACCGTGACGATGAACAATGACCAAACGACCGTGAACGGAAATTTGGATCTCAAAGGTCGGATCAACGGAGAGGGGCAGCTCACGCTCAACGGCGGAGGTACCATCGGCAACCTCGCCGTGCTGGCTCAGGAGGTACTGACCTTCCAGAGCGGCACGTTCGAAAGTGCCGGCAGGGTTCGGGCCGACACAATCACGATCGGCAGTGGTGCGAGTCTGGAGGTCACCGGCGGCACGCTCACTTCGTCGTCGTCTCAGTTCTTCACGAATTCTCTTGGTGATGACGGAAAAACCACCGATGCTGGCGAACTTAAGGCTGGCCTGACGGTCACGGGCGGTACGCTTGTCGTCAACGATGCCAAGTGGAACCTCGACTACTCCAAATATGTGGCGGGCATTCTCAGCCAGAATGAAAATGCCGGCACGGCCACCTTCACCGGAGAGCTCGTTGACTCGGACGGACAAACGGTGACTGAGCTGAACGCGGGAGATGTTGACGCGGGCTTCTCTGCGACCTCTGTGAATGTCAAGGTTTCGGAGAACATCAACAAGGACATCGGCTCCAAGTCGCTCGTCGTGACGTCAGGGAACACCGTTGGGGTGGAAACTGGTAAAACGGTCACGCTTTTCGGTTCCGCGAACGCTTCCGGTCAGGAACTCGTTCAGTTCGCGCCAGAAGCTGAAAATACGACCGTTGAAGTGAACGGTACGTTGCAGCTCGGCGGTACGGCCGTAAGCGACCTTCAGGGCACGATTTCGCATGAAGTGACACTGAAGAGTAAAGACGCCACACTCGCAGTGGATGCCGGCACGTTCCACGTTGATACGATTTCCGGCGACGGCAAAATCGAGGTGGGCAATGACGAGTCGGCTGGGACCCTCTCGGTGGCGAATCTTTCGCATGAAGGTCTCATCTTCCTGGATCCGTCCTGGAAGGACGGAGAAGAGATCGAAGACGGTTCCTTCCTTACGGCGGAGGACTTTGCTGCGGACGGTAAGCTCAACGCCCAGATTGTCGTAGGTCAAAATTCGACCGTTGTTTTCGGCGGTACGAAGGACGATGCGATCAAGGCCTTTAAGCAGACCGGGCTGAACTACGGCGGCGGGATTGCCGACGACGTAACGGCCGTGTTCTACACCGCCAAGGCTTTTGATATTTCCAAGAGTGAAAAGGCTGTCATTCGGGTTGACGGCAGTCTCACCTCCGAATCAACGCTTCCTTCGTTGACGGCTGGATTCTTTACCGTAGCTGATAAAGGGCTTGTCATGATCGATGGAAAGGCGCTCGGCGACGAACCCGCCATCAAGGCCAAGACGATTGAATTTGCCGAAGGTTCGCACATCCGCATCGTGAACCTCACGAAGGACAGCGCGGGCACGCTGATGGCCGCAGACACTCTCAGTATTACGGAAGACGTCATCAAAGACGCCAAGAGTTCAAGCGCCATGGTTTCGCTTGTCCTGACACCGAAGGAAGGAAATTTGAGTTATGAAACAGAGCTCAAGCGCGCCGAAGACGTCTTCGTTGGTTTTTACGGCAATTCTTGGATGAATATGCTCTATCAATCGGGTGAAAACCACACGGAATCGGCCGATAAAACCGCGAGATTCCTCTCCCGCATGGGCGAGTACGGTCGTTATGGGATTGCCTCGGCGTCTCAAGCCGTCGACGTCGGCAACCAGGCAATGGCTCTTGCCGCCACGGCGGGCGTCTACAACGTCGCGCTCGATTCGTCGAAGCTAATGAACCGTTCGCTCGAACGCCGCATGACGCTTGCCGACAACTTCGACCGCACGAAGGGTCTTACGGTCTGGGCCGACGTCTTTGGCACCACGAACCAGGCCGACAGCCTCTACGGCGACGGCGGCTACGACATGGACCTCTACGGCGGCGTCCTCGGTGCCGACGTGGAGGTGGTGCCGGACGCCATCCTCGGTGCGGCTCTGACGGTCGGTACGGGCGACGGCGGCTCGAAGGACGCCGCGATCGACGTCGACAACGACGCCGACTTCTTCGGCCTCTCCGTCTACGGCAGCCACCGCATCGGCAACTGCAACGGCATGATCGACATCGGTTGGATGCACACGAAGTCCGACCTCTCGGCCACGGCTTTCGGCATGTCGATCGGCGACGAAGTGAAGGCCGATGCCTTCACGATCGGCTTCGGTGCCGAACATCTCATGAAGTTCGGTTCCGTCAACGTCGTGCCGCACGTCGGCATCCGTTGGACGCGCCTTGACGTCGACGGCTACGAAGGCGCCTTCAAGACCGAAGACGACACCATGAACATTTTCACGCTCCCGATCGGCGTTGCCTTCTCCGGCAACCTCAACGCGGGCGGCTGGAAGCTCGCTCCCATGGTGGACCTCGCGGTCGTGCCGTCCTTCAGCGACGACGAAGCCGAAAGCAAGGTTCGTTGGCAGGGCGTTTCCGAAACGGTGAAGACCCAGGTCGTGGACGACGCTCCCTTCCAGGCCTCGCTCGGCATCAACGCCCAGAATGGCAACTGGACGATCGGCGCTTCGTACGACCTCGGCGTCGGCGGCGACGACCGTCTCGACAACGCGTTCACGGTCCGCGCCCGCTACGCGTTCTAACCTCCGTTTCCAAGGATGATCCGCTTCGCAGGGAGCGGTTCATCCCCAAAGACGAATCGGCCCGCCTCCGGTACAGTCCGGAAGCGGGCCTTCTTTTTGCGGTCCCGCAGGTTTTGCGTCCTGCGGGATCTGGTCTTGGGAGGCAGACCTCCCGTTTCTCAAGCGCTTATCGGCCGGCGAGAACCTTGGCGAAGGCTTCCGCCGCGTACTCGACGTTGCCGCGGTTGAGTCCGGCCACGCAGATGCGGCCGTTTGCGACGCCGTAGACGGCGTATTTTTCGCGAAGCTCCGTCATCATTTCTTTCGTGAAGCCCGTGAAGGAGAACATCCCCTTTTGTCCGACGACAAACGAAAGGTCCACGCCGTGGCGCTCGCCTGCCTCGGCGAAAAGCCGCCGCATAAGCACCATGCGCTCGCGCATTTCGTCGACTTCCTTGCGCCAGCGGGCTTCGAGTTCGGGGTCGGCGAGGACTTCCGCGACGACCGAGCCCGCGAACTTCGGAGGATTCGAATAGGTGGAGCGAACGAGGCTCTTCAAAATGGATTCGACCGTGCGCTTTTCCTCATTCGAGCGCGTGAGGACGTGCAGGGCCCCGGCGCGCTGACCATAGAGTGCAAAGTTCTTCGAAGAGGACGCCGCAACGAGCGCCGCGACGCCTTCGTCGGCGAAAAGGCGCGGGGCGTAGCCGTCCTCGTCGAGTCCGTCGCCCAATCCCTGATAGGCGATGTCGAGAAGCGGGACGAGATTGCGTTCCTTCACGATTTTCACGACTTCGCTCCAGGCGTCCCTCGGGAGGTCCACGCCCGTCGGGTTGTGGCAGCACGCGTGAATGAGAACCATCGTGTTGGCGGGAAGGGTCGAAAGCGCCGAGCGCATCCCGTCAAAGCGAAGGCCGCCGAGCGTGCGGTTGTAGTAGGGGTAGGTGGCGACCTCGAGCCCCGCGAGCTTGAAGATCGCGATGTGGTTGCCCCAGGTCGGATCCGACACGACGACGAGTTTTACGCCGAGAACGTTTTTCGCAAAGAGCGCCGCGAGGTAGAGCGCTCCCGTGCCGCCGATCGTCTGCACGGTGGCCGTGCGCTCGGAGAGCGCCGGGGCGCGCTCGGCGCCGAAGAGAAGACGACGCACGCTCTCGTTGTAGGTGGGAAGGCCCGACATCGGGATGTAGGCGTGGGGTTCGCGGCGCGCAAGGACGCGCTTCGTCGCTTCCTCCACGGTCGGAAGGAGCGGCATCACGCCCGCGTCGGTGAGGTAGGCGCCCACCGTGAGGTTCACCTTTTCGGGACGTTCGTCCTTCTGAAAGAGTTCGTTGAGCCCGAGGATGGGATCGTCGGGGCGGGGTTGAAGTTGGGAAAAAAGTTCGTTTTGCATGAATGCCGTCCTCGTCGTGCGAAGTGAAAGTCCCTCCACTATACGGCGGGACGGGGACGGACGGGGCGCCGCGCAAAAAGAAAATTCTCCTTTTGCACGGCTTCTCAAACCGACTGAGATGTTTCGCCTACGGCATTCTTATGACCCGCGAAGGAGTAGGCCTTCGAGGGCTTTACGCCGCGGGTTCGAGCACCTTGATGATCTCCGCTTCGATCGCAAGAAGCGTCGCTTCGTCGCGCAGCACGGGGCCGTCGATGAGGAATACGTCTTCGACGCGCTCGCCGAGCGTTGTAATTTTCGCCGTCTGCAGGTTGATGTTGTGCCGCGCGAGAATCTCGGAGATGTCGTAGACGAGTCCGAGACGGTCCGTACAGATGACGTTTAAAAGCCAGGCCTTTCCCGAAGCGGTCGGAACGATCGTGACCATGGGGCGCGTCGGGAAGTGGCGCGAGCGGCGCGAGAGCTTTCCGCGGCGGGGTTTGGGAACGGGGTTCGCAACGTTGAGCGCCTCGGGAAGCTCGCGCTCGATTTTCCGGGCGGTGCGTTCGGGCGTGTCGTGCTCGAAGGGATCCGTCACAAGAAGCGTGTCGAGCGCCCATCCGTGCTGCGTCGTGTGAATGCGCGCGTCCATGATCGAGAGGCTCTTGGCGCCGAAGTACGCGACCATGCGAAGGAAGAGGTCCTTCTGGTCGGGCGTGTAGACGAGCACCTGCAGGCCCCCGAGCGTCGGGTGTTCGCGCACGCGCACGAGCGGCGTGCGGTCCTCAAGGTGCCCCGCCGTCGAGAGGGCGTGCCAGACGATGTCGTCCGTCGTGTTTCGAAGGAAGTAGACGACGTCGAGCTCGCGCCAAAGCGCGTCGCGTTCGGCCTCGGAGAGTTTTCCTTCGAGTCTTGCGCACACTTCGCGGCGGCGTTCGAGCACGGCGGTCTTCGGCGTCACCCACGTTCCCTTGAGGCGCGAGAGCGTGGTGCGGTAAAGCGCCTCGAGAAGCTGCGCCTTCCAGGGGTTCCACACCTTGGGACTCGTCGCGCGGATATCGGCGACCGTGAGGAGATAGAGGGCGTCGAGCCGCTCCTTCGTCTTCACGACCTTCGCGAAGGCGTCGATCACCTGCGGGTCGGAAATGTCGCGCTTTTGCGCCGTGAGGCTCATCGTGAGGTGTTCGCGCACGAGAAAGCACATGAAGTCGATGTCTTCCTCGGCAAAGTGCATGGAGCGCGCCCAGGCTTCGAGGCGCTTCGCTCCGATTTCCTCGTGCCGGCCCCCGAGGCCCTTTCCGATGTCGTGAAAGAGGCCCGCGATGAGAAGGCGCCAATTGCGGTCGAGCCCCGCCATGATGTCCGAGCAGAAGGGATATTCATGCGCGAAGTCGCTTCGCGCAAAGCGCCGGATGTTCCGAACGACGCGAAGCGTGTGCTGATCGACCGTGAAGATGTGATAGAGGTCGTGCTGCATCTGCCCGACGATGTGCCGGAAAGGCAGAAGATAGCGCCCGAGAATCCCCCAGAGGTTCATCTGCTTCAGGGCGTGGTAGGTACCGCGCGGGAGCTGCAGGATCTTGAGGAAGGTTTCGTGGTTCTTCGGATCGTTTCGGAAGTCGTCGTCGATGCCGAGCGACGCGTGCCAGAGGGCGCGCAGAAGGCGCGTCGACATGCGCTTCAACTCCATGTGCTCGGCAAAGACGAGGAAGGTCTCGAGCATGGCGCTCGGACGCTTTTCAAAGAGCTTCGGGTCGTCGATGTCCATTTCGTCGCCGCGGGCCGTAAAGCCCGGCGCGATCGGAAGAACCTTCGCGCCCGTCATGTCGCCGAGAAGGCGGTCGGAGAGCGCATAGAGTTGCAGCTGCGACATCTGAACGACCTGCTGGGCGTTTCGGTAGTAGGCCTTCATGAGGCGCTCAGAGGCGCGCATGGGGCCGGCCGGCAGCCACCCGAGGCGCTGTGCGAGCGCTTCCTGCAGGTCGAAGATCAGACGGTCTTCGTGGCGCTTTGCGCAAAGGTGCAGGTTGATGCGAAGGTGACTGAGAAAGTCGTGGACGCGGTAGAGCGTTTCGACTTCCTCTTCGGAGAGAAGCCCCGACTTCGAGAGGTCTCGAAAGTCGGTCGCGATGTGCGCGGCCTTCGCGCACCAGAGAAAGACCTGAATGTCGCGCAGGCCCCCGGGGCTCTCCTTGATGTTGGGTTCGAGCGAATAGGGGGTGTCTTCGTAGCGCTGATGGCGCCGCGCGAGTTCGAGCATCTTCTTCTGAAAGAAGTCCTTGGCGTCGAGTTGGGCGTGAAAGCGCTCGAGCGCACGGGTGAGAAGCGCTTCGTCTCCGCGCAGGAGACGCTCTTCGAGGTAGGTCGTCGCAACCGACACGTCGCCCGCGGCCTCTTCGAGAAAGGCCGTTTCACTTCGCACCGAGGCGCCTACG
>ERZ773114.3823-NODE-3823-length-11901-cov-6.147729_pt1 | contig 11901 bp, 9 predicted proteins | sample MGYA00580564_ERZ773114 | MGnify/ENA primary metagenome ERZ773114 (study PRJEB29015, sample SAMEA2737836) | human gut metagenome | biome: human gut; feature: human-associated habitat; material: faeces | place: China | collected 2012 ...
TTCACTGTTCAGTTATCAAGGTTCTTTGTGTTTTGTTGCTGACCTGCAACTTTTATAGAATATCATGTCTGTCAGCTTTTGTCAACAACTTTTTTCATTTTTTTAATTCTTATCTCCCGCCGCAACAGGCGTTTCCTGCGCGGTGGAGTTTTATAATAGCACGTCATTTTCTGGATGTCAACACGATTTTGCCATATTTATTAAAGTAGGTCATTTGTCGTTTTTTATCTAAATTATTTGAATTGTGTGTTCAATTCATTTTTCTTTGGATAAAATATAGCGGATGGCATCCTGTACGTTGCTGACACCCACTACATTTATATTTGGATTCTTCTTCAATCCTGCTTTACAAACTTCAGGTAGAATGCAGGTGGTAAAGCCAAGCTTCTCAGCTTCCTGCACACGCTGTGCCGCCATACTGACTGCACGTACTTCGCCACTTAATCCTACCTCTCCAAAGCAGATGGTCTTCTCATCAATTGGAACATCTTTATAGCTGGATACAATCGCAAGCACAATACCCAAATCAATTGCGGGTTCATTCATACGGATACCCCCGGCAATATTTACATATGCATCGCAGGAACTTAAAGACAGTCCCAGTCTCTTTTCTAATACAGCCATCAGAAGATTGACCCTGTTATAATCCGTTCCTGCAGCTGTTCTTCTTGGCATTCCAAAATTACTGTGGCACACCAGTGCCTGTATTTCCAAAAGAATCGGACGGGTTCCCTCCATAGAGCATGCCACTACAGAACCGGATGCTCCTTCCGGCTTTCCACTTAACATATATTCTGAAGGATTTTCCACTTCCCTTAACCCTTCGTTACACATTTCAAATACACCTATCTCATTCGTGGAACCAAAACGGTTCTTCACGCCACGCAATATACGATATGCCGCATGACGGTCACCTTCAAAATACAATACCGTATCTACCATATGTTCTAACACACGGGGGCCTGCCACAACACCCTCTTTGGTCACATGGCCGACAATAAAAATAGAAATACCAAGCCCCTTTGCAATCTGCATCAGAACTCCGGTTGCTTCCCGGACCTGGGAAACACTGCCGGGCGCCGATGTAATATTTTCATTATACATGGTCTGAATTGAGTCAATGACCACGATTTCCGGTTTTGTTCTGTTAATCACTTCTTTGATAGTATCCAGATTGGTCTCACAAAGCAGTGATAAAGTATCGCCAAATTCTCCGATACGCTCTGCACGAATTTTTATCTGCTGCAGGGATTCCTCTCCGGAAATATATAATACATCGGTCTTCTGCAGGGAAAGATTCCGGCACACCTGTAAAAGCAGCGTGGATTTTCCAATTCCAGGATCTCCACCGACTAAAACAAGGGAACCTTTTACGATTCCACCTCCCAAAACCCGGTCTAACTCTTTTAGTCCTGTAGTCAGCCGCTCTTCCCGTCCTGTTTTAATATCTGCAATTTTTACAACTTCTGCTTTCGCTGCTTCCTTCCGCACTTTTGCAGGTGCTGATTTATCTATCACTTCTTCTACAAAAGTATTCCACCCGCCGCATCCCGGGCACTGTCCCATCCATTTGGATGATTCATAGCCACAGTCCTGGCAGAAAAATACGGTTGCTTTTCCCTTTGCCATCTATTTTCCCCCTTATTCTTGCAATAACTGTCTTTCTTGCTACTCGCGTAAATTAGTAAAAAGAGAACCCAATCCGCTGGAATTGGATTCTCTTTCTTATCATCTTATTGATATATCCATTTATACTCTGGATACTTTTACTGCAACCGGAGTTTCCGGATCTAATTCAACGCTAAGTGTTAATTTACCACCTAAATTGGTCTTCATCTGACCAATTGATTTTCCTGCTACAAATACATCATACTCTGTCTCTTCCATTAAGCCAAGTGTAATCTCTGCATCTTCCGGTCCTTCTACTTCAAATTCCACACCGTTTTCGGATGCTGCCATATTTGTAACTGCAGTTCCTGGAACAGATTCATATACAAACATTCCATTTCTCTCTAATTTGGTAATCTCACGAAATGTCTTAACTTTGTACAAATCTCCCGCATGTTCAAAATTGTCCAGTTTGGATTTTGCTCCCAGTGTATAATCTCCAAAACTGATTGTTCCGTTTGCTTCTGAACGAATTAATTCTGCAACTACAGCCATTTTTTATCCTCCTATAAGCCACTATCCCACGATGGCTTTTTCGTAAATTTTATGAAAATATTATAGCTTATCTCGACACATTTTTCCAGTTATTTTGATGAATTCACAACGGTTTTTATTTCCTTTTTTACCATGCGGATTTCCACATCATCTCCCGGCTTGATTTTACCGGATAAAATCTCTTCTGCCAGCATATCTTCTATCTGTGTCTGTATCATACGCCGCAATGGTCTTGCTCCATATTTCGGATTGTATGCCTTCTCAGCAATGTATCCTTTTACGCTGCCGGTTATGGTCAGATGGATACCCATCTGTTTTTCACACCGGTCAATTAAAGATTTGCTTAAAATGGTGACAATCTTCTTCATGTCCTCTTTATTGAGAGCCCGGAATACAATGGTCTCGTCAATTCGGTTTAAGAACTCCGGCTTAAAGATTCTCTGGACTTCTTCCATTACACCATTTTTCATGTATTCATAATTCTTCTTTTCATCTTCGCCTGCAGCAAATCCAAGCTTCTTCGGTGCAATGATAGACTGCGCCCCTGCATTGGAAGTCATAATAATAATCGTATTCTTAAAATCTACCCGTCTGCCCTGGGCATCTGTAATCTGTCCATCATCCAGTACCTGAAGCAATACATTAAATACATCCGGGTGTGCCTTTTCAATTTCATCAAAAAGAATAACAGAATATGGTTTTCTTCTGACCTTTTCGCTGAGCTGGCCGCCTTCTTCATAACCTACATAACCTGGCGGTGAACCAATCATTTTAGAAACACTGTGCTTCTCCATGTACTCTGACATATCAACACGAATCATTGCCTGCTCATCGCCAAAGACAGCCTCTGCCAGTGCCTTTGTTATCTCTGTTTTACCAACTCCGGTCGGTCCTAAGAAAAGGAAGGAACCTATCGGACGATGCGGATCTTTTAATCCTACCCGTCCTCTTCTGACTGCTCTTGCCACTGCACTGACTGCCTCTTCCTGTCCTACTACACGCTTATGCAGTGTCTTTTCCAGACGGTTGAGACGTGCAGCCTCGCCCTCTGCCAGTCTCTTCACCGGTATCTTTGTCCAGTCAGATACAATTTCTGCAATTTCATTTTCTCCGACAACCAGTTTCTTCTTGTCTGCATCCCGATGGTATTTTTCCACCTGCTTTTCGTATTTCTTCCGGGCAGCTTCCTTCTCCTTGCGGATTGCCCCGGCATCTTCAAACCGCTGTTCCATCAATGCCGTCTCCATATTGTCCTCTAACTGAGCAACCTTACGTTCCAGTTCACCAATCTTCTCCGGCATTTTAAATCCGCCAAGGCGAACCTTCGAGGAAGCCTCATCCATCAAATCAATGGCCTTATCCGGCAGATAACGGTCTGCAATATAACGGGCAGACAGCTTCACTGCCGCTTCTATTCCCGCATCTGTAATCTGTACATGATGATGCTTTTCATAGCGTTCTCTTAATCCCTTTAATATCTCTATCGCCTGCTCTTCCGTCGGCTCTTCCACCGTTACCGGCTGGAAACGACGTTCCAGGGCTGCATCTTTTTCAATATATTTACGGTATTCTTCTAATGTGGTTGCTCCGATTAATTGTATTTCTCCACGGGCAAGGGATGGCTTTAAAATATTGGATGCATCAATAGCACCTTCCGCTCCACCTGCTCCGATAATGGTATGAAGTTCATCTATGAAAAGAAGTACATTTCCTGCTTCTGTCACTTCACGAATGACTTTCTTAATCCGCTCTTCAAATTCTCCACGGTATTTAGAGCCTGCTACCATTCCGGATAAATCCAGTGTTACCACTCGTTTTCCCCGGACTGTATCCGGAACCAGTCCGGATGCAATACGCTGGGCAAGTCCTTCTGCAATAGCTGTCTTTCCAACTCCCGGCTCTCCAATCAGGCATGGATTATTTTTCGTCCTGCGGCTTAAAATCTGAATCACGCGGGCGATCTCTGCCTCTCTGCCAATCACCGGATCTATCTCACCATAGGCTGCCATAGCAGTTAAATCCCTGGAATACTGATCTAAGGTTGGCGTTACTTCTACTGCTTTCTTTTTTCCGGATTTGCTTGCCGCAATCTCCTCTTTATAGCGGTTTGCGTCTTCTCCCATGGCTACCAGAGTCTCGATATAAATCTTCTGGATATTCACACCCAGTGTATTCAACAGACGTACACCGGCACAGTCTGCCTCTTTCAATAATGCAATTAAAAGGTGTTCTGTTCCGATATTCTCATTGTCAAAACGCTCTGCCTCCTGGTCAGCGGTCTCAATGATATGCTGAATCCTTGGAGAATAACCTTTCCGGTCTAATACTGCCACATCCGAAGATGGAGCGATTAAATCTTCTATCAGTTCTACCAGACGGGTTTCTTCTACTCCCGCATCCATCAGAACACAGGCAGCTACTCCACTGCCTTCTTTTAGCAATCCCAGTAAAAGGTGCTCTGTTCCAATATAATTATGATGCATGCTTCTGGCTGCCTTTGTCGTCAGTTCTATTACTTTTTGCGCTTGTTTTGTATATGGTTTATGCATAAAATCCTCCTGTCACTACGCGCCAATTCTCTTATAAATCATTTAAATCCATTACTTCAATATCATCATCTGATGATTCTTTTTCAATAAAGTCATCATGGCTTGCAAAGATTCCATTATCTTCATCATCATCATCAAAAATATCTTTGCTCCGCCGTCTCTTCTCTTTTTTCTCTCTCTTTTCCTTTTCACGTTTCTTTCTGCCGGACATAAATTCCGGTTCTTCTTCAAATTCTTCCATAAAGTCAGTTTCACCTAACCGTTCTGCCACTTCTTCCGGTAGCTGAGCAGCGGAATCCGCTTCTTCTTTTTCTTCTGACTCTGCTTTCTCTGGCAGCCCCTTCACTGCACTGGTCTCTTTTTCTTCGACCGGTTCTTCTTCGACTTTACCGGCATCTTCTACGAATTTCTGTTTCTTCTTTGCCTTTCTGCGTTTTTCTTCTTCAAAGATATCTACTGCTTCTTCGATTTCATCATCGTCCTCTTCTTCATAACCTCTTCTTCCACGAAGCAACAGATTAATAATGATAAAAATAAGAATTACGATTACTACAATTAATCCGGCAATAATTTTTAAATCCCGGTCTTTTCTAGCGGTATATTTGTCATTTAAGTCATTTAATGCATTCTGAAGATAGGTGGTATCGGTATCCTCCTCCGTGCTGTCACTGTACTGGTATTCGCTGAAGGTTCCATCACTGGTATTGTAATTATACCAGCCTTCCTGTCCATCATTTGTCATTCCATATACGGTATAAATATTTTCTGTATCTGTTGCGTATGCATCTTCAAATGTACTGTCCCCAACCTGAATAGGCGTGGTTGCTTCGCCCGGTACAAAGGAAGTCACTGCCGAAGGTGTCATTAAAATCAGATAATTATCCCCATTATCGATACGAATATATGGGCACACACTGCCATCGGTGCCATTTACCACATAAAAGCCTGCATTTCCTGCTGCATCTGTCATATATAAAAGAGATAAATTACCATTGTTAAAAGCAGCACCACGGTATTCAGCTCCCTGATAAGGCACCTGTGCTTCTGTAAAATCTGCCGGAATCTGTTCTGCTGCGAAATCTTCTGACACGGTATAGGCAGATACAGTATCGTCCGGTGTGGCTGTATCTGTGCCATTATCTGCTCCGGTATTATTGTCCGCCGGAGTATTGCCTGTGTCTGTGCTTGTTGTAGTATCTGTATTTGTTGTAGCACCTGTTGCAGACTTGGTTATGGTCAGATGATAAGTTGCAAGATTTCCATTCTCTGCCTGCACTACTACGTCAATCTTTGTATCTCCATCTGTTTTTAAGGTAGTGGTTCCCACCCCGGACTGAATCGTTGCTGCCGGATTTACCGTTTTTGCACTTACCGTCACGCTGCTTACATCCTGTCCTACCTGTACCGTATAGTACATACGGCTTCCTTCAAATGCAGGTGATAATGAACCCTCGGCTACTGTCAGTGTCTCCAGCGAATTATCCGCAGGACCTGCATATACCTGCATCGGCATTCCTGACATGGCAAAAATGCAAATCAATGTCATGAAAAGTATCTCTATCTTACGAATTGTTTTCTTCATTTTCCGTCTCCTTCAATTCCCTTTTTCTCCAAAACAACAGAAAATCTTCTTTTGATTTTCCTGTACAATATAATCAGTTTCATTATAGAAAACTATCGGGAATGCGTCAACCTCAATTCGAAAAACCATGTCGTACTTATCCCACGGATATGTCTAACGGTTTGCCCTGATTAACCATCCCCACACAACTCCGGCAAGAGAAAGACCTGCTGTAATTGCTGCTCTGTGGTTCCAGTCTGTAATATCCTGTCCCAGCAAAGCTGCCAGCAGTAATAATGTTCCGCCGCTTACCATAAGGGCTGCAAGAGCTGCAAGCACTATCATTTCCATTCTTGACGGATGTTTCTTTCCTCTTCTTACATGTACTGTATTATCACGCATAATTGTGACCTCCCTGTGTCTTTTTTCTTATCTTTTCCTTCGCTTTTCTGCCACTTTTCTGGTATTTTTCAGTGGCTTTGCTCTCTGATAAGATCATGTTACAACAGGATGTGTCCCATATTTCGTACCTATATTATGTAAACTTATTTCCCAATTTTTTCTAAATACTTTGTTCCGAATCCAACCTTTTACAATAAATATAACGCTTGATAAACACCATAACCTGTCCGTCAGCTTCTTTGGATGCATAACAATGCAAAAGAGTTCTGCCGGCACAACACCCACAAAACTCTTTTCTCATATCCGTTATATTACTTTATTATTCGCTCTTTGTCTAATTTGCCGTACTGCCTCATAGAGCAATACGCTTACAGCTACCAGCAGACATCCCCACTGGTTCGCACTGAAAATCTTTCTGTCTTCATAATACCTCAGATAATCCAGTACGAATTTTAATATCGCATACAGCAACAGACTCTTTGAAATTATACCATTCCTTCTTCGTTCTGCCATCCTGTGAAGCAACAAAAACGCCAGCAGAAATAAGATCGTCTCTGCCAGCTGGACCGGAAAGAGATATCCTCCTGTCACTCCATTTTCAAGATAGCGGACACTGACCGGTCCCCGATATGGTATTCCTCCACAACAGCCCGCAAAAAAGCAGCCGAGCTTTGAAACTGCATACATCAGTCCCAATGCCAGCACATATGCAGTCCATAATTCCTTCTTATTCTCCTTACTGATTTTTGTAAAAATCCACACACCGAGCAGGATGCCCGCCATACCGCCAAGACTGGAAAAACCAAATGTTTCTACTTTACCCTGTTCTGCCAGCTGCACAATAAAGGTATAAAATGCTCCAAAATATAATGCCAGAACTGTATTCAAAAGCTCTGAATAAAAGATATGACTGCCCCTTACTCCTGCTTTTTTCAAATACCATGTGGCATAAAGATATGCCAGTACAAAGCTTAAGAGAAAACAGATAAAATACGGCGAAATTCTCCAGTGCAAAATCGTAATATCTATCATTTATTTTCCTGCCTCATCAGCCCGGACAGTTTCGGACACAGCTTATGAATGCCAGCCCACAGGCAATAATTGTTACTGCTATAAATACTACTACAAGAATGGCAAGTGCAATATAAAGCCACATCAGCACTTTACCAAATACACTCTGCGGATATTTTACACGGACCAAAATCATAAGTACCAGTGCTGCAATTCCACAGCCAGCCATAAGAAAAGTCAGAATTGAACCTAATACATAGCTGCTTGCGATATTATAATAAATTTCTTCTTTTCCTGCATCAAACAACAGTCCCAGAATAATATTCTTAATAAAAATTACTGCCATCGGTGCAAACATCAAAATCATGGAAATAATACATAATTTGTCTGCCTGCTTCTTATCTTCCGGAGAGAGCTCCGGTCGTGGCATTTTTCCCTGTCGTGGCGGCATATTCGTTGGCATCGGCGGTCTCTGCTGCATCTGCATGTTTGGTGGCATCGGTCTGCCCTGTTGCATCTGCATATTCGGCGGCATTGGTCCACCTTGCTGCGGCGGCATATTCGGTGGCATCGGCGGTCTCTGCTGTGACGGCATGTTTGGTGGCATCTGGTTCCACTGATTATTCATAATTTATCCCTTTACCCTTTCTCAATACATATTACATTTCCTGCAACTTTTATTAGAGTGCTTTCTTCTCTTTCATCGGCTGTTTTTCATCACAACTATAGGTCAGTTTCTCTCCATAGGTCTGCTCGTAAACAGCTTTCCACGCTTCATAATTCTTATCCCGCATCTCACAGGAATTCTGTGCACGCTTTTTATTCGGATCCGGATAAATCGGTTCACAGAAATGCACCGTATATTCCTGCACATAGAATCCGTCATCATCTAAAACATCACTGTCTTCCATGGTAATAAATACTGGAAGTACCGGCTTATTATTTCTGGCAGCGAAGGTAAATGCGCCCTTCTGCAACGGTCTTGGTTTCCGGTAATTCCACCACATTCCCTGCTCCGGATAGACAAGTACAAACTGATTTTTCTCTAATACCCTGTCTACGGCAGCAATAAATTTCTCCATGGTCTTAAAATTAGAGCTTAACGGCAGTGTGTTGCAATGGCGCATTAACACTCCGTAAAATCCCGGAAATCCGGTATAATTGCCTTCCCGGATTACACGGTACATTTTTTTCTTTTTCAATTTACCCTGCTCGAAGGCAAGCTGGATGGCAAAGCTGTCAAATGCATTGAAATGGTTACAGGTAATGACTGCTCCGTCTGCTACTTTTTCAAGATTTTCAATGCCTTTGTATTCTTTGATTATCAACTGCTTTTTCTTTATCAGCATATTGACAAACCATCTTGCTACTTTAAATGCATATTTGGTCTGTGTCTTGCTCTTTAAACTTCTTGGAAGATAATTAATATCTTCCGGCATCAGAACCGGTGCCGGTGGATTTTCTTCTGCATCTTCTGAAAATCTTCCTTCCCGCTCCAGTTCCTCTATGTGAGCAAGCAGCGCAAGCTTACTTTCTGATTTTCCGGCTTTTTCCATCTTGCGAAGATAATTATCTTCTCTGTTAATCTCAGATACCGCAAGCTGGATTAATTTCTCACCAGACACGCTGTCATTGCGGCGCTGCTCATCGGTATAATTGGCAAGTCCTTCTTTTATGGCATCATAATCCGCTGTCATCTTCGCATATTTCCAGAAATACTCTGCCAGACGGCAGTCTTCATAATGCCATGGTTTGGCTGCCATATTAAAATGGAATAATCCCACCTCTTCTTCCGGGCAGGCAAGTTCTCCAAATACCTGTGCATTCCACTTCGGTTCCATATAAAGCACCTGATTCTTGCAAATCAGATTCAAGTAATCCTGATCCTGCGCTACCACAAAAAGATAGATGTGAAGCATCTCTAAGAATTCATCTAAAAGATGATTTTCACGGAACTGACTGCAGTTCATCAGCATTACTCCGGCGTTGAAATATCTGGCACGCTTTACGCCTAATACCTTTTCTACATAATCACCTAAGATATCTGTCTGTGCTACCACACGGTCCGGACAGACTCCGGCATATAATTTACCGAGCTTATGGTCATATAATTCTGCAATATTTTCCACTACGATAGTATCGCTGTCAATATAAAGTGCCTTGCGGTACTGCGGAAACATATCCGGAATAAAAAGCCGGAAATATGTTGTGTTGGAATAATAGTCACGAATCGGAAGCTTATCTGCAATGCTCTTCATCTTGTCTGTAACATCCACAAAATCAATTGCAAATTCTTCATCTGCCATGGCAAGCACTTTTGCCTGGGTTGCTTCCGTAATTCCCATATGTAAAATGTAAATATGATATTTCCGGCTGCGGTCTGCATTTTCCATGATGGACTTCATGGAAACCATCGTATATTTTACAAATCCTTCATCGCAGGCAAAGAAAATCGGTATCTCCGCTTTCTTCCCATACTGTGATAAACTCTTCATTTCCATAAATTAACTCCTTACCTCTTAGTGTCCTGTTCAAATTTCTTTTTCAGATAAATATATTCGAACAGAATATCATCAAACGCTTCATACTTAAAAATTCTGTGAATTGCACTGACATTCCACTGCTTAATATTTGCCGTATGCGGATATGGCAGGTAAAAAAGCCGTTTGGAAAAATGTCTGATTATTGTACTCTTATGTAAGAACTTCTGGTCATTATATTTCTGCGGCAGCATTTTCTTTGCCGTGGTACTTCTGTATACTGCATCCTGATCCGCAAACAGTAATTTTTTTGTCTTAATGAGATGTCTTGCTTTTTCAAAAAGACCTGTTTTCTTAATCTCTGCCATATTAAAAAGCAATACTCCCGCATTGATATAGTTTGGATTGATTAAATATTTTCCATAGTGGTCTCTTGCTGCAGCATACTCATACCCTTTTACATCAATGTCATATAAAAGCTCCGGCTCCCGGTTAAATAAAATATCTGCATCCAGATAAAGAATCTTATCCGGGATTTCCGGAATCTTATCTGCAAACAGACGAAGCAGGGTATATGGTGAACAATACGCACCTTCGTTCGGACAGCCTGCAAATTCTTCTTTATAAATATCTGTCACATCAATCTTGATTACAATATTTTCTTTGTTATAGGACTTTGCTACCTCATTTAAAAATGCAATCTGCTCATCACTCACCGGCAGAAAATCCTCTCTTAAATGTGATACATCCATTGTAAAAATGTAGATGCGGTATGGCTCTGTCGATTTCGTCCGCATAAAAATGGACAGCATCCCGGTCAGTATTCCATCAAATACTTTGACATTCCCCGAAAATAGAATATTTCTCATACATCACCTTTTTTGATATAAGTAGCAAGTACAAGGGTGTTCCTGCTGCTTCTTTCTTTCATCTGTTCATAAACCCTGTTTCTAAGGTCTGCTTTCTGCTCTTTTCCACGCAATTTCACATCCGGATAAAACGGACCATCCACATAGGTTACTATCTGCGGCTTTTTACTATGCTTCCGTTTCTGATATGTATTGGTAAAACAGATTACCGGGCATTGATACTGCACCGGATAACGGAAGGAAGAATCCTTAAAAGGACGTATCTTCGTATAATAAGGCCAGATATGTGCCTCCGGATATATCATCACGCATTTTTTCGCAGTGATTTTCTTTCCGATTTCTTCTAAGAAATGTTTCATGGCTTCCTTATCATCCGGCAACGGCAACGCCCCAAGATATGGCGTTACTTTTCCGAAAAAGGGCATAGAAACATTATTCGGATGCACAATCACATATACGTCCGTCGGATGTGCCAGTATTGTGGGAATCAGGGCATCTGCTCCTGCATTGGTATGATTTCCGTAGAGGAAAAATCCCTGTCCCTTTAACGCTTTTATTTTTTCCCGTCCCACTATCTTATGACGGTATTTTATCTTTAAAAAGCACCATGCCACCGGTTTTGCAATGAGATTATAACAGATAAAATGTAATAATTTCCTTCCCAAGCTGTCCTGGCTGTACTGATATGTTCCATCAATTTTCTTCGCAGTTATCTTTGCTTCCGAAAATTCATCCTCTAATTCATTTTCATAGTAGTATACTCGCATATCCCACAGTTTACTATTTCTTGCTATTTTTTGCAACTTTTCTGAACAAAGAATGTGCCTTGGCACATTCTCGCGCCTGCGGCGGTCGCTTGCGACATC
>ERZ773114.3832-NODE-3832-length-11883-cov-11.172218_pt1 | contig 11883 bp, 7 predicted proteins | sample MGYA00580564_ERZ773114 | MGnify/ENA primary metagenome ERZ773114 (study PRJEB29015, sample SAMEA2737836) | human gut metagenome | biome: human gut; feature: human-associated habitat; material: faeces | place: China | collected 2012 ...
GACGAAAAATTTGACGACGCATCTGTCGCACAATCTTTGTGCGGTATTGCCATAACTCCTGTCACCCCATTGCTGTCCCTTTGCATATACTGAAACGGGGAAGTGTTTCCCCGATTTTATTGCAAAGGGGTGAGAAGATGTTGGAATGTAAGGCGGCAATGGTTTCGTATACGCAGGCAAATCGGGCAAAACGGGTGCTGCAGCAGCATGGCATCTCCAGTGCGATCTACCGGATGGAGCATCTGGGGCCAGAGGGCTGCGGCTTTGTCCTGAACGCGAATGCAGACTGCGGCCGTGTATCCGCACTTCTGTCCAGAGAGGGGATCCCGTTCCGGAGTCCTCAAGAGGGGCGTGATGTCCGGTGACAGTCAATTTTGATAATGCAGCGACCACGTATCCCAAGCCGCCGGAGGTTCGCCGTGCGGTGGCAGATGCAGTGGTACGCTATGGAAATGCCGGACGCGGCGGGCATGTGATCGCGGAACGCACGTCGGAACTGGTCTATCACGCCAGAGAAACCGTGGCAGAATTTTTTGATGCCAAGGTAGAGAATACGATTTTTACCCTGAATTGCACCCACGCTCTGAACGTGGCAATTCAGGGCATTCTCAAATCCGGCGACCATGTGATCTTCAGCGATCTGGAACACAACTCGGTCTACCGTCCCATTATGGCACTGGCACGGGCGGGAAAGGTCACCTACAGCATGCTGGAGGTTTCTGCCGACAACAGCGAAACGCTGCGGCGGCTGGCGGGATTGGTTCGACCAAATACCAAGGCGGTGGTCTGTACCATTGCCAGCAACGTGACGGGGCAGATCCTGCCCTATCGGGAAATCGCCCAGTTCTGCCGCAGCCGGAACATCTGCATGATTGCAGACGGGGCACAGGCATGCGGGATCCTGCCCCTGTCATTGGAACGGGACGGCATGCATATCCTGTGTACCGCCGGTCACAAGGGGTTGTACGGCAGCACCGGCACGGGAATCCTCATGACAGACTGCACATTTCCCATACAGCCGCTGATGCAGGGCGGCACAGGCAGTGCTTCCCGCAGTCCGGAGCAGCCGGACTTTTTGCCGGATCGTCTGGAATGCGGCACGCTGAACGTGATCGGAGCCGCGTCCCTCTGTGCCGGCATCGACTTTGTGCGGCGGCAGACGGTGGCAGGTTTGTACCGTCACGAGAGCCACCTCTGCCAGCTGCTCTGCGATGCACTGGCGGAGATACCGGAGATCACGGTCTACCGGCAGCCGGACGTGGCATATGTGCCCATTGTTTCCTTTACGGTGGCAGAGGCTTCGCCGGAAGAAACCGCAGACTACCTGAACCGGCAGGGGTTCTGTCTGCGTGCCGGACTGCACTGTGCACCGCTGGCTCACGAAAAGCTGGGCACCAAGGACGGAACAGTTCGGTTCGCTCCGTCGGTGTTCAGCAGGGCATCAGATACGCTGCGGCTGGCGGCAAACCTGAAAAATTATGTCAATATTCTGAAAAGTCCCGAAAACCTATTGAAAAATTCCGGTGATATGTTACAATAGGTATATGGGATATGTTTTGAACAGAAAATCGGCAGACAGGAGGCACAGCATGCCTTTTGTCTGCTACATAGACGAATTGCCAATGACAAAATACAGGAAAGCAGGAAACAGAGCACGCCTGTTGGCTCTGTTCCCTGTTCCCACAGAAGTCGGAAAGGAAGATGATGCACATGGCTTTACGGGATATACTGGATATGATTTTCAGCGTCATCAAAACAGCACAGCCGGTGGATATACTGGATATACTGGTACTCTCCTATGTAGTATATCTCGGAATGAAACTGATACGGGAAACACGTGCCGGTCAGCTGATCAAGGGTATTTTTTTGTTGCTTCTCGTGTACATTATCGCTTCATGGATCAACATGAAAGCCATTTCCTATCTTCTTTCCGAAACGCTGAATATTGGCTTGATTGCTCTGATCATTTTGTTCCAGCCGGAACTGCGGCGAACGCTGGAAAAGGCGGGGTATACCAAGCTGGGGCTGCGGTTCAGCGGCAGCTCCAACGTGGACAGCGGTGTGTGGAGCCGCACCATTGATGTGATTTGCGATGCCTGTGTAGAACTCTCGGCGACCTCGACCGGAGCACTGATTGTCATTGAACGGCAGACACGTCTGGGAGAACAGATCGACAACGGCACGATACTCGATGCGATTCCCAGCAAGGAATTATTCGGGAATATCTTTTTCAACAAAACGCCGCTGCATGACGGTGCAGTGATCATTCGGGACGGCAAGATTCTGGCGGCAGCATGCTTTCTCCCCAAGCCTCAGAAAGAGGAACTTATCAATAAGCGGCTGGGTTCCCGCCATCGTGCGGCGATCGGTATGAGCGAAAACTCTGATGCCATTGTGATCGTGGTTTCAGAGGAAACCGGTGCCATTTCCGTGGCGGAAAACGGCGTGCTGAAAAGCGGCTTTACGCGGGAATCCCTCCACCAGCTTCTGACCAAGCGGCTGATTACCGCCAGCGAGGAAACCACGATCGGAAAGGTGGCACGGAAGATCCCGTTCCTCAAACGGCACCACAAGGACGACGGAAAGGAGAAGGACAATGCCCAAAAATCTCTGGAAGAACCGACAGAAAAAGACATCACAGAAGAATCGGAGCAGCGGCACTAATGGGACATTGTTCCAGCGGCTGTATGAGAGCCGTCCGGCAATGATGGCAACTTCGGTGGCGATTGCCATTGTTCTCTGGTTTGTGATCTCCATTGCCATTTATCCGACCACACCCCGTACCCTGCACCATGTGCCGCTGAAAGTGGAAATTGCCGGCACTTCTGCCGAGGAAAACGGACTCAGCGTCATCGACTATGACGTACAGGACGTGACGGTCCAGATCGAGGGCAACCGCTCCAAGGTGGGCAACATCGATGCGAACAATCTGACGGCAACGGCTGTGGTGGAAAATGTCACCTCTGCCGGCACGAAAAAGCTTTCCATTACGGTCAGCGGCAATGAAAACGAACAGTTCAACGTCAAGTCCATTTCGCCCGCTACAGTGAATGTGACCTTTGATAAAATCGAAACCTATACCTTTGAGATCAAGGCTTCTGCTCCGAATCTGACATTTGCAGACGGCTGTGTGCTGGACGAGGAGAACTTCGCCTGCACACCGTCTACCATTGATGTCACCGGTCCCCAGCAGCAGCTGAATCAAGTGGCATACTGCGTGGCAGAAACCCAGCAAAAGGAGCAGCTGAGTGCCTCCAAAATTCTGACCACAGATACGCTGCTCTTCTATAATGAAGCAGGCACACAGGTAGACTCCACAGACTTCACCTATGATGTGGCGGCGTTCTCACTGGAAGTGCCGGTACTGTATCAGAAAACCATGGACATCACCTATCAGATCACCAATGCACCGGCAAACTTCGATCTGGAAGCTCTGAAAAAGCGGCTGAACCTGTCAGAACAGCAGATCACCCTTGCAGCTCCCAATACCTCTATGGAGGAAATGAGCGAGTTCAACATTGGTTCAGTGGCTCTGCGGGATATTGATCTGAACTACTCCAATGACTTCGTAGTCAATGTGCCGGACGACTATGTGAACCAGTCCGGATTCTCTACCGTGACACTGGCACTGGATTCCACAGATCTGGTGAAAAAGGATTTTGTCATCTCGGATATTGGCGTAGTCAACGCACCAGCAACGTATAATTTCAATGTGCTGACCCAGCAGCTGAAAGTCAGCATTATCGGTCCGGCTGATGTGATGGAAACGCTGGACGCCAGCGACCTCACCGCCAACGTGGATCTGCTGAGTTACTCCACACAGGCGGGAGCCGTAGACGGTGACACGGTGACCTTTAATTATACGCCTACGATCACTTGCAGCAAGTACAATACCGTATGGGCAACTGGTGATTATCGTGTTGCGGTGCAGGGCGTGCGGACATCGGGCAATCCGACTGTGAATTCCGAACAAACGCAGTCAGATCTGTCTGAAAATAGCAATCATTAACAAGAAAAAAATTGGCTAAAGTATAAATGAAAAGGCGGCATTTCAAAGAGTCGCCTTTTCTTTTTTTATTTAAAGTCGCATTTTTGTTTTTATGTGAAATACTTTTATGCAATATGCACAAAACAAAACGCGAAAATTCTCCTGCCAAACTCGAATGTTAATAGTTTATACATTTACATTCGAGGGGAAAGTTGTTATAATAGTATATAGCTAAAAAATGAATGTGTCATTTTTGAAGCGTAAACGCCGCGGACAGTCTGCCGTCCACGGCGGACAATAAGACAGCTGATTGCATATCAGCCGACATTCGTGCATACAAAAGAAATTGGGACTGATGAAAACCAATTAAAAGAAAAAGGAGCGATATACATGAGCAAGATCATTCGCAAAAGAGTCAGTGCACTGCTTGTCAGTGCACTTATGGTGGCAAGTTCTGTTACAGTTACTTCCGGCAGCTTTTTTGTTGAAGCAGCAGGAAGTATTGTAACAATCGGAAAGACACTGGAAACCTCCGTTCCGAATCCGGAGGACAAGGACAATCCGCTGAACGCAGACAAGTGCACATATATGTGCAAGGCTGCAACTGATAAGTATACTTCGTTTACAGATACCAAGGGCAAGTCACCGGCGGATATTTGCGGCGACAGCATCACCACTTTGCAGTTTAATCTGAAGTCTGATCAGATGGTCACAGATTTCTCCTACTACTTTGGTGCATCGGACACCAAGGCAAACGGCTACTGGTGGGGCTTTGAGAAAACGGATTCCAAGGGTGCTATCAAGTGCACACCGTATGCCAAGGAATTCTCCGTTGTCATAGAACTGCCGTCCAGCGTAGCCAAGGAGCTGGCTAGCAATAAGGACGCAAAGTTCCAGTTCCAGAACTGCTATACCGGACTGATTGACGAAGAAGACCAGTCTACCCGTACACAGGACGCCAGCATTGAACTGGTTTCCATTACGGTAAACGGTACGGAAGATACCAGCAACGGTGAAAAGCCGTGGTGGATCAAGGTCGTTGACCCGACTCTGCCGAAGGGCGAGGAAAACACCGGCGGTCTGTACTATTCCAGTGCAAACGGCAACGGTAAGATCAGTTCCGTAGAGCAGAACGGTGACACTATGACTGTCAAGTCGCTGCACTCCCTGAAGCTGGATAATCTGGACATCAAGCTGACACCGGGTGACAGCTGCAGTGAAGAATATTATGCTTCTGATGCATTTAAGGAAAAGAACAACGGTGTGGCTTATGAATCTGAATCGCAGATTCGTGAAGCTGGTCTGCCGCTGAACAGCCACAAGTTTACTTATGGTGAATTCAATTTCATTCCGGGTGCAACCGTTGCCAGCAATGCAAAGGTAAAGTCCCTGAGCGTTACCGTCAAGCTGGACGATGAAAGTGCAAATGTAAACCGCTTTATGTATGGCGGCGGTCTGAACGTGAAGTATAAGAGCCTTGCAGATACAGAGTATGCGAAGGAGCAGGCTGGTCTGAAGGGCGGTTCCGGCGAAGGCGGCGTAGCCAAGACGGTAGGCTATTGGTACAATGATGTTGGTGCAGAAACACTGGCAGAATGCACCGAAGCCGGCGTAAAGTGGGGCAACGGCGAAGGCGACTTCAAAGTTGGCGGCGGCACTGATCTGGCAAAACAGGAGATGGGCAGCTACTTCACAGTTACGTGGGACGTTCCGGAACAGGTTGTTGACTGCGAAACACTGGCAGAAAAGAGCCAGATTTCCTTCCAGCTGTGGTATGCAGCTCTGAAGGGCGGCAAGTTTGTGGACTGCAGCATTGTTTCCGCAGCCCTGACTTATGAAGAAAGCATTACATTCCCGTACAGCGGTTCTGCTTCTGTGAAGAATGCAGGTACTGAAATGACCGGTACAGCTGCGGAGATCCCTTATGCAGATTTCGGCATGAAGTATGAAAAGACTGCTGACGTATATGCAGTACAGTTCGATGTAACTACCGATCAGGACGCAAATCAGGTTCTGGTAGGTGCAGGTACCACGATGCTGGAAAAGGCTGGATTTACTGACAACTGGTTCCAGTCTGATGACCTGTTTAAGAATGAAGGTCTGAACAGCACAACTCCGGCAATGCTGTATTGGGAAAAGAGCACCGCAGGCAATCGTCCGGACTCTAACGATGACACATTGGCAGATGAGGCGTACAAAGATGCTTCCGGTACAAAGACTTATACCTATATGTGGATCATGCCGCCGTCTGTTGCTGAGGGAATCCGTCAGGAAGAAACCGGAAACCTGTTGAATGCACTGAATGCAGTGGATACCGAATCGGAAGATGCACATCTGAGCTTCGGCGTCTGGTATGCAGGTCTGGGCAGCAAGGAATCCAGCAAGTACACCATTAACAACGTAACCGTTTTCTATGCAGCAGACGACAAGAACAATGAGAAGAAGCTGGATATGTTCGAGGATACTCTCGAAGTACAGGATTCTATCGATGTTGTGATCGGCGAAAGCGAAACTCTGACAGTAAACGTTCCGAACTGCACCGGTACCATGGCAGACAGAACCGTTGCAGGTGTAGCAGCAGACAAGGACGACACTCTGAAGCTGGTTATCACTGGTAAGAATGTTGGCTCTACCACGCTGACAGTTACCACACCGGGCGGTCAGACAAAGGAAGTTATTGTAAACGTGCTGCCGCAGCAGACTACTGTTACAACAGCTGAAACAACAACTACTACAACCAGTGCAACGACTACTACCACAGCAAAGCCTACTTCTACAACAGAAAAAACAACTGTAACCACTACTACCGTTGGTTCTACAGAAACTACTACTACGACAGAAGAAGTGATCATTCCGCTGTATGGCGATGTGAACTGCGACAGCCGTGTAGATATTACCGATGCAGTTATGCTGAATAAGGCAATTGCCGGTGTTGTAACACTGGGCACCCGTCAGCAGAAGGCAAATGCAGACTGTGACGGCGACGGTGAAATCGCTTCCAACGATGCAGTCGCTTTGCTGAAGTTCCTGGTATCTCTGGTAAAGCAGCTGCCGTATGCAGACTAATGTACACTTGAGCAATTTTCTAATCATTTTATCATAACCCAAAAGAGCCGCAGAGCGAAATGCCCTGCGGCTCTTGTTATTTGCTGGCGGTGTGGGTGAGGGGCTGGTCTGCCTCCTCCAGTTTTTTTCGGAGCTTGCGAATGATCTTCTTTTCCAGTCGGGAGATGTAGGACTGGGAAATGCCAATGGCTTCGGCGACCTCTTTCTGGGTGCGTTCCTTGCCGCCGCAGAGCCCGAACCGCATCTGCATGATCTCCTGTTCCCGCGGTCCCAGTTCTGAAACCGCTGCGAGAAGCATCTCCCGTTCGGCTTCGTTTTCAATGTCGCGGCTGACCACGTCCTCGTCCGTTCCCAGAATATCTGACAGCAGCAGTTCGTTGCCGTCCCAGTCCGCGGAAAGCGGCTCGTCAATGGAGATCTCTCCCCGCAGCTGGGCGTTTTTCCGCAGCACCATGAGGATCTCATTTTCAATGCAGCGGGAGGCGTATGTCGCAAGCTTGATCTTTTTTTCGGGGCAAAATGTTTCCACCGCCTTGATGAGCCCGATCGTGCCAATGGAGATCAGATCCTCCAGTCCCAGACCGGAGGATTCGAACTTTTTGGCGATGTATACCACCAGGCGGAGATTGTGCACGATCAGTGTTTCGCGGGCTTCGGTGCTGCCGGCATGCAGCTGGGCGAACACTTCCTGTTCCTCCTCCTTGGACAGCGGCGGGGGGAAGGTGTCGGAGCCGTTGATGTAGTCGATGCGGCAGGGACCGGACAGCAGTTCCCGCAAATGGCAGAGCAGTTTCCGGAACTTCGGAAAATCGATGGTCATAGAAAAAATCTCCTTTCATTCCATGAGCATAGGGTGAAAAATGGCACTTGGCTGCGTGCCGGCAATGCCGACCATGGCGTGTACGCTGCGGCTTTTCTCCGTGGAGAGGTTGCGGATACAGACCTCGTCCGGTCGGAACAGGGGAACCAGTCCCTCTGCGGTCACTGTGGTACAGGGTGCCAGCCGGTAACCGCGAAGCTGTTCCACCGGTGTGCCGGCAAGCAGCGGTTCCAGTGTGGCAGCACTGCACACAATGACCGGCGTACCGGAAAAGGTGTCGGTGAGGTTGTTTCCGGTGTCGGCAAGTCCGTCCAGCATCAAGCGGCGTTCGCCCAGCCGCAGAAAGACCTGAAACCGGCTGTCGGTGTGGCGTTTCCTGCCGCGGAGCAGGGTGCAGAGATGCAGCAGAGAATATGCCACGGCAGTGAATAGAATCAGCTGAAACAGGGAAAAATCCAGATAACAGCAGCTGTTCCCCCATGTGGCAAAGCCCTTTTGCGTCAGACTGCCGATGCCGAGAATCGCCCCCGCCAGCAGAAAGTTGCAGAGAAAAAAGCAGCCCCACTGGCGGAAGAAACTCTCCCGATGCAGACCGAACGCCATTGTCACGGACAGAGCAGCTGCCAGAAGCTTACACACCAGCTGAAACCATGCCGGCAAGGGCGGCAGCAGGATCAACAGGGAAAACAGGCTGCTCCCCGCCGCTGCCAGTCCGCACCGTATCCAGTGCAAAGGCGTATGCGTCAGTTTTGCCGCAGCACGCAGCAAAAAATAGTTGACATAGAGGCTCTGCAGCAGCAGAACGTCCAGATAGATCGTGGGCACTGTTCATCACCTCTTTCAAGAGTATAGCATGTTTTCCATGCGATACCTGTCGGGAACAGGGGACGGCTGCGGGCGGAAATCGGTGAACAATCTGTGGCTTGACGAGAGGACGGGAAATATGCTATAATAGCAGTGACAAAGGTGTCACAGATGGGGATCTATGGACATCGTTGTCACAGAAGAAAAACCGTCCATGATTCAGTGGAACCGACCGGTACAGTCCGCATAAGAAATGCTGCTGTACTTTCCACAAATCTCTCACGCTTTGGAAATCTCAGGACTTGTTTCGTATCTTTGGATGCAAACAGCCGCCTCAGGGGATTCTTCTACCCTGAGGAGCACCGGACTGTTTCGGCGTTTCCCAAAAAAGGAGTATTTGAATGAATCAAACAGAAAACAATCGACCGTTAGTGGATGGCGTTCCGGCGTTGGAACGCAAGCTGGAGGAAGTGCGTCGTGCACAGGAACAGTTTGCAACGTTCTCGCAGGAACAGGTAGACCGGATCTTTCAGGCAGCGGCTCTGGCAGCCAATCACGCCAGACTGCCGCTGGCAAAAATGGCTGTGGAAGAAACCGGTATGGGTGTGGTAGAAGACAAGGTGATCAAGAATAACTATGCCGCCGAGTATATCTACAACGCCTATAAGCACACCAAAACCTGTGGCATTATCGAACAGGATCCCGCTTATGGCACCATGCGGATCGCAGAACCGATCGGGGTAGTGGCTGCGGTCATTCCCACTACCAACCCCACCTCTACCGCGATTTTTAAGTCGCTGATCTGCCTGAAAACCAGAAATGCGATCATCATTTCGCCCCACCCCCGTGCAAAAAAGAGCACGATCGCTGCGGCAAAGATCGTACTGGACGCAGCAGTCAAGGCTGGTGCACCGGAAAATATCATTGGCTGGATCGATGTGCCGTCTTTGGAAATGACCAATACCCTGATGCAGGAGGCAGATATTATTCTGGCTACCGGCGGTCCGGGCATGGTTCGTGCGGCGTATTCCAGCGGAAAACCGGCACTGGGCGTTGGTGCCGGCAACACACCGGCAGTCATTGACGCTTCTGCGGATATTCAGAAAGCAGTCAACTCGATCGTACACTCAAAGACATTCGACAACGGCATGATCTGTGCTTCGGAGCAGTCGGTCATCGTGGATACCGGCATCTATGACACTGTCCGGAAGGAATTCCAGAAGCGTGGCTGCTATTTCCTCACACCGGAGGAAACCGAAAAGGTAAGAAAGACCATTCTCATCAACGGAGCACTGAACAGCAAGATCGTAGGACAGCGGGCAGCTGCCATTGCCGGACTCGCCGGCGTGACGATCCCGCAGGAAACGCGGGTGCTGATCGGGGAAGTGACCTCGGTGGACATCAGCGAAGAATTTGCACATGAAAAACTCTCTCCGGTGCTGGCAATGTATCGCTCGGAGAATTTTGAACAGGCTGTAGCATATGCCGACCAGCTGATCAGGGACGGCGGCTACGGTCATACGGCTTCGCTCTATGTGGACGAAGTCAACCACAGAGAAAAGATCGACCAGTTTGCAGCACGTATGAAAGCGTGCCGTATCGTGATCAATACCCCGTCCTCTCACGGCGGTATCGGCGACTTGTACAACTTTAACCTTGCACCGTCCCTGACGCTGGGCTGCGGCTCTTGGGGCGGCAACTCGGTTTCGGAAAATGTCGGTGTCAAGCACCTACTGAATATCAAGACTGTCGCTGAGAGGAGAGAAAATATGCTGTGGTTCCGCACACCGCAAAAGGTGTACTTCAAAAAAGGCTGCCTGCCGGTGGCTCTGCGTGAGATTGAAGAAGTCCTGCACCGGAAGCGTGCATTTCTGGTAACAGACGAATTCCTGTTCAAAAGCGGCAAGATGAGCTGCATTACGGAACCGCTGCAGAAAATGGGCATTCCGTATCAGGTATTCTCTGATGTACAGTCCGATCCCACACTGGCGTGTGCCAAGGAGGGTGCGGAACTGATGCGGTCGTTCCAGCCGGACGTGATCATTGCACTGGGCGGCGGCTCCGCAATGGACGCAGCAAAGATCATGTGGGTGCTGTATGAACATCCCGATGCAGACTTTGCAGACATGGCAATGCGGTTTCTCGACATTCGCAAGAGAACCTATGAGTTCCCTGAAATGGGCGAAAAGGCATATTTCATTGCAGTGCCGACTTCCTCCGGTACTGGTTCGGAAGTGACACCGTTTGCGGTGATTACCGACGAGGCGACCGGTGCCAAGTATCCGCTGGCAGACTATCAGCTGTTGCCGAACATGGCGATCATTGACACTGACCTGATGATGTCCCAGCCCCGTGGCCTGACTGCGGCTTCCGGTATCGATGCCATGGTACACGCACTGGAAGCATATGCTTCGGTAATGGCAACCGATTTCACCGACGGTCTGGCACTGAAAGCACTGAAGAACATCTTCACCTATCTGCCGGAGTGCTACGAAAACGGCGAACATGCACCGGTGGCACGGGAAAAGATGGCGAATGCTTCCACCATGGCAGGTATGGCGTTTGCCAATGCGTTCCTCGGCGTCTGCCATTCTATGGCTCATAAAGTCGGCGCTTACTGGCACCTGCCGCACGGCATGGCAAATTCTCTGCTTTTGGAACAGGTCATCCGCTTCAACAGCGCCGAAGCGCCCGCGAAAATGGGAACCTTTCCCCAATACGCCTATCCCGACTGCAAGCGGCGCTATGCCGAGGTGGCGAGATATGTGGGCTGCAAGGGCAAAACGGACGACGAACTCGTGGAATCGTTCATTGTCAAGATGAAGGAACTGCAAAAAACGGTCGGACAGCCCGAAACGATCAGGGAAGCCATCGGGGACAAGGGCACCGAGGAAGAATTTTTGGCGACGCTCGAAAAGATGAGCGAGGATGCCTTCGACGACCAATGCACGGGCGCAAACCCGCGTTATCCGCTCGTCGAGGAAATCAAAAAAATGTATCTCAACGCCTATTACGGAAAGCACGAATCCGTATAAAGGGTGAAATGCAATAGGCAGGGCTGCGATGAATGCAGCCTTGCTTTTTTTGAGCGGGGAGGCGTGTACGAAGGGAATAAACGATCAAAAAGGAGTCGCGCGAAGGGAAAAATATAAATAAAAGAAGAGAGAAGGGGAAAGCGTCGCTTTGAATCGAAACGAAAAGAAGG
>ERZ773114.3835-NODE-3835-length-11881-cov-25.228902_pt1 | contig 11881 bp, 10 predicted proteins | sample MGYA00580564_ERZ773114 | MGnify/ENA primary metagenome ERZ773114 (study PRJEB29015, sample SAMEA2737836) | human gut metagenome | biome: human gut; feature: human-associated habitat; material: faeces | place: China | collected 2012 ...
CAATACACCACATCCAACATATGGAATTTTAGACAATTCAAACAATCCCTGAACGGTTCCATCTTCACCATTCATCCCATGAAGAACTGGGAAGATCACATCCACTTTCTGAAGTTTGTATGTACCTTCTGCAAGGATGACTAAAGAACGAGTTGTTGTATCAGGAGAAATAAATGCTTTCACTTCTCCTTCTCTCCAGCTTCCATCTTCGATATCTTTAACACTATCTACTAATAACCATTTTCCTTCTTTTGTGATACCAACTAAGATCACATTATATTTTTCAGTGTCCATGTTCTTGATGACTGTTGTTGCTGACAAACATGAAACATCATGTTCAGAGGAATCTCCTCCAAAGATCACTACTACATTCTTTTTCATTGATCTAAACTCCTTTATCATTATAAAAAGTATTTCATCATTATCATTTGATTATAGCACAAATTTTTCAAAAATAAATCCTTCAAAGTAAGGTTCATTCTCTTTATATGCTTTTTTGTCACGAAATGTCCATCCGTAAATTGGAATCTTGTAAAATCTGCGGCAGATCCTGAGTGGAAGACAGTCTTTGTATTTGTAGTGATAGGCTATAAAATCCGGTTTTGTAATAAAATTTGTCAATAAATTCTTCACAATAAAATAACCGATTTTGCGAATAAGCGTCCCTTCTTCTTTTTCTTTCAAAAATTGCTCACTTAACTGTCCACGGATCACTTCTGGACGGTTTTTCTTAAGCCAATACAGAGCGTACGGATGAAAACATTCTATACAATATAATCCTTTATATTGATCTAAAGCTCTTGCAACTTTCTTGCATAATTTACGGTTGCATGTTTCCATTTTTAATTCTACTAATAATGGTACTTTGCCATCAACTTCTCTTAAAACTTCCACTAATCTTGGAATTCTTTCTCTCGTTCCCATCAAACGATATCTGCATAATTCACGATAAGTAAGATCAGCGATTTTTTTATTTACTCCACATGTTCTCTTAAGATCATAGTCATGGTGAACTACCATTACACCGTCTTTGGTCAGCTGAACATCTAATTCTATTCCATAGCCTGATCCCTTTGCTTTCTTGAAAGCTGCCATGGAATTTTCTGGAATTCCTTCTTCTCCATGAAGTCCTCTGTGTGCATAGTATTTTACATTTAATACCGGATGTTTTCTTTTCTTTCCCGGATCGATCATCTTGATGTATACAATAATTAAGACCAATATCCATAACAGGATCATTTCTCATCCCTCTTTTCTTCTGCCATCCGCGTTAATGTTTCACGTTCATTTAACTGTGGATCTTCTAATACCTGATCTAACAACCAGGATAAAATTTGACCGATTTCTCTTCCCTGTGGAACTCCCATATCCATCAGGTCTTTTCCATTGATCTTTAATTCTTTGATAGAAAGGCAGTTTTCCACGCTGCACGCAGTGCAGTGTGGAAAATGATTCGAGAATGGGGTACAGCCCCTTTCAGAGGGGCGCACCACCAGAAAGAGAAAACAAATGAGTGAAACGATACTGACAGCAGAAAACTTAAAGTTCCGCTACGACTCGGAGCAGCCCGGCTACGCGCTCAACGGCGTCTCCATGCAGGTCAAGCGGGGCGAGTTCGTGGCCGTGCTGGGCGCAAACGGCTGCGGCAAATCCACCCTTGCCAAGCACTTCAACGCCATCCTCCTGCCGGAGGAGGGCAAGGTGTACGTCGAGGGCATGGACACCGCCGATGATGACAAGCTCTATGACATCCGCCAGACCGTGGGCATGGTGTTCCAAAGCCCGGACAACCAGATCGTCGCCACGGTGGTAGAGGAAGACGTGGCTTTCGCGCTGGAAAACCTCGGTGTTCCGCCGGAAGAGATGCGCCGCCGCGTTGATGACGCCATGAAGATGGCGGGCATCTACGAGTTCCGGGAGCGCGCACCCCACAACCTCTCGGGCGGCCAGAAGCAGCGCGTCGCCATTGCGGGCGTCGTCGCCATGTGTCCCGACTGCCTCATCCTCGACGAGGCCACCGCCATGCTCGACCCTCGCGGCCGTGAGCAGGTGATGCAGACCATCCACCACCTCAACAAGGATCTGGGCATCACCGTTGTGTCCATCACCCACTACATGGAAGAGGCCGCGCAGGCCGACCGTGTTCTGGTGATGAGCCAGGGCAATGTGGTGATGGAAGGCACCCCGAAAGAGGTGTTCAGCCAGACCGAAAAAGTCCGTTCTCTCCGCCTCGACGTGCCGCAGGCCGCAGAGCTGCGGGATGAGCTGGTCAAGGCCGGCATCCCCATGCCCGAAGGCATCATCGACACCGGCGAGTGCGCACAGGCTCTGTATGAGCTGCTGAAGTAAGGGGGACGGAAACATGGCAAGCATTATCAAAGTAGAACACCTGAGCTATGTCTACAACCCCGGTATGCCGAACGCAGTTACCGCGCTGGACGACGTGAGCTTTGAGGTGGAAGAGGGCGATTTCGTGGGCATCATCGGAGCCACCGGCTCCGGCAAGAGCACCCTCATCACCCACATGAACGGTCTGAACAAACCCACCAGCGGCAAGATCATCATTGATGGCCGCGACCTCTGGGCCGAACCGGAAAAGATCCGGGATTTCCGTTTCCTGACGGGTCTGGTGTTCCAGTACCCGGAGTACCAGCTCTTTGAGGAAACATGCTATAAGGACATCGCCTTCGGCCCGAAGAATATGGGCCTCGACGAGGCGGAGGTCGATAAGCGCGTCCACGAGGCGGCAGAATTCGTCGGCCTCGATGAAGCGCTGTTGGAGCGCAGCCCCTTTGAGCTGTCCGGCGGACAGAAGCGCCGCGTAGCCGTGGCGGGCGTTATGGCCATGAAGCCCCGTATCCTCGTTCTGGACGAGCCTGCGGCCGGCCTCGACCCCGAGGGACGGGATGAGATCCTGTCCGAGGTGAAGGACTACCACAAAAAGACCGGCACCACGGTGCTTCTGGTCTCCCACAGCATGGAGGACATTGCCAAGTACGCCGACAAGGTGCTGGTGATGAGCCGGAAGAAGATCGCCATGTATGACACGGTGGAGAAGGTCTTTGCCCGCGCTCCTGAGCTGCTGGAACTGGGCCTCTCCGTGCCGCAGGTGACGAAGGTCTTCCTCAAGCTGCGGGAGATGGGCGTGGACGTCCCGGCGGACGTCTACACCATCCCCTACGCCGTCAAGATGATCCTGGAGGCAAAAGCCCGGAGGGATGCAGGGGAGACCCTCGTTTTACCCCGGAATGATGATCAGAAAGGGGGTGCAGCCGAATGCTGAGAGATATTACCATCGGCCAGCACTTCCCCGGCAACAGCCTCGTCCATCGTTTTGACCCCCGGCTCAAGCTGGTGCTGACCATCCTGTATATCGTGCTGCTCTTTGCGGCGTCCAACCCGCTGGGCCTTGCGCTTTCGCTGATTTTCCTCGCCGTGATGTACGCGGTAGCGAAAATTCCCTTCAAGCTCATCCTCAAGAGCCTGAAGCCCATCTTCCCCATCATCGTCTTTACGGCGGTGCTGAACCTCTTCTTTGTCTCGGGCGAGGGCGACCCGGTGTTCAAGCTCGGATTTCTGACCGTTTACGCGGAGGGCATCCGGTATGCTGTACTGATGGCGGTGCGCGTCATGGCCCTCATCGCGGGCACGAGCCTTTTGACCTACACCACCAGTCCCATCGTCCTGACGGACGCCATCGAGCAGCTGCTCAAGCCTCTTGGCAGGCTCCACTTCCCGGTGCATGAACTAGCCATGATGATGAGCATCGCGCTGCGGTTCATTCCTACCCTCATCGAGGAGACCGACAAGATCATGAACGCCCAGAAAGCCCGTGGTGCGCAGCTGGACAACGGCAAGATGACCGAGCGCATCAAGGCGCTGGTCCCGGTGCTGGTGCCGCTGTTCATCTCGGCTTTCCGCCGCGCCGACGAGCTGGCCATGGCTATGGAGTGCCGCTGCTATCGCGGCGGCGACGGACGCACCCGCCTCAAGGTGCTGCGGTGCGAAAAGCAGGATTATATCGACCTTGCAGTGTGCATTGCGTGTTTTGCGGTGATCCTCGCTTCGAGATTGGTGTTCCCGAATTTCTAAAGTGCGATAGATATGTTCTCTTTTGATGTCAAAAGAGAACCAGAAAACCACCAGCGATTTCGACGCGCTGGATCCACGAGAAAGGGGCTGCTCGCCCCTTTCAGACCCCAAAGGAGAAGTCGAAACGGAAAAAAGCTAGCCGCTTCGCTAAACGCTTTTTTCTCGTTTCTCCGATTTTGAATGATACGGACGGGAAAGTTGTAATTTCATTGATGAATTATCTTCTTACTTTAGCATACGACGGCACGAACTACTGCGGGTTTCAGGTGCAGCCCAACGGGCGGAGCGTAGCTGCTGTGTTTCAGGACGCCTTGGAGGCGGTGCTGGGCTGTCGGCCCGACATCAAGGGCTGCAGCCGTACCGACGCCGGCGTCCACGCGCTGGGCTTCATGCTCAACTTCCACGCCGACACCCGCATCCCGGCGGCAAAGCTGCCGCTGGCGCTGAACCAGCATCTGCCCCCGGACATCCGGGCGCTGGAAGCGCGGGTGGTGCCGGACGATTTCCACGCCCGCTATGCGGCCCACACCAAGACCTATCTCTACCGCATCCACAACAGCCAGATCGACTCGCCCTTTGCAGCGCGGTATTACACCAAAGTGCCGGGGCGGCTGGACGCCGATAAGATGCAGCAGGCGGCGCAGTATTTTGTGGGAAAGCACGATTTCCTCGCCCTCTGCGCCTCGGGCAGCTCGGCTGCGGCTCACGGCGACACTGTGCGCACCATCACGGCCTGTGACGTTCAGCGCCGGGGCGACGACATCGACATCACGGTGACGGCGGACGGCTACCTCTACAACATGGTGCGCATCCTTGCAGGAACCCTCTGTGAGGCCGGCGCGGGGCGTCTTGCGCCTGAGGCTGTGCCGGGCATCCTCGCCAGCCGTGACCGCAAAAACGCTGGGCCGACGCTGGCGGCGAAGGGGCTTTTCCTCAAGAGCGTGGACTACGACACGCCCATAGAATAACGCAAACATGACCGATGCTCCCGGAGGAAAAACGCCCCTTTGGGAGCACTGTCATTGCACGAAGGGACAGGAGAGTATGAGAAAAAGACAGCGCGGCACCCGGCCTGTGTCGGACGAGCCGCTTTCGGCGGGACGGGTCGAATACCTCGAGCAGGCCCGCGAGCGGGTGCGGAACCGGCGCATCCGCCGCACGGCACTCATCGTCGTGGCGCTGACGCTGGTGGTGCTGTTCACCACCGGCATCGTGGGCAGCTCTGTTGCCATGGCCAAGGACTGGGCCGATACTGCCCGCATCCTGCTCTTCCCCGGCACGGGCTGGCCCCAGCAGACCGGCGTTATGGAGGTGAAACAGCTTGCCGCCATGAACAGCAGCTTTGTGGAGCTGGGCGAGGAAGGGTGCGTGGTCTGGTCCCGCACCGGCACCCGGCTCAACTCCATCCAGAGCGGCTACGCCCGCCCTGCGCTGGCTGTGGGCAAGAACCGCTTTGTGCTCTACAACCGCTCGGGCAATGAGCTGCGGGTGGAGAGCCGGACCCAGAATCTCTACACCAAGACGATGGAGAGCAGCATCACCCTCTGTGCCATGGCCGACAACGGCACGCTGGCCGTCGTCACAGAGGACCCCGGCAGCGCGGCCCGGCTTCGGGTCTACTCGTCCTCAATGGAGCAGCTGCTGAGCTGGAGCCTCACCATCGCCGACGGCACCCCGCTGCGGCTGGCCTTTTCGCCGGATGGGCGGCGGCTGGCAGTGGCGGCGGTGACGGTAAACGGCGGCCAGATGGTCACGAATTTCTATGTCGTCACCCTGGCGCAGGGCGACCCCATGCTGGTGGGCAGCGGAAGCGGCGCGGCTCAGTGGCTGAGCTGGACCGGTTCCCAGAGCATCCTGGCCGTCTGCGACAGCCGCGCTGTCCTCTACAACGCATCGGGCGGAGAGCGGGCAGCCTATGACTTTACCGGGCAGACCCTCCGCGACATCTCGGTGGACGCTTCGGGCAATACTGCCCTTCTGCTGGCCTCCGGCCAGCTCTGTCAGGCCGTGATGCTGGGCCGTGACCTCGGCGTCGAGAGCACCACGCAGGTGCAGGCGTCCAACCGCATCGTCCGCTCCGGTGCGCAGTTCTATCTGCTCACCGACAACGGCGTGGAGTGCCTTTCCACCGACGGCACCTCCCAGTGGACCCAGAGCCTTTCGGCCCGCCCGCAGGGTCTGCTGGCCGACCGCAGGCAGCTGCTGGTCTTCTGCGGCAATACGGTGCAGGTATTGACCCCGCCTGCGGCGGAAAACAACGCTCAAAGCAATACATAATAAGGAAAACAAGGTATGTTCAAGAATCCGTCATTTCTTTTTGATATAGTATGTACCGTGGTCTGGCTGCTTCTGGCTGTGCGCTATGCCCGCAAGGGCTTTCTCGCAGCCAGTGTCCAGCTGGGCGGGAATGTCTTCAGCCTCGTGGGCGCCCGGGTCTTTTCGGGCTGGGCTGCTGCCGAGGTGTTCCAGCGCTTTCTGGCCGGGAGCTTCCGTACCCAGATCGCGGAGAGCATCTCGGCCGGAGGGGTCGTGGACCTGACCGGCATCGCGGACAAGTACGCGGGCTTTCTGCCCGAGAGCTTCCGCGCCTCCATCGTGGAGACCTGCGAGCGCTCCATCTCGGCTGTGCTCAGCGACAACGCCGTGGTGCTGGCGGACGCCATCGTCCAGAAGGTGCTGGCTCCGCTGCTCACGCCGGTCATCTCGGTCGTGCTCTTTTTCGTGGCCTTTGCCCTGCTGCGGATGCTGGTGAGTATGCTGGTCACCGTGCTGGGCCTCGTCAACCGGCTGCCGGTCATCGGCACCGTCAACCGCTGGCTGGGCTGGGTCACCGGCTGTGTCGCCAGCACCATGGACATCTATCTGGTGCTCTGTGTGGTGTGGGCCGTCATCGTCATCACCGGCGGCAATCTGACCGTCCTGAACGATACGGTCATGAGCAGCAGCCTTTACTATAAAGCATTCAATCTGTTCAACCCCTTCCTGTAAAGGGGATCTTTAGGAGGAACCTATATGGTCTGCAATCGCTGTCAGAAACGTCCGGCCATCATCTTCGTCCAGCGGATGGAGAATGGCCAGATGAAAAATGAGGGCTTTTGCCTGCACTGTGCGCGTGAGCTGCACATCAAGCCGGTGGAAGACCTGATGAAGCAGTTCGGTATGTCCGACGAGGACATGGATAACATGGAAAATCGGATGGAGAGCATGATGGATGAGATGGGGGACGCGAACCCCCTCTCCCTCATGATGAATATGGGCCAGCCCATGGGCGGCGAGGAGAACGAAGGGGACGACGACCTTGTCCCCGGCTCCAGCGCTACCTTCCCGCTGGGCGTCAAGGCGGAGGGCGATGCCGGAAACAGCAAAAAGGCCCAGAAGAACGGCAAAAAGCCGCCCCGCCGCAAATTCCTCGACACCTACTGTGAGAACCTGACCAGCAAAGCCCGGGAGGGCAAGCTCGACGACATCGTGGGCCGCGACCGCGAGATTTACCGCACCATTCAGATTTTGAGCCGCCGCCAGAAGAACAACCCCTGCCTCATCGGTGAGGCGGGCGTCGGCAAGACGGCCATCGCCGAGGGCATCGCAGAGCGCATCGCCAAGGGCAATGTCCCTGTGGGTCTGAAGGATAAGGAGATCTTCCTGCTGGATCTGACCAGCCTCGTGGCCGGCACCCAGTTCCGGGGCCAGTTCGAGCAGCGGGTCAAGGGCCTGCTGAGCGAGGTCAAGGCCGCTGGCAACATCATCCTGTTCATTGATGAGATCCACACCATCACCTCCGCCGGTGAGAGCGAGGGTGCCATGAACGCGGGCAACATCCTCAAGCCTGCCCTCTCCCGCGGTGAGATACAGGTCATCGGTGCCACCACCTTCAACGAGTACCGCAAGTATATCGAGAAGGACCAGGCCCTTGAGCGCCGCTTCCAGCCTGTCCGCGTGGAAGAACCCAGCGTGGCCGATACGCTGGCCGTCATGAACGGCATCAAGAAGTATTACGAGGAGCACCACCATGTGCAGGTGGATGCCGATGTGCTGAGCGCCATCGTCACCCTCAGTGAGCGGTATATCACGGACCGCTACCTGCCCGATAAGGCCATCGACCTGCTGGACGAAGCCTGCGCCTGCTGCAATCTCGCCCACCCGGTCATCTCGGAGTATCTCGAGATGCAGAAGGAGCTGGACGGCCTCAGACAGGAAGAGGCAGACATGGAGTCCTCCGACGTCAATGAGGCCATCGACTATGAGCAGGTGGCCGAGCGGAAGACCCGCATCGCCAAGCTCGAGGCAGAGCTGCCCGCAAAGCAGGCTGCTGCCAGCGAGATAAAAGTGACCATGGACGATGTGGCAAAGGTCATTGAGCTGTGGACGGGCATCCCGGCGGTGAAGATCCAGGAGACGGAGTTCGTCAAACTGGCCGGGCTGGAAGCCGAGCTGAAAAAGAAGATCATCGGTCAGGACGAGGCCGTCCATCTGGTGGCACAGGCCGTCAAGCGGAGCCGCGCCGACCTGTCGGGCCGCCGCCGTCCCGCAAGCTTCATCTTCGTCGGCCCCACCGGTGTCGGCAAGACGGAGCTGGTCAAGCAGCTGGCAAACCAGCTCTTCGACGGCCCCGACCCGCTCATCCGTCTCGACATGAGCGAGTATATGGAGAAATATGCGGTGTCCCGCATGATCGGTTCGCCTCCGGGCTATGTGGGCTACGAAGAGGCCGGCCAGCTCACCGAAAAGGTGCGCCGCCGCCCCTACAGCGTGGTGCTGTTCGATGAGATCGAAAAGGCCCACCCCGACGTTATGAACATCCTGCTCCAGATCCTCGACGAGGGCAAGATCAACGATGCACAGGGCCGGACGGTGGACTTCTCCAATACGGTCATCTGCATGACCTCCAACGCCGGTAGCGGCGACAAGACGACCTCCGGCCTCGGCTTCAACAAGAGCGAGGAACAGCTGAGTGAGGAAAAGACCCGCAAGGCTCTGAGCCAGTTCCTGCGGCCTGAGTTCCTTGGCCGTGTGGATGAGGTCATCGCCTTCAAACCGCTGAGCCAACAGACGCTGGAAGGCATCGCGGCTCTCATGCTGGATGAGTACAAACCCAGCATGGAGGCCAAGGGCATCGCTTACAGCTACACTCCGGCGGCTCTCTCTGCCCTCGTGGCCAAGAGTCAGGGCGGCAAGTTCGGCGCCCGCGACCTGCGCCGCGTCATCCGCAAGGCTGTGGAGGACCCCGCCGCCGAGCGCATCATCGACGGCACCCTGAAAGCGGGCGGCAGCCTGACGGTGGATGCCGAAAATGGTAAAGTTATCTTGAAGTGAAGCAAACAGAAACGGCACTCCGAAGCAGTTCGGAGTGCCGTTTGTCATAGGCAGACTTAGTCGAGGGAGACCGGGAACTCGGGCTTGTTGGCCATACGGGCATTGGTGCGGCCCTCGGGGATGATCTCGCCGGCGGCGGTCAGCGCCAGCTTGGTGAGGGTGGGGCCTACCAGCTCATACACCAGCACCGAGAAGAGCACGACGTTGCGCACCATGTGGCCGTCGGAAAGCTCAGCGGCCTCGGCTGCCATGCCCAGCGCCACGCCAGCCTGCGGCAGCAGGGTGATGCCGAGGTACTTCTGGATAGCATCACTGCAGCGGGCCCGCGATCAGCGCAAGGGACAGACAGATCAGCATTTGCTCCATATTTGGTTGCGTGAGAACCGCACAAAACCGCAGGCGGTGCCCATTCCTCCTTATAAAAAATACAGCGGCTGCGTGCGAAAGGAAAGAACGAAAAGGGGAAACGCAGCACAGCCAGAAAAAACGTATATACGTCCAGTATACTATCCGCCCAGACAAAAAGCAACCGGAATATGGAGACCCGGCAAAGAGCTCCGGTCGGGCAAATAAAAGAAACTCCTTCCGTCATCGCTGCGCGATGCCACCCATTCCCCTTCTGGCACTTTCGTGCCACCTCCCCCGGCCGGGGGAGTCTTTCTCACGGAGGGAGGCTCTGGCGAGAAGGAGAGGTGTTCCATTCTGCCAAAGGCTCCCTCTTTGAGGGAGCTGGCACGGCGTAAGACGTGACGGAAGGAGTAAATTCCAAAGAATCAGTTGAACTTGAAGACCTTGCGCAGCTGGCGGTAGACGCCCAGAGTGAGCTTGTCGCCGCCGGGGAACTTCAGGTCGGTCAGACCGCCCAGATTGTAGCGTACGGCGCGGTAAACGCCGGTGCTTACGTGGTCCTTGAGGTACTGCCACAGCCCGGTGCGCTTGGCCTTTGCCTCGTCGCTGCCGTCCAGCAGCAGGAAGATGTCGCTCACGGCCATCATCACGGACAGATAGTGCACCATGTAAGCGTGCAGACGTTTCTGATCCTTCAGCTCATCCAGATCCTGACAGTCGATCATGTGCCGGGTGACCCGCAGCTGCTGATCCACCCGCTTTACCATGATGCTCTCGTTCACGCTTTGGTCGGCACGGCCAATGAAGTAGCGGTACAGATCCAGATCCATGTAGTACATGCTCTTGACATAGGGCAGGGGCTGGTAGACAAAGATGTTGTCCACATAGAAGGTGTGCTTGGGCAGCACCATGCCGCAGTCCCGCAGGACCTGGGTGCGGTAGATGACCGAGTGCATGAGCAGGTTCTGGTCCGGGCGGAAGTGGCCCACGTGCATCCAGCTGAACAGGCGGTTCTCCGGGAAGACGTTGGTGTAGCGCACGGTGTGGCGGGTGTTGTCCTCCACATGCTCGTAGACGTAGTTGCAGATCATCAGGTCGGGGGCGGTGCCGCGGGCCACAAGAGTCTGCAGCTTGGCCAGCACGGTCTTCAGGGCGGCGGTGTCCAGCCAGTCGTCGCTGTCCACGACCTTGTAATACAGGCCGGTGGCGTTCCGGATGCCCTGATTCACGCCCTCGCCGTGGCCGCCGTTCTCCTGATGGATGGCCTTGACGATGGTGGGGTATTGGGCGGCATATTCATCGCAGATGGCCGGGGTCTCGTCCTTGACGGAACCGTCGTCCACCAGGATGATCTCGGCCTGCTCCCCGGCGGAGAGCAGGGTCTCGATGCAGTGGCGCATATAGGCCGCCGAGTTGTAGCACGGGACGGCAAAGGTAATCAATTTCTGCATAGGTTGAAATACTCCTTTTTTCATCAGATCCGGCACAGCATTGGCCGGGATGGAGATATGTGTTCTTATTATATCATTTTCGCGCCTGAAAAGCTATCCATTGGAAAAAATCCGTTTGTTATTTCGCGCATTCCGGCAAAAAAACAAGGCCATCCCCCTGCGAAACCGGCCGTTTTGTGGTATACTGAGAGGGCTGCGAAGGCAGCTCTCATAGAGTATAACGGAGGAACGCATGGAAAACCCGCATTCGATTCTAAAAAAAGTGTTCGGCTATGATGGCTTCCGCCCCGGTCAGGAGGAGATCGTCTCCCGGCTGCTGGCCGGGCAGGACGTTCTGGCCGTGATGCCCACCGGTGCGGGCAAGTCCATCTGCTACCAGGTGCCCGCGCTGCTGCTGCCGGGCATCACCATCGTGGTCTCGCCGCTGGTCAGCCTGATGAAGGATCAGGTGGGGGCGCTGGTGCAGGCCGGTGTGGCGGCGGCGTTCCTGAACAACAGCCTGACCGACAACCAGAAAGCCCTGATGCTCCGCCGTGCGCGGGAGGGCTGGTATAAGATCATCTACGTGGCCCCGGAGCGGCTGGAGATGCCGGGCTTCCAGAGGTTCGCGCAGGAGCGGGAGATCAGCATGGTGACGGTGGACGAGGCCCACTGCATCAGCCAGTGGGGGCAGGACT
>ERZ773114.3839-NODE-3839-length-11865-cov-2.342676_pt1 | contig 11865 bp, 10 predicted proteins | sample MGYA00580564_ERZ773114 | MGnify/ENA primary metagenome ERZ773114 (study PRJEB29015, sample SAMEA2737836) | human gut metagenome | biome: human gut; feature: human-associated habitat; material: faeces | place: China | collected 2012 ...
CTGCCTGTTTACCTCCTTCGCCATGGGGGCCAAGGAATATACGGATCTGCTGAATGCCGCCACCGGAACCAGCTGGAGCGTGGATGAGGTGCTGGAGATCGGTGACCGGATCTATAACATTGAGAGAATGTTCAACAAGGCTGCGGGCATGAAGCCCGAGGATGACCGGCTGCCCAAGCGGCTGCTGGAGGAGCCTGTGGTCAACGGTCCTTCCACCGGCATGACCTCTCAGCTTCCTCTGACGCTGCCCCAATACTACGAGGCCCGGGGCTGGGTCGATGCCTTCCCCACTGATGAGACTCTGAAAAAGCTGGGGCTGGACGAGTGCATCGGAAAATAAATCATTCTTGACAAATCATTTTTCCTGGGATATTTTTGAAGTAAGGAGGGGGATGCACTTCCCCCTCCTTGCTCACAATTCACAATCACAAATAAGGAGGCGGAAGCTGTGATCGAGGTGCGTGTTTTTGCAACCCTGCGTCAGGGCCGGGACAAGGTGAGCATGCTCCCCCCGGATGGGATCCATTGTGCCGGGGATATTCTGGCCCGGATGGACATTCCCCCGGAGGAAGTATCCATTCTGCTGATCAACGGCTTTCACCAGAAGCCGGAAAGCCCCGTCAAGGACGGAGATATTGTGGCACTGTTCCCCCCGGTGGGAGGCGGCTGACCATGGAGCCCCGATATGTGCGAAATATACCGTCCCTGACCGAGGAAGAATGGAAGCTGCTTCAGAGCCGGCGAATTCTGGTGGTTGGCTGCGGCGGACTGGGCGGACACCTCATCGATATGCTTGCCCGGATCGGAGTAGGTGCTCTGCGCGTGGTGGACGGCGATGTTTTTGAGCCATCCAACTTGAATCGGCAGCTGCTGTCCCAGGTTGCACTGCTCGGGATGAACAAGGCAGCAGCTGCTGCTCACCATGTAGCACAGGTCAACCCTCTGATTCCGGTGGAAGCAGTCGAACAGTTCCTGACGGAAGAAAATGTCCATTCCCTGGTGGCATCCTGCGATATTGTCCTGGATGGGTTGGATCAAATCCATGCTCGGAAGGTGCTTGCCGCCGAATGCAAAAAAGCCGGAGTCCCTCTGGTTTACGGAGCTGTCAGCGGTTGGGTGGCCCAGGCGGCCCTGTGTGCGCCGGGGGATGATTTGATTGAAAAGCTTTATCCCCCCGGAACCGTGCTCCGGGGCAAAAGCGTGCTCAGCTTCACCCCCGCCTTGTGTGCCGCAATGCAGGTTTCCCTGTGCGTTCAGTTTCTAACCGGCAGGTCGGTAAAAAACGGAACGGTGTACTACTTTGACCTGTCAAATCAGGAATTTGAGAGCATCCCCATGATATAAAAATCCCCCCGCAAAGAAAGCTGCCAGACACGTTGATGGGTGTCCGGCAGCAGAAGTGCGCAATAATCCCCCTCTGCCGCCCGGCGTCTTGGCACGGCAGAGGGGGATTTTCTGATGTGCGTCAATGGCCTTCTGGTTTTCCCAGCTGTCGATGAGAAGGGCCCGCCGTAAATTTCCGCCGGGTGGGATGCGCTCTTCACCTCGTAGATGGCATAGCCTCCGCCCTGCTTCCGCAGGATATCCACCGCACAGTAGAGCCCCTCATAGCGGAAAGAGGCTTCACAAAGATTCTCGACACCCGCTTCCAGGCATCGGGCTGTTTTTTCCATCATGGCGGCAATATTTCGATTTTGAGAAACGCATCGTTCTGTCCTTCCTTCAAGCCGGTCCTATGAAAACCGGTATATTCCCTTTGCAGGCAGCAGCCCTATCAAGCAATACGGTTGTACCGCTTGCACAATTACAAGTCAAGGAAAAGGAAAATATTGGCCAATATGATTGACTTTGAGCTCTGCCGCACTTTCTGTTCCTTTGTGGAAATTGTAAAGGACAATGGTATTGGGGCCTGGGACCGGATTGCTTTTCTATGAGGAATGGGCTACAATAGACGTATAATTCGTTCGCGCAGCAGAAACAGAGGAGGCTTCCCATGAAATTCATTCACCTGTCCGACCTGCACCTTGGAAAGCGGGTCAACGAAATCTCCATGCTGGATGACCAGAAATATATTCTTTTGCAAATTCTCCGGATCATCGATACTGTGCAGCCGGACGCCCTGCTGATTTCCGGGGATGTGTATGACAAAAGCATTCCCTCTGCCGAGGCCGTCACCCTTTTTGATGATTTTCTCTACCGTTTGGCCAAACGCAGCCTCCCTGTGCTGATCATCAGCGGCAATCACGACAGCCCGGAACGGCTAGCCTTCGGCGGCCGCCTGATGCAAAGCAGCGGTATCCATATTTCGAAGGTTTACGACGGGGACCTCCAGCCAATCACCCTGACGGATGCCTTTGGAGAGGTACATTTCTGGCTGCTGCCCTTCCTGAAGCCGATTCATGTCCGCCAGTTTTTCCCGGAGGAAACCATCGAAAGCTACACGGATGCCTGCGCCGCCGCCATTAAGCATATGCCGCTGCGGAAGGACGCGCGCAATGTACTCCTTGCGCACCAGTTCGTCACCGGTGCCGCAACCTGCGAGTCGGAAACGGTATCCGTGGGCGGCACGGACAACGTAGATGCCTCCGTATTCGCGGACTTTGACTATGTGGCGCTGGGCCATATCCACAGCCCCCAGAATGTGGGCTCCAACCGAATCCGCTACTGCGGGACGCCCCTCAAGTATTCCTTCTCCGAGGCGGCCCATCACAAAAGCGTCACCGTTGTGGAGCTGGGGAAAAAGGGAGAACTGCACCTGGAACTGGTACCGCTGATCCCCAGGCATGATCTGCGGGAGATCCGGGGAAGCTTTGCGGAATTGACGGACAAGGCCTATTATGACGGTACCAACACCGAGGATTATTTGCACATTATTCTCACCGACGAAGAGGACATCCCGGAGGCCAGTGGAAAACTCCGTATGATCTATCCCAATTACATGCAGTTCAGCTATGACAATACCCGCACCAGAACCAACCAGCTGGTTGACTGTGCGGAAGATGTCAAGCGCAAAAGCCCCCTGGAGCTATTTGACGCGCTGTACCAGACCCAGAACAATCAGCCCATGAGCGACACGCAGCGTGCCTATGTTCAGAAGCTCATGGAAGAAATTGAGGAGGAAAACGCATGAGGCCTTTGAAATTGACCATTTCCGGCTTTGGCCCTTATGCCGGCACACAAGAGCTGGATTTTTCCCGTCTGGGCACCGGCGGCCTCTATCTGATCACCGGCGACACCGGCGCAGGCAAAACCACCATTTTTGACGCCATCACCTATGCCCTGTTTGGGGAAGCCAGCGGCGACAGCCGGGATGCCTCCATGCTGCGCTCCAAGTACGCCGCCCCGGACACCCCAACTTATGTGGAGCTGACCTTTGACTACGGCGGAAAAAGTTATCAAGTGAAGCGCAGCCCGGAGTACACCCGTGCCAAAACCCGGGGCACCGGAAACACCAAACAGGCGGCCACGGCGGAACTCATCTATCCGAATGGAAACGTAGTTACCAAGCTGAAGGAGGTCAATACCGCCATTCGGGACATCATTGGCCTGACCAGGGCGCAGTTCTCCCAAATCGCCATGATCTCTCAGGGGGATTTCCGAAAGCTGCTGCAAGCCGGGACCGAGGAGCGGCAGAAGATTTTCCGGGATATTTTCCGGACGAAATTCTATGACCTTCTGCAAAGCAAGCTGAAGGAAAACGTCCTGGCCGTGGGGCGCGAGAAAGATGAAATTTCCCGCAGTATTGGCCAGTATATGCGCAGTGTCACCTGCAAGGAAGATTCCGTATATTCTCCAGATGCGGAAAAGGCACGGGCGGGACAGCTGCCTATGGCGGAATTCCAGAAGGTGCTGGAAGCAATTTTGAAAGAGGACGCCGACACACAAAAGCAGCTGGATTCCGACCTGGACGCTGTGGAAAAGGAACTGGATGCGGTAAAAGAGCAGCTGACCAAGGCCGCCTGTCAGAAAGCAAAAACAGAACTTTTCGGAAAACAGGAACAGGAGAGAGAGCTATCCACCCAGCTCCAGGAAGCCAAGGGCGCAAAGGACGCCGCCAAGGACACGGAACCCCAGCAGCGGGAGCTGACCAACAGACTTGCTCAGTGGGAGCTGCTATTGCCAAAATACGATGACCTGAATACGCTGGAAGCCAAGTTGACAACAGCAAAAAAGGACCTTGCAGATGCCATGCGGAAACGCGAGACTGCGCAAGCTTTACAAGCGCAGCTGAATGCGGAAATTCAAAGCTTAAAAGAGGAACATTCGCAGCTGTCCAGCGCTGAAGCACAAAAAGAGCGGTTCTCCAACCAGCTGAGCAATGCAAACGAGCGCAAAGAGAAATTCACAAAGCTGCTTTCCGAAATAAAGAGCTTCAACGCCGAGCAGGAAAAGCTCAACGAACTGCAGCAAGCTTTTCAGGCTGCGTTGGCCACCTCCAGCCGCCTCCTGCAAATTTACAATGACAAGAATACAGCGTTTCTCCGGGAGCAGGCCGGAATGATGGCCAGCAATCTGGAGGAAGGAAAACCCTGCCCTGTCTGCGGCTCCATTCACCATCCGGTCCTTGCCGCGCTGTCCCAGGACGCCCCCTCTGAGGCGGATGTGAAGCACGCCAAAAAGAAATACGAGGACGCGGACAAAGAAACCCAGCTTGCGTCCCAAAAAGCAAGCAAGCAGAACGGCACCGTGGAAACGGTCAGGGAAGCCCTTCTGAAAACCGTCTCCGATTTGCTTCCTGGCACCTCCTTGGAGGAGGCCTCTGCCGCCGCAAAAAAAGAAGCGGCAGAGATTCAGTCCGAAATCAATGGCTTAAACAAAGAACTTGCCGAAATTAAGGAAAAGATTCAGCGTAAACAGGCGCTTGAAAAACAGATTCCGAGCAAGGAAGAGGAATACCAGAAAGCCGTAAACGCGTACACGGATGCCGACACCAAAATAAAACTTTGCAACGGCAGCATTGAAGCACTGCAAACGCAGGCTGACGAATTACGCAGTGAGCTGCCATTTCCAGACAAGGCCGCCGCCGAAGCCCAGCAGGAAGCCGACCGGGAGCAGCTGGACAAGCTGAAGCAGGCACAGGCAGAGGCAAATGAAAAATACAGTGCCTGCGACAAAGAGCTGACCGTAGTTCAATCTGCCATTACGCAGTTAAACCAGCAGCTTGCCGACCAGCCCGAATGGGATACGGAGGCGCTGACCACGCAAAAGAATGATATGACCTTGCGGCGGGATAAACTCCGCAAAGCACAGGAGGACGTACGGCACCGCAACAAAAACAACACCACCGCAAAAAACAATATCCATGACAACGCTTCTGTTCTTGCGGATCTGGAACAGCAATATGCCTGGATGAAGGCCCTGTCCGATACCGCCAACGGCGACGTCAGCGGAAAGCAGAAAATCAAGCTGGAAACCTATATTCAGGGGGCTTATTTTGATCAGATCCTGATGCGGGCCAATATCCGCCTGCAAAAAATGTCCGGCGGGCAGTACGACCTGAAGCGCCGGGATACAGTGGATGGTTATAAAAGTCAGTCCGGTTTGGAGCTGGATATCGTTGATCATATCAACGCCTCGGAGCGCAGCGTCAATACGCTCTCCGGCGGCGAATCCTTCCTGGCCTCTCTGGCACTGGCGCTGGGCCTTTCGGACGAGGTGCAGATGTCTACGGGCATCCGCCTGGATACGCTCTTCGTGGACGAGGGCTTCGGCTCCCTTGATCCGGAAGCCCTCAACAAAGCCTACAACACCCTGGCCAGCCTGACCGAGGGCAACCGCCTTGTTGGGATCATTTCCCATGTGGCAGAGCTGAAGGAGCGGATCGACAGACAAATCGTTGTCTCCAAAAAACCGAGCGGTGGAAGCACAGCGGAAATCATTGCGTAAGGGCGCGAAAAACCGAGGACATATTCTATAATGGCAAGCAGGTTGAAATAAACCAATCGAATAATGTGCCCTCAAATTGCGCAAACGAAGGCAGTGATGTGTCATCATTGAGCAGCCAAGCGCCGTAAGAGGCCAATCTACAGGCAGGAATAGATCTACCTGTTGATATCTTACGGTACTTTTTTGAAGCCGTCGAAATTTCAAAATCCCCCTTTTATCACATAAAATCTGTGATAAAAGGGGGATTTGACTTAACAAAGTGCCATTGTTCCTCAATGGCGTCTTCTTTGCGTTTTGGCTCGTATAGGACCTTTTTCGACGGTCCCTTTGGATCATCTCACAGATCGTGCGTACTCTGTGGGTGTGATGCCGAATTTTTCTTTGAACTGGCGGGAGAAGTGGTGGACGGTGGAATACTGCAGGGCGGCAGCGATTTCGGTGAAGTTCAGGTTGTTCTCCCGAATCATCTGCTTACTCTCCTGAAGCTTGATGCGGCGGATGTACTCGCCGGGGGAGATCTGCAGATTTTTCTGGAACAGCACCGTCAGATAGCTGGGGCTTACGTCTACCTGCTGGGCGATGAGCCGCACGGACAGCTTCTCCCGGATATGGGCGGAGATATACTGCTGGGCGTGGCGGATGATCTCGTTCTCACTGTGGACCGTGTTGGTGCCCTGGAGCTTTACGCCGGAAGGGGCCTGGGCTTCCCGCAGCAGCACCAGCAGCAGCATGGTCAGCTGGGCCATAAGCATATCCGTAGAGTAGGGGTCCACCCGCTCCTGGGTGCGCAGCATCTGCTGCAGGAGCGTCACGGCCTCCTGGGGTACGGCCAGCTTCCGGCCATAGAGGCTGGACAGATCGCCGCCCTCTAAATCGAAGGAGATGGTCACAAATCGTGGGGCAACACCGATATCTGCGTACTGCATATGCCACTGGTTCGGGGCATAGATCATGGCGTCGCCCTGGTGCAGCAGCCAGTCCTGGCCGTCTGCCACGGAATGCAGGCTGCCCTGGTCCACATAGGTGAACTCCGGCATTGGATGGGATTCTCCGGGGAAGAGGAAGCCCTGTTCCTTTTCCTGGTAGAAGAAGGTGTAAATGCCCTCCACCCGCAGCTGGCTGTCGATACGCATACTGCGTACCACATCCGTGCCCACCTTCTCCGGCTGAACATCCGTAGACAGGATGACGGTGGCTTCTGTTTTATAAACGTTCAGGGAGAAAAGCAGTCCCTCCCGCAGGGAGACAGACTTGTCCAGGTAATAGTGCTGATACTCCTGACCGTCCTTGCTGACGGAGAGAACGCACATATTGCCGGAGCAGCTCAAAAGGGTATCTGCCTTTGTCCGAAAGACGGCAGCTTCAGGCTGGGGAAGCTTGATCTGGACGGCATTTTTGGGAGGTGTCTGATTGGCCTGGGCACGCTCGGGAAGGACTGTGCCGAACCCCTGAAAATTCACCTGATTCAAGTTCTGAATCACAGCGCATATGCTCCTTTCGTATAAACCGTAACGCTGGATGATGGCAGAAGAATTCCGCGTTGCCGGAAAACATCCCGACAAAGCAGATGGGCTTTTGTGTCAACGTCAGCGAGAATATTATACAAGATGGAATTGAAAATGGCAAATGATTATTCGCCAAATTTTACACCGTCTTTTCGTAAAAAATGTCCATGCCAAATTTTCAGCATGGACATTGTGTATTCTGCTCAATCCTTGTCCGGGGTCACAGGGGTGATGGCAGCGCCGTATTTTGCGAAGACAGGCTCGGCAAACACGGACCACAGCAGCATCAGGCAGGCCGGTGCGGCAAAGATCCAGATGGGATAATTCCAGGTGAAGACCGCCAGGGCCACCGTGCAGGCGGCAATCCCCAGGGAACGGAAAAAATGGGCAATGACAAAGCGCACCGCAGTGCCCGTCAGAGCCAGGAAAGAAAAGGTGAACCGGGAGATGATGGCGGCGCTCCAGCAGGCGGCACCGATGGGCAGGAGCATTCCTGCCAGGTAAACGCCTGCATACAGGCTAAAGCCGCTGTCCTGCCGGGCCATGGTCAGCAGCACCGCCAGCAGATAGCCGAAAAAGCCCAGAACCGCGCCCCAAAGCAGGGTGGAGAGGATGCCGCTTTTCCACTCCGCTCGGAAGGTCCTGAAAAAGCGCTTGTAGGGCCCTTCTTCCCGATAGCGAATGCCATGGACCATGGCATCATACAGTGCTGCGGTAGCTGGGAAAACGGTGACAATCGGCAGGCAGCACAGCAGCCAGCACAGCGTCAGACCAACCACATCCGTAATGGTGTTCAGAACGGTCCAGACCAGGCCATAGGGCCGAAAAATTGAGCGAAACATCAGCCTTCCAAAACCTCCGTGATCTCTGTGGGGCCTTCCAGCAGCAGGCGTGTCACTTGCTCGCCCCCCTCTACCCAGACCCGCAGCGTGCCGCCGGGGACCTGGGCGGTAAGCCGATTTTCAGGAAGCAAGCCCATTTTCCACAGGACGCAGGCGGTGGAGCCGCAGCCTGTGCCGCAGGCCAGAGTGAAGTCCTCCACCCCCCGCTCGAAGGTGAGCACCTGGGCCTCTCCGGGGCCGGTCAGCCGACAATAGTTCACATTGGCCCCCTTGGGGAAGGCCGGGTCAAAGCGCAGGGCGCGCATTTCTTCCCGCAGGGCATCCTTGTGCGCGAAGAGGTCCTCCTCTGTTTCCCACAGCCGGACGGCGTGGGGCACACCGGGAGCCCCCAGCTCCACATAGGCGATATCTCCCTTGCGGTGCAGGTCCAGTACAGAGGGCAGGTTCAGTGCCACCCGGTATTGGCTCTCGTCCACCCGCCAGCCCCGGACCAGGCCTGCGGTTGCCTCAAAAACCATGGTATCCCCTGCAATGCCCTGGTCATGGGCAAACCGGCAGATGCATCGGGCACCGTTGCCGCACATTTCCCCCAGAGAACCATCGGCGTTGTAAAAGATCATTTTGAAATCGGCCCTGTCCGAATTTCCAACGGCGATCAGGCCATCTGCTCGGTGCAGGGCACACAGGCTTTTGGCAAGCTCCGGAAAATCCAGGCGCTTCCCCCGGGCATCCAGAACCACGAAGCTGTTCCCGGCTCCGTTCATGCAAAAATAGGTCATGCCTGCCCCTCCGCCAGAAGGGACTCCATATCATACAGCCCGGCAGGCTTGCCCAGGACGAACCGGGCGGCCTCCACGGCCCCATCGGCGAACATAGACCGGTTGTGGGCCTCGTGGCGCAGCGTCAGAGTCTGGCTGGGGGTACAGATGTGGATCTCATGGACACCCACAACGTTGCCCATGCGCAGAGAGGAAATGCCGATTTCCTCCTTTGTCCGCTTGCATTCCCCGGAACGGCCGCAGTGCTCCACGGCATTGGGCCGGACCTGCTTCACTGCCCGGAAGAGCATATGGGCGGTGCCGCTGGGGGCGTCGATCTTCTTGTTGTGGTGCTTTTCGATGATCTCAATGTCAAACTCGCCGCCCAGGATCTTCGTAGCCTGGCGGGCCAGCTCGATCAGCACGTTGACACCCACCGACATGTTTGCGCTGCGGAAGATCGGCGTCCTGGTGCTGGCAGCCTCCAGTGCAGCCTCATCCTCCCTGGAAAGGCCGGTGGAGCAGATGACGCAGGGCAGACCGTTGGCGGCACCGTACTGCGCTGCTGCAACCGCCCCGGCGGGTGAGGAAAAGTCGATGATGACGCCCTTGCAGGGCAGCACGTCAAACCCGGCGTAAACGGGGATTTCGCCGATCCGCCCGGCTTCGCGATCCACACCGGCGACGATGCGGCAATCCTCGCGCGCACCGATCTTCTCGACCAGTGCGCGGCCCATGCGGCCATAGATGCCCTGAATGATAATATCCGTCATGTGTTATTGTTCCTTTCATGCAAAAGTCGTGCAAAAGCAAAAAGCCGACCCGCGGCATGGCAGTGGGTCGGCTGTGAAATTATTTCAGCAGGCCGAACTCCTGCATGGCAGTCTCCAGCTGCGCCTGCACTGCGGCGGAGGGCGCAACGAGCGGCAGACGGCAGTCGCCGGCATTCCAGCCAAGGCGGTTCATGGCCCACTTGACCGGGATGGGGTTGACGTCGGCAAACAGTGCCTTGATAAGCGGCACCGCCTTGAGCTGCATGGACAAGCTCTCGGCAGTCTCACCGGCGAACCATTTGGCGCAGATGTCATGGGTGTACTGCGGGGCTACGTTGGAAAGCACGCTGATCACGCCCTTGCCGCCCAGAGCCAGCAGCGGCACGATCTGGTCATCGTTGCCGGAGTAGATGTTCAGCTCCGTACCGCAGGCGGCAGCGATCTCAGCTACCTGGCTGATGTTGCCGCTGGCCTCCTTGACGGCGTTGATGTTCGGGTGCTTCGCAAGCTCGGCCAGCGTGGCGGGCGTCAGGTTGCAGCCCGTGCGGCTGGGCACATTGTACAGGATGCAGGGGATATGCACGGCGTCCGCAATGGCTGTGTAGTGGGCCAGCAGGCCCGCCTGGCTCGTCTTGTTGTAGTAGGGCGTGACCAGCAGCAGTGCGTCGGCACCGTCGGCCTCAGCCTGCTGGGACAGCCAGATGGCGTACTTCGTGTCGTTGGAGCCGGTACCCGCAATCACCGGGACGCGGCCTGCCGCCTTTTTGACGGTATAGCGGATGCACTCGGTGTGCTCCTCGTCGGTCAGCGTCGGGGACTCACCCGTCGTGCCGCAGATGACAATGGCATCCGTGCTGTGGGCAATCTGGTCGTCGATGATGCGGCCAAGCTCGTCATAGTTGACGCTGCCGTCGGTGTTCATCGGGGTGATGATTGCCACGGCGGCACCGGTAAATACGGGTCTCTTCATACGAATTCTCCTTACACCAAGGCTGCCATGCGCAGCCGATCAGTCAAAATAGCCCTTGGCAGCCAGCAGCTCGGCCAGCAACACCGCGCCGCCGGCAGCGCCGCGCAGCGTGTTGTGGGACAGGCAGACGAACTTGTAGTCGTACTGGGTGTCGGGACGCAGACGGCCAATGGAGACGGCCATGCCGTGCTCCAGATTACGGTCCAGTCTGGTCTGCGGACGGTTTTCTTCCGCAAAATAGTGCAGGAACTGCTTCGGCGCGGAGGGGAGGTTCAGCTCCTGTGCGCGGCCCGCGTAATTGGCCCAGTCAGCCTTGATCTGCTCGATGGAGGGCGCCTCGCCCTTGAACTTCATGAAGCAGGCGGCCATGTGCCCGTCGGAGCACGGGACGCGCAGGCACTGCGCGGTGATGGACGGCTCAGTCGCATTGACGATCTGACCGTTTTCTACATGGCCCCAGAGCTTCATCGGCTCCTGCTCGGATTTTTCTTCTTCGCCGCCGATGAAGGGGATCACATTGTCGACCATTTCGGGCCACGTTTCAAACGTCTTGCCCGCGCCGGAGATCGCCTGATAGGTGCAGACGAGGGCGCTTTCCAGACCGTATTTGCGCAGCGGGTGCAGCGCGGGAACGTAGCTCTGGAGCGAGCAGTTCGATTTGACAGCGATGAAGCCGCGCTTCGTGCCGAGGCGCTGGCGCTGCGCGTCGATGACCTGGATGTGCTCCGGATTGAGCTCCGGCACGACCATCGGGACGTCCGGTGTGCCGCGATGGGCGGAATTGTTGGAGACGACCGGGCATTCGAGCTTGGCATAGCGTTCTTCAAGCGCCTTGATTTCATCCTTCTTCATGTTGACCGCGCAGAAGACAAAGTCGACCATCGAGGCGATCTGCTCGGCGTCGGCCTCAGCGTCCATGACGACGACGTTCTCGAGCGACTTTGGCATCGGGTCGTTCATGTACCAGCGGGAGCCGACGGCGTCTTTATAGGTTTTGCCGGCGCTGTGGCTGCTGGCCGCGAGGACAACGGGCTGGAACCACGGGTGGTTCGCCGTGAGGAGCGCGAAGCGCTGGCCGACCATGCCGGTCGCGCCGATGATACCGATCTTATACTGTTCCATGATGAGACT
>ERZ773114.3846-NODE-3846-length-11848-cov-3.399983_pt1 | contig 11848 bp, 10 predicted proteins | sample MGYA00580564_ERZ773114 | MGnify/ENA primary metagenome ERZ773114 (study PRJEB29015, sample SAMEA2737836) | human gut metagenome | biome: human gut; feature: human-associated habitat; material: faeces | place: China | collected 2012 ...
AAAGATAGGTGTTTTATTCAATCAATCACATCATTCTGAAATCTTGACAAATGTTCATAAGGTAAGATCAGTCTTCCCCTGAACAGTCCGCACCCATCATTGATCAGGCTGTTATCTACTGCGGAAAACATATTTACATCCAGATCTGCCAGTTCCAGCTGCAAAAGACGCATGCCCCGTTCATAGGCTTCATCGAAATAAACGCACTCGCCTTCTGGAATAGCATCACGTCTTGCACGCTCATCCTGCTGTTTCTTCTCATATCCCAGATGATTCGCCGGACCAATTTCCGCAGTGTCATCCATTTTCTGGGTACGCAGCTGCACTTCCATGAAAGAACGGGAACTGTTATCATAAACTGTGATATGTAATGACTGATATCCTTCCCCACTGGTTCCACAGATATAATCCCGGTAATACGTCTTCACATCTTCATTAAGAAGCGGCGACGTACTTTTCTTTACTCCATAGGCAGACTCCACCGTAAACCCTCGTTCTTCCAGGAACCCGGGAAGAACATTGGCAATCTCATAAAGATAGCGGATCGACGCCGTTTCCTGATCTTCTCCTGGTTTCAGATGACACTTGGGCATACACAACACAATTCTGTATGCAATAAAATCCCGAAAACAACTGAGTTTATTTTTCAGTTCCGACACAGGAGGGTAGGTTCCATGTTTTGTATAATAATCGTAAATATATTCCACAATATAGCCGTTAAATTTCTCTTCTGCCCGGATCAGCGATTTGATCCTTCCTTTAAATGTAAACGCAAGAAACGGATATTCATGAGCCATATATTTATAAAATTCCCGGATCTTCTGGGACTGGGCCGTAAGGAAATCATTGTGTTCTAAAAGCTCTGTGATCTGAATCAGGAAATTCACATGCATCAGATCAATCTCATTATGAGTAAGTTTCGCTTCTTTTCTCAGATCCCGGGTATATTTCTGTAAAATTTTTAAAACTGTATCTCCTGAATACAGGTAATCATTTAATGTAATCATAAGCTTTTCCTCTTTTGGAGTTAGAGCGTGTTTGAAGATTGTGGAAATGATTTTTCAAGCACGCTCTAATCTATAACCGAAATTTAGTTTTTCATTTATAGCAGTTCCATAAAATAATGAACGCACAATTATTCAAATATAACAGGGTACATCTGCAATTTAAGATATCAATCCTCTGTAAATGCATTATAATTATATACCTACTGTTCTGTCAGCCTTTAACCAAACTGCTTCTTTTTCTTCATGGGTAACAAAGATCAATGTCTTTCTCTCAGTCTTTTTCAAAATATAATCAATTGTTTTTGCTCTGGTTTTTTCATCAAGACCTCTGAGAGGTTCATCCATGATCACACAATCTGATTCTGCCAGCAATGCCCTCAGGATAGATACTCTCCTGCGCATTCCCCCACTCAGTTCGCGAACCGGTTTCTGCCATACCTCAGTAAGCGCAACTGCTTTATATGCCTCCTCCAGTTCTCTGTCTGATATTGTTTTTGTGCATACCAGTCTTATATTGGAAGCAGCGCTCAGATTTTCACACAGACGATCTTCCTGAAATACTGCACTGAGCTTCCTGTCACTTATCCCTTCTATTTTCCCCTTATCAGGAACATCCAGTCTCAGAAGAAGCTGGATCAGTGTTGTTTTGCCACATCCGGATCTTCCTCTGATACAAGTGGTTTTCCCTTCCGGAAAAACACAGGACAAGTCTCGCAGTACCTGCTGCTCTCCGTATGCTTTACTGACATGATCTACCTTTATATCCATATCTTTTCTCCGCCTGTAACATAGCTCGTAAATAATACATTTAAGAGGATTATCATAAATCAAAATTTCTATTATCTATGTTCTATCATATAAACTACTCTGCTTACAATTCCAAGAAAACACTTTTCAAATACAAAACTTATCACAATAATCACAATCGTCCATGCAAAAAGATCAGGAGTATTCAGATATATTTTTGCATTATACAGTTTCTCACCAATAGAACCTGAGGGTACTCCGATAACCTCTGCTGCCACTCCTGCTTTCCAGCACATCCCAAGTGAAAGCCTGCATGCAGAGAGAAAATAAGGCAGTACCTGCGATACATAAATATACCTGATCTGTCTTCTGAGATTCACACGAAATACTTTTGCCATTTCCAGTATCTTCCTGTCCGTCTGTCGTATTCCCTCAAGGATATTTGTATATATCACCGGCAGAACCATAAGAAAGGAAATAAAAACTGACAGATTTTTCGAAGGAATCCATATCAGGCACAAAATAATAAAAGATGCCACAGGTGTAGATTTGACCACTGCGATCACAGGTGCTGTCAGGATTTCCACTGTTTTTGACCAATATGCCCACACTGCCAGAAAGATTCCCAGAAGCACAGCCAGAAGAAATCCTGTCACAATGCGTACAAAACTAAATCCGACAGACTGCCAGAAATTTCCGCTGAAAATCAGTTCAAAAAGCTTTCGGATAACAGAAACAGGAGATGCCAGAAGGATCTCCTGTTTCAGATACATACTCGCAAACTGCCAGATTGCAATCCAGAAAAGCACTGCTAATATGCGAATTCCTGTATATTTCGTTCCATTGTCAGTTTTTGCTCTATCGTTTGTAATAGAATGCATCATCCGGCAACTGTCCTCCTATAATCTCAGGATTCTGATCATCCAGGGTTGCCAGATATCCCGAAAGCATGGTTTTCATCTCATCACCTTCAATAAACACAATACTGCAGTCAGGGATTGCTTTCTGTGCAACTTCTTTTGCAATAATATCATGATCTCCTATGATCTGGGCCGCAGCTTCTGTGTCACTGTTGACAAAATCTACAGATTCTTTATAAGCATCCATAAAATCATTTACTTTATCTGCATGATCCTGAACAAACTCATTGTTTGCGATCACAACTCCTGTCACAAGTTTACTTCCGTCATCCATGGAATCTTCCCACAGTTTGTTCAGATCCAGGGCAACCTTCAGCTTATCGTTTTTCATCAGCGCTGTAGTTACAAAAGGCTGCGGAAGAAGTCCGACTGCTGTCTGATCCTGCACAAGTGCGGAAACTACCTCTGCGTGCTCAGATTTAAATTCAACAGTCACATCTTTTTCAGGGTCGATTCCATTCGCTTTAAGAACAGAGTTCAGAGCATATTCCGGAGTTGCACCCTTCCCACTGGCATAAATAGTCTTTCCCTTAAGATCCTCCACAGATTTTACACTGTCTCCATTCTCCACAAGATAGAGAACACCCAACGTATTGACCGCCAGAACACTGACATCCTTATCTGTCTTCTGATACAACGTTGCTGCCAGATTTGCCGGAACAGCTGCAATATCAAGCTTGTCCTGTACTACCATCGGAACAATCTCATCCGGAGATGCAGCAATCGTAAAATCGTATCCGTCTTCATCAAGAAGCTGCGCCATTCCCATTGCTGTCGGACCTTTCAGGGCGCCTATCCGGACAGCATCCGAAGATGATCCTTCGGATGCCCATACGCTGACCTCTCCAGTGTTACCGGCCAATCCTGCACATATACACAAAGCCATTGCACAGATCATCAATTTTCTTTTCATTTTACTCAACATCCTTTCTTTATTTAAGAATTTAAAAATCATTCACAGCAGTTCAGAAAAACAATGTAAATAAGACGCCAAGTTCCGTTTTTATGTCCCGGATTTCAAATCTGTCAGTATTTTTCTTAATTTACTTCCATAATCCTTTCCTGCAGCCCAGCCGCCGCCATAAGGATTTTCCTGGATTCCCAGCCATTCCACGTAAGGCGCCGTCTCTCTTGTCACGTAATCGAAGCGTTCATCTACACATTCCTGATTCAGGGAATCTGTGGAGGCGTAGGCTTTGAGATGCTGAACCTGAGCACGTATTCCTGTTCTTACATCCGGAAATGCGATTCCTTTGACTCCACCTCCGGTTGTTCCAAGACCTGCGAAATTGAACTGGTCGATTCCCGCATCACCACCGAAACTCAGCCATCCGGTTTCCAGCATTGCCTGCGCAAAAACTACTTCACCACGTACATTCTCGGCATTTGCCTCCTCTACAATAATATTGCAAAAGGTATCTATATCAGATGCTCCGCCACCACTGAGTTCTTCAGATGGGTAAGTGCATCCCTGACTGTTGTATAATGAACACATTTCATCAACGGAAACAGTTGTTCCGCCCATAATCGTGTAGTATCCATAGGTATTATCTGTCGGGTCTTCATCGGAGATAACTTCTTCTCCGCTATTTTCTGCATTTTCGAGATATTTGGGTTTGGAGATCTGTCCCTCTCCTGAATGGTCAGTTTCCTGACTGTTTTTTTCTGTACTATCAGTTGTTTTAGCTATTGTATCGTCATCTGGGGTATTTGCAGCATCGTCTGCCGCGCTGTTTTCTGTATCAGTGGACGCTGTCCCTTCACTGGCACTTACTAAAGCAGGTGCCCCGAACATCAGGGCACCTGTCATTGTCATAAGCAGCCAGAAATATTTTCCCAGCACTTTTTTCATCTTATGCGTTTACCTTTCTCATTGCAGCTTCTACCACATGACCAACCAGTACAGAAGTTGTTACACTTCCAACACCGCCAGGTACAGGTGTAATAGCATCTACGATAGGCTCTACTGCTGCGTAATCAACATCACCGCAGAGTTTGCCTTCTGCATTTACGTTGATACCTACATCGATGATTGTCTGACCTTCTTTTACATATTCGGCACCAACAACACCGGCACGGCCTGCTGCTACAATAATGATATCTGCTTCACGTGCTACAGACGGCATATCTACAGTTCTTGTGTGGCAGATTGTAACAGTTGCGTTCTTTTTAACCAGCATCATTGCTGCAGGTTTACCAACAACAAGGCTTCTTCCGATTACTACTGCCTTTTTGCCTGTGCAGTCGATTCCGTAATGATCAAGGATTTCCATACAAGCCTGTGGTGTACATGGCGGGAAACCAATCTTCTTGCCTGTGAATACACCGGACATGGAAAGGTCTGTCATACAGTCAACGTCTTTTTCAGGAGCAAGTGCGTTTTCGATCACTGCCTGATCCAGATGTTTTGGAAGCGGACGGAATAATAATACGCCGTGAATACTGTCATCTTTGTTTACTTTATCGATAGTTGCAAGAAGCTCTTCCTGAGCAACGTCCTCCGGAAGTAAAATCTTTTCACATGCAACACCTAAAGTTTCGCAACGTTTTGTTGCTCCTCTTTCATAGGATATATCGCTTGGGTTTTCACCAACACGAATAATGCAGAGGGTAGGATTTACTCCTTTTCCCTGAAGCTCTGCTACGTTTGCTTTGATTTTCTCGTTTAATGCTGCTGTTACTTCTTTACCTAATAACTGCTTAGCCATTTGTCGTTCCCTCCGAAATTATACGTTATTATTCTATACTGTATCTGAATGATTTCAGCATAATCGCCTCATAAATCATATGCACTCTGTAAAAATTACATCTAATAAATAACTTTACACTTTGTTAAAAGAGACGGAAAACAATACAGAAATTTCTATTTTATTTACTATTATTTCAGTCTGCCAAGTACGCTGTTGAATGTGTCATCTGCGATCTTTGTATATTTCTCAAGCATCGCATCTGCTTTTCTGTTTAATTCTTCTGCATACTCTCTGTCAGCCATGGATTTTGTGTTAATGTATACGTTCAGGCTGGCACCCTGTAATGCTGCTTTACAGAAAGCTGCACCAACGCCTGCATCACTGATGGCAAGCTTAGAGCCTTTTGCACCGAATTCTACGATCAGTTCAATTGCTTCACAGCATTTCTCCATGATCTCCATTGGTACAGAGCAGGCATCTTTTAATACGATCTCCATAACTCTGGCTTTCTCAGCTTTCTCTTCTTCTGTTTCCTTTGGCATTCCATATGCCTTTGATAATGGCTCGAATACTTCTGCATCACGCTCAATCAGACGAAGGAAATCCTTCTGTAACTGATCGCATTTTGCTTTTAATTCGTACATTTCGTCTTCAACATCCGCATATTTCTTTTTTCCTACAGTAAGGCTTCCTACCATATTTCCAAGAGCAGTTCCTACTGCACCAACTAATGCAGACGCACCGCCGCCGCCCGGAACCGGAGCCTTGGATGCCAGAACTTCAACGAATTCTGTACATGTACTTGTTGAAAATCCCATTTTTTCTCCCTCTTTCTTTCTGTTTATATTTACTTATTTGACTCTGATATCTGCGGATTATCCTGCAACCTCTATAATCCTGATATCATTTGTCATTTCTGAACGCATTTCAGATATGCTTTCAGAGAACCAATGATCACATCTCCCATAACTGCCATATCCTCTGCCTGGAAAGAAACAGGGAAGTTGTCAGAAAAGAGAATCTGTGAAGACGGTGGAAATTCCTCATCGCCCTCCCAGAGGATCATCTGCATTTTGTATTCCGGGAAAATCTCCACTTCATAAGCAATATCACCATGCTTTACAGCAACTGCCTTGATATGCTCCATAATTGCTTTGAAATCTCCCAGACGATTTCCATAGGAAAATGCCAGACGTTTGATGCATCTGCCGTCAAACTGCCTTAAATATACCTCGCCCCATGGCATCTCACGATATGTTTTAAATTTTCCGGAACTTTCAGATTTCACTCCATTTAAGAGAAAACGAATGGTCAGGATTCTGGCATAAATCATATCTTCCAGCGGATAAAAGCCTCTATCATCCGGCGTATGTGTTACTGTAAAATCCGGCCATGTAATCTGATACTGTGTTCCAAGAAAAGTTAATGTCAGTGTTTTTGTTTCTTCATCGTAAGGAATGGACAGCCTTGAAGCTATTTCTTTGGGATCTGCCGCTGCAAACTCCTGTGTATAATGCTCCCATGGCATTCTTTCCTTGCTGTCTTTTTCATAATTTAAATCACTTAAGCTAAACGCCATATAAATCTCCATAAACAGGACAGATCAAAGGGATCTAAAGATCCGTCCTGTTATTTTTATTTCTCTAGATATTCATAATTTCTCATATAGAAATTACTGAAATTCATCAGCGGTTCTGAACCTCTTCCATTACAGTCGGGAACATACTTGTATCTGTATGAGGAATAAAACATGCACCTACAAATTCATCCATATAGATCGGTACTGTAGAAAGTTCCATATATGTCATATTTGCAGCAAGTTCATAAGTCTTCTTCTCTGCCGGTGTTGACAGAAGCATCAGATACGCACCTGTCAGAGAAGAGTTACCAATGTAGTGGAATTTCTCGATGGGGATATCCGGGAACATACCGATGTTGACTGCATTCTGCATGTTAATACCACTTCCGATACCACCTGCAACATAGACATCATCAATCATGCTCACATCAAAGTCCAGAGAAGTCAGCATGGTACGGATAGCTGAGAAGATCGCGCCTTTTGCACGGATAAAGTTATCAATATCAACTTCTGTGATCTCGACATCTTTTACTGATCCTGCCTCTTCTTCAAAAGCAAGGATATAGCTTCCCATTCCATATTTATCATGTTTGATTCTCTTACCTTCGCGGATAAATTTACCTTTCGGGTTGATGATTCCGCAGATATAAAGTTCACTGATTACGTCGATGATGCCGGAACCACACAAACCTACAGGTTTGGTTCCCGGATCACCTACGATCTTGTAAGTCGGTTCCATCGTCTCTTTATCAATGGTACATGCTTCGATTGCTCCATCTGTCGCACGCATGCCGCAGCTGATATCTCCACCTTCGAATGCCGGTCCCGCGGCAACGGATGAGACAAGGAAATGATCTCCCGCAGCAAGAACCATCTCACCGTTTGTTCCAATGTCGATCAGCATCTCGCATTTGTCCGGCCGCATACCACATCCCATCATGCCCGCCGTAATATCTCCTCCAACAAAAGCTGAGATTCCCGGCATGATCTGTACTTTTGTGGTCTGATTGATTCCGGTATGCCCGCATTCTCTGACATATCCGTGTTCTCTGGCAACTCCACTTTCTTTGGCATCTCCACTTTCTCTGGTTTCCTCATACTCACCATTCAATTCTCCCCACGTCATATCCTCCGGCGCAAGGTTCACAGGAGTAAATGGTGCAGCGCCAAGCCCCACACAGGAATATCCCAGTAAAAGGTGAATCATTGTAGTATTTCCGGCGATCACGATTTTGCTGACATTCAGCACATTTTCGTCCTGCCCCGCAAGCAGTGTCTCTGCCAGATTCCTCACATCTTTTAAAATGCTCTCTCTCAACTTTTCTGCATCTCCGGACGCTGCTGCACGGATCCTTGAAATCACATCTGCGCCGTATGCCCGTTGATGATTAACAGAAGATGCAGTTTTTAAGCATATTCCATCGGTGAGGGAAATCAGTTCTGCAGCGAGTGTGGTTGTTCCGATATCGATTGCGATACCATAGACGGATTTTTCCGTATCCATATTTTCCGGTTTTATTTCCCCGTCAGACCCTATTTGTGCACGGTCCTCTATTTTGTTTTCACAGATAACTGTTGTCGCCTGTACATCGCTCTCCATTTTTGTGTTCCGGACAAATTCCATCTGCACCTGTATCTGATTTTCTCTGATTTCCGGAATGCATACATACAGATCATCCGTCGGAACCGTCATACAGGAAAGACGCCATCCCTCTTCCAGTTCCCGCTCCGTAAACACTTCCTTTTCCCGCTGTTTTGGCGGATCTGTTTTTCGTGTTTCTTCTATTATAATACAACATTTTCCACAGGTACCTTTCCCGCTGCAGGGCGCATCTAAATATTCTCCCTGCTCCCTTAACAGCTCCAGTATCGTCTTATTCTGTTTTTTCTGTAAAAAAATGCGTTTCATCAATCCTTACCCGCTGCCTTTCTCTCACATTTCCGTTTTTCAACAGCACCTGTGGTGCCATAGATACACGCTCCATAAACTTACTTATTGACATAAATTATACCATATTATTGTTTAACTATATCAAAACTGTTTCGACCGTATTATTTTCTTTTCATGCAGAATCACATGTTTTCCTTGTTTCAATGAAATGATAATGTTATGATATCTTGCGGAAACAATCCAGTTTTATCTGACGGTAACAAAAAATTTTAACACCAACATATTAAGATGTTGAGACCAAATAGTGCATTCCCAACATCCTAATTAAAAGAATGGAGAATACTATGAAACTGATTTCCTGGAATGTCAACGGACTGCGTGCCTGTATCCAAAAAGGCTTTCTTGATTTTTTTCATGAAACTGATGCAGATATTTTCTGTATTCAGGAATCCAAGCTGCAGGAGGGACAGATCGACCTTCCTCTGCCCGGTTATTTTTCCTACTGGAATTATGCCAAGAAAAAAGGTTACTCCGGCACAGCGATTTTTACAAAAAAAGAGCCTCTGAATGTGACTTACGGTATCGGCATCGAAGAACACGACAAAGAAGGACGTGTCATCACCTTAGAATACCCTGATTTTTACATGGTTACCTGTTATACGCCAAATTCTCAAAACGAACTGGCCAGACTGCCTTACCGCATGCAGTGGGAAGATGATTTTCGTACTTATTTAAAAAGACTCGATGGATCCAAGCCTGTCATTCTCTGTGGGGACTTAAATGTTGCACATGAGGAGATCGATTTAAAGAATCCAAAAACCAACCGGAAGAACGCCGGATTTTCGGATGAAGAACGTGAAAAAATGACAAAGCTTCTCGATGCCGGCTTCACAGACACCTTCCGCTATTTTTACCCGGATACAGAACAGATCTATTCCTGGTGGTCCTACCGTTTTAGGGCACGGGAAAAGAATGCCGGATGGCGTATTGACTATTTTATCACTTCCAAACGGATGAATGATAAGCTGACCGGCGCAAAGATCCACACGGATGTTTTCGGATCTGACCACTGCCCGGTGGAATTAGATATTGACCTGTCATAAAGCTTTTCACGGATATTTTTGATTCAGGCCACGGTACGATGCAACTCGATATTGACTTATCAACAGCTTTCTGCAGAGGATTTGCTGTGACTGCAGTGGAGTTCCTCTTCAATAAGATATACTCCACCGCAGTGCCATCTTCGTGCCTTTTTGATCATTCTGAACAGATATCATACTGTTACAAAGTTTTTAATCTAACGCATCCACTGCTTTTTTCAGTTGCAAAAATGCCTGTTCTAACGTTTTTCTCGGACATGCAATGTTAATGCGCTCAAAACCAATACCCGTTTTCCCAAAAATTGCTCCCGCGTCTAACCAAAGTCCTGCCTGATCAATCAGTGCTTCCAACTCTTTTCTTCCCAGTCCAAGTTCTCCAAAATCCAGCCATATTAAATAGGTTCCTTCCGGCTCAATCAGTTTAATCTGTGGAAGATTTTCCTTCAGGTATTCGCGGACAAAGGAAAGATTCTGATACAGATATTCTTTTAACTGTAAAAGCCATTCCTCTCCCTCTTCATAAGCGGCCTGACATCCGACAAGTCCCATCAGATTTACCTGGCTGTATCCTGCCTGATCCACCGCACGGACAAATTTTTGACGCAGTTTTTCATCCGCAATAAAAATGTTTGACACCTGAAGACCGGCAAGATTAAAGGTTTTACTTGGTGCCGTGCAAATTACGGAAATCTGTTCAAACTCCGGTGAAACAGATGCAAAGACATGATGTTTATGCCCCGGATATACAAAATCGCTGTGAATCTCATCACTGACGACAGTCACCTGATATTTGAAACAGATCTCTCCGATTTTTCTTAATTCCCACTCTTTCCATACACGACCTACCGGGTTATGTGGACTGCAGAACAAAAATAAATGGATCTGATGTTCCTTTATTTTCGCCTCAAAATCTTCAAAGTCGATCTCATAATGACCATCTTTTAATACCAGATCGCTGCTGACTAACTTTCTGTCATTTGACTCAATGACCTGACGAAACGGATAATATACCGGCTGTTGGATCAAAACTGTATCGCCTTTTTCCGTATATGCACGCACAGCGGCCGCAAGTGCAAAAACAACTCCCGGCGTTTTTACCAGCCACTCCGGTTTTACATCCCAGTCAAAATGATCATGATACCATCCCGATACTGCTGCAAAATAATCTTCTTTGCTGTCACTGTATCCATAAATTCCGTGTTCCACTACTTTCTGCAGTCTTTCGGTCACTGCAGGCGCAGTCTTAAAATCCATATCGGCAACCCATAACGGCAAGACATCTTCTTTTTTCCCACGTTCTTTCGCAAAATCGTATTTTAAACATCCGGTTCCTCTCCGCTCCACAACTTCATCAAAATTGTACTTCATGGCATACTCCATTCCGGAATACCGCTCCTTTAACCATCTTTTGTATTTCTGTTATTGGCTGCTGCATCCTGTTTTCTTTCTATTATCATCTAATTCATATCAAATTAGTATGATATTAGCATTTTCACTATTATATGTCAATAGTACTATAAAAAAGACTGTCCAAATGAAATATACTTTTTTCTTTGAACAGTCTTTTTATCTTTTATAAAAGGGAATTCTGATACATTACGTCTTCGTCTGAAGCTTCACGGAATCACCGGAGCGCATATTATAATCAGTCAGTATCTGACACTTACGATCACATTATTTATGATCTATACGATACTGTTCTTTAGCTGTATGACCGGAGGTACGATCGGTCATTTTGCCCCTTTGCAGTTTCATATATCGGGATTCTTTGCCGGAATACTCGCGATCCTGTTTATCGGATTCGTTATCCTGCTGATCGGGTATCTGCCAACCGGATATTCCGGAGCATGCCTGCTGTTATTTTTGACAGCTTTCTTACTGGCTTATATCGGAGGCGGTATTGTTCCGGTCAGA
>ERZ773114.3848-NODE-3848-length-11844-cov-11.333786_pt1 | contig 11844 bp, 10 predicted proteins | sample MGYA00580564_ERZ773114 | MGnify/ENA primary metagenome ERZ773114 (study PRJEB29015, sample SAMEA2737836) | human gut metagenome | biome: human gut; feature: human-associated habitat; material: faeces | place: China | collected 2012 ...
CCAAGATCACACTGCCGTACACGGCGGCGCGTCACTTTGGCCGGGGCAGCGCCCAACACCAGGGAAATGAGAGCGGTAAGAAGGATCGTTATAGCTATCACCAGCGGCGGTTCCCTCCTTTTTTTGATTTTTAGTATAGCAAATGAGCTTACATTTATAAAGTGCTTTCTTTTCTGCTCAGGTCCACAAGTATGCAGGCTGTAGCAAAAATCGTTACTGCCAAATCGCGATGGGTAAAAAAGCCATGGATGCAGGAGTGATTTTCGGTCAGCTTATACCAGACAAACGGCGTAGCCGCTACCAACATGTAGGGCAAGGTGTTCAGCAGGCGCACACGCATAACGGTGCGGCGAAAAAACGCCAACAGCAGGCAAACGGCCACCAGCACCAGCAGAGCGCACAGTCCGGTTGAAGTGAGATGACATGGAGCTGCCGGGGAGTGCAGCGGTGCAGCCGTAAAGGGGCAGATGACAAACAGCGAGGGCCAACGGCCCTCGCTGTTTTATGCTGTTTACTTTTTCTTGCCGCCGTGGGTGGCCTTCATGCGCTTTTCGTGATTGAGGATGGTCTTGCGCATGCGCAGATTCTCGGGGGTGACCTCCAGCAGCTCGTCGTCGGCCAGGAACTCCAGGCACTGCTCCAGGCTCAGCTTCCGGGGAGGCACCAGGCGCAGGGCCTCGTCGGAGCCGGCGGCCCGCATATTGGTCATCTGCTTCTTTTTGCAGACGTTGACGGTGATGTCCTCCTGCTTGGGAGACACGCCCACGATCATGCCCTCGTACACCTTGACACCGGGGCCGATGAACAGAGCGCCGCGCTCCTGGGCGTTGAACAGTCCGTAGCTGACGGACTCGCCGGTTTCAAAGGACACCAGGGAGCCGGTGCTGCGGCGGTTCAGGTCGCCCTTATAGGGGGCGTAGCTGTCGAACACGGAGGCCATGATGCCCTCGCCCCGGGTGTCCGTCAGGAACTCGTTGCGATAGCCGAACAGGCCCCGGGCGGGGATCAGGAACTCCAGCTTCATGCGGCTGCCCACAGGGGTCATCTCGATCAGGTCGCCCTTGCGGGAGCCCAGCTTCTCGATGACCGCGCCCACGCATTCGCTGGGCACGTCGGCCACCAGACGCTCAATGGGCTCGCACTTCTTGCCGTCGATGGTGCGGTACAGGACCCGGGGGGGAGACACCTGGAACTCGTAGCCCTCCCGGCGCATGGTCTCGATGAGGATGGACAGGCTCATTTCGCCGCGGCCTGCCACATTGAAGGCGTCGGTGGCGCCCTCAAGCTCCGTGACCCGCAGGGACACGTCCTTCAGCGTTTCCCGGAACAGGCGGTCCCGCAGCTGGCGGGAGGTGACGAACTTGCCCTCGCGTCCGGCGAAGGGGGAGTCGTTGACGGAGAAGGTCATCTCCATGGTGGGGGCGGAGATCTTCACAAAGGGCAGAGGCTCCACGCAGTCGGGGGCGCAGATGGTGTCGCCGATGGTGATGTCGCCGATGCCGGACATGGCGATGATGTTGCCGGCGGTGGCCTCGGTGATGGGCTGCTTGCCCAGGCCCTGGAATTCGTACATGGACACGGCCTTGGCCTTCTTGGCCGGGGCGTCGGGGTCGTGATAGTTGCACACGGCGATCTCCTGATTCTGCTTCAGGACGCCGCGCTCCACCCGACCGATGGCGATGCGGCCCACGAACTCGTTATAGTCGATGGCGGACACCAGCATCTGGAAGGGCTGGTCCAGGTCCGCTTCGGGAGCGGGGATATAGCTGAGGATGGTGTCGAACAGAGGCTTGAGGTCCGTGCCCGGCACGTCGGGGGAGTAGGAGGCGATGCCCTGGCGGGCGGAGCAGAACAGCATGGGGGAATCCAGCTGCTCCGAGGTGGCGTCCAGGTCCAGCAGCAGCTCCAGCACCTCGTCGATGACCTCGTGAATGCGCTGGTCCGGGCGGTCGATCTTGTTGACCACCACGATGACCCGGTGACCCAGCTCCAGGGCGCGGCTGAGCACAAAGCGGGTCTGGGGCATGGGGCCCTCGGCGGCGTCCACCAGCAGGATAACGCCGTTGACCATCTTCAGGATGCGCTCCACCTCGCCGCCGAAGTCGGCATGGCCCGGGGTGTCCACAATGTTGATCTTGGTGTCGCCGTACTGGATGGCGGTGTTCTTGGCCAGGATGGTGATGCCCCGCTCACGCTCCAGATCGTTGGAGTCCATGACCCGCTCCACCGTCTCCTGGTTCTCGCGGTACACGCCGCCCTGCTTGAGCATCTGGTCCACCAGGGTGGTCTTGCCGTGGTCCACGTGGGCGATAATGGCTACGTTTCTCAGTTTTTCGTTCTGCAAAGGAAAAACCCCTTTCTTTTGGGTATAAAAATCTCTTAACCTTCATATTATATCCCCGGATTTTTCCGATTGCAAGAACTTTTTGTGAATTCCGGCTGTTTTTTAGGTTTTGCTTTTCCTTTGACCCGGGACGTGGTATAGTGAGGGGGAAAGGGGGCGTTTGTATGGACCAGGAGACGCTGCGACGGAAATTGGCAGAGCACCGGTCGTCCTTGCAGCAGGCGCGGAGTGAATTTGCCGTGCTGGTGCCGCTGGTGGAGGGGCCGGAGGGGCTGAGCCTTCTGTATGAGGTGCGCCCGGCGAAGCTGCACCACCACAGCGGGGAGGTGTGCTTCCCCGGCGGACGGATGGAGCCCGGAGAGACGCCCCGGCAGTGCGCCCTGCGGGAGACCCGGGAGGAGCTGGGGATCCCGGCAGAGCGGATTGGGCTTCTGGGGGACCTGGACTTTCTTTATCTGCGGTCCGAGGGGCTCATGTACCCGGTGCTGGCCCGGCTGGATCCGGCGGCGCCTCTGCGCCCCAGTCCCGACGAGGTGCGGGACACATTCACGGTGCCCCTGTCCTTTCTGCGGGCTCACCCGCCCGCGATCTACCGCTACCCCCTGCGGCCGGAGATCGGGGCGGACTTTCCCTATGACAAGGTGGGCGCGGCGGCGGACTATCCCTGGCAGGCCGGGCACATGGAGGTGCCGGTATACGAGGGGCTTCCGTATCCCCTGTGGGGGCTGACGGCCCGGATCACCTGGTGGCTGCTGGAGCGGTATGGGGACATATTGACAGGTATGTTATAATGTAGCATGGCTGATTATATAGAAAAAAGAGGAAACTGCTATGGAATTTACACAGGGCGCGCCCTTTGACAGCTTCGGCCTGTCCGAGGCCACCATGCGCGCCATACGGAACAAAGGATACGAGATCAGCACCCCCGTTCAGGCCGGGTGCATCCCCCCCATGCTGGCGGGAAAGGACGTCATCGCCAAGGCCCCCACCGGCACCGGCAAGACCATGGCCTTCGGCATCCCCATCATCGAGCGCATCGACCCGGACAGCGAGGACGTGCAGGCGGTGATTCTGGCCCCCACCCGGGAGCTGGCCATGCAGATCACCGACGAAATGCGCCAGATCGCCGTGTGCCATGAGGGGGTCCGCCTGGTGTGCCTCTACGGCGGACAGCCCATTGCCAAGCAGATCAACGCCCTGAAGCGGCGGCCCCAGATCGTGGTGGCCACGCCGGGCCGCCTGTCCGACCACATGAAGCGCCGCACCGTGACTCTGGGTCAGGTGCAGACCGTGGTGCTGGACGAGGCGGACCGGATGCTGGACATGGGCTTTATCCACGATGTGACCCGGATTCTGGACAAGATCCCCCATCGGAAGAATCTGGGCATGTTCTCCGCCACCATCTCCCGGGAGGTCATGGACATTTCCTGGGTGTATCAGCGGGACCCGGAGGAGATCACCGTGCAGGCCACCCGGGAAAATAAGCCGGACATCCTGCAATACCGCATCGAGGTGCCCGCCGATAAGAAGGTGGACGCCATTGCCGCCATCATCCGGGCCCAGCAGCTGGACCGGGTCATCTGCTTCTGCAACACCAAGGGCTCCACGGAGCGGCTGACAAAATTTTTGCAGCTGCGGGGACTGGACGCCCAATGCATCCACGGCGACATTCCCCAGCGCAAGCGGGAGGAGGTCATGGCCCGGTTCCGGGACGGGGAGCTTCAAGTGTTTGTGGCCACGGACGTGGCCAGCCGGGGCATCGACGTGGACGACGTGGACGCGGTGTTCAACTTCGAGGTGCCGGAGGAGAACGAGTATTATATCCATCGCATCGGCCGCACCGGCCGGGCCAGGAAGCACGGCGTGGCATATACCCTGCTGTCGGACTTCCCGTCCCGCATGCGGCTGGACGATATCGCCCGCAACACCCGCAGCCAGATCATCCCCGCCGTTCTGGGCGAGGACGGCCAGGTGACGCCGGCGGAAAACAAATCCAAGTAAGGAGCGTGGCCCCTATGAAACGACGGATACGGTGGACGGCCCTGGTGCTGGCGGTATGCCTGCTGGCCCTGACCGGCTGCGCACAGCAGCGGGACACCATGACCCTGCGGGTGTGTCTGGACAGCGCGCCCGCCACCCTGGACCCCGCTATGGCGGCCACCGACGCCGAGCGCACGGTGGTGTCCCATTTGTTTGAGAATCTGATGAAGCTCTCCCGGGGGGAGAACGGCAGCATCCAGGCCGCTCCCGCCGTGGCCAAGTCCTATGCCGTGGAGGATAACCTGGACGGCACGGAGACGTATACCTTTACCCTGCGGCAGAATGCCCGGTGGTCCGACGGCAAGGCCGTTACCGCCCACGACTTTGTTTACGCCTGGCAGCGGCTGGCGGATCCGGCCACGGGCTCGCCTCACGCGGCGCTGCTGGATATGGTGGCGGGGTACAGTCAGGCCCGGGAAAAGCAGGACGGAAGCCTTTTGCAGGTGTCCGCCCCGGACGACTTCACCTTTGTGGTGCAGCTGTCGTATAAGTGCGCCTATTTCCTGACGGACGTGTGCGCCGCCAGCGCCACCATGCCGGTGCGCAGCGATGCGGCGGAGCAGGAGGACTGGTCCCTGCACTCCGAGACGCTGCTGACCGACGGGCCCTATCGGGCCACCGCCTGGGAGGAAACGGGGCTGACGGCCCTGGCCGCCGACGGGTATTATGACGCCCGCCGTCTGGGGCCGGACGTGCTGGAGTTCCGGTTTGAGACGGACGGCCAGAAGCGGGCGGAGCTGGTGGAGCACGGCGACGTGGACTTTGCCATGAACCTGCCGGAGGGCGACACCTCCGATCCCTATCCCCAGACCACGGTGCTGCTTCTGAACCAGCGGGCCGAGAGCCTGGAGAACGAATCCCTGCGCCGGGCCCTGAGTCTGGTCATCGACCGCAGCGCGCTGGTGGAGGGCCTGTCCTGCGACGCAGCGGAGGGCATTGTGCCCCCGGGCCTGCGCAATACCATGGGCGGCGATTTCCGCACGGAGAGCGGCAGCCTGGTGGACAACGCCCCCGATAACTACGAGGCTCTGTGCCAGCAGGCCAAGACCCTGCTGGAGGAGGCAGGCGGCGTAAAGGCCGTGGGGCAGATCACCCTTTTGTACGATACCTCGGACGAGACGGCGACCAATACCGCCATGGCCGTCCGGGACGCCTGGAAGCACCAGCTGGGGATCATCGCCGTTATGCGCGGCGCCACGGCCCAGGAGCTGGCGGAGGCTGTGAACCGGGGCGAATACATCGTGGCGCTGACGACCCTGACCGCTGACCGGGGCGATGCGTCCGGTCTGCTGTCCTGGTGGCAGAGCGGCAGCAGCTTCCACTCCACCGCCTATGTCATGCTGCTGCGGGCAGCGGAGGCCTCGGGCCGGGTGGAGGTCCGGGACGCCTATCTGGAGGACGCGGAGCGGATGCTGGTGGAGGACGGCTGGGTCATTCCCCTGTACTATCCCCATCGCCACAGCGGCCTGGGCCAGCACCTGACGGCTCCCCTGTACGACGGCACCGGGATGTATCTGTTCTCCGGCGTGGTGCAGCAGACGCCGCAGTAAATCACAGGATTCGGGAGGAAGCACCATGAAAGAGACTGTTTTGCTTACCGGCGGAGCCGGGTTCATCGGCTCTCACATTGCCGTGGAGCTTTTGCAGCGGGACTATAACGTGGTCATTGCCGACGACCTGTCCAATGCCCGCCCGGACGTGCCGGAGCGCATCCGGCAGATCACGGGCCGGGCCCCGGCGTTCTATCACATGGACGCGGCGGACCGTCCGGCTCTGGACCGGGTGTTCCGGGAGCATCCCATTGCCGCCGCCGTCCATCTGGCGGGATACAAGGCCGTGGGTGAGTCGGTGCAGAAGCCCCTGGCCTATTACCGGAACAACCTGGACACCACCCTGGCCCTGCTGGACGTGATGGCGGACCACGGGGTACACCGGCTGATCTTCAGCTCGTCGGCCACGGTGTACGGCGACGCCCCGGCTCCCTGCCGGGAGGATATGCCCACCGGCGGCTGCACCAATCCCTATGCCTGGACCAAGCTGATGATCGAGCAGATCCTGCGGGATGCGGCCAAGGCCGATCCGGACCTGTCCGCCGTGTGCCTGCGGTATTTTAACCCCGTGGGAGCCCACGAAAGCGGCCTTATCGGGGAGCTGCCCAACGGCATTCCCAACAACCTGATGCCCTACATCACCCAGACCGCCGCCGGTATCCGGCCGGAGCTGACGGTGTTCGGCAACGACTATCCCACTCCCGACGGCACCGGCGTCCGGGACTATATCCACGTGGTGGATCTGGCCCGGGGCCATGTGGCGGCGCTGGAGTTTTCCCGGACCAGCCCGGGCTGGGAGGCCATCAACCTGGGCACCGGCCGGGGCAGCAGCGTGCTGGAGATCGTGGAGACGTTTCAGCGGGTCAACGGCGTGGCGGTGCCTTACCGCATCGGCCCCCGGCGGGCCGGGGATCTGCCCACCTGCTATGCCGCCACGGACAAGGCGGCGCGGCTGCTGCACTGGCACGCGGAAAAGGACCTGGCCGACATGTGCCGGGACGCCTGGCGCTGGCAGCAGAGCCAGAATCAATAACGCACACAATTCCGGGCCGGTATGGGCGCTGCCTGTTCCGGCCCGCAGCATTCGCAAAAGGAGATTTTTCATGATGCCTATCCGTTCTAGGGCCGCAGCGGCGGCCGTGCATATCCTTACTGCCCTGTGCGCCGCTGTGGGCGTGGTGCTGCAATGCGGCTTTATCGGCGGGAAGCTGAACCTGGCCGTCCTGCAATACTTCACGCTGATGAGCAACATCCTGTGCGCCGTGTACTTCACCGGCGCCGCCGTGCATACCCTGCGCCGGGGCGGCACCTGGCTGCCGGTGTGCAAGGGGGCCCTGGTGATGGCCATGGCCATCACGGGCATCACCTTCCATCTGGTGCTGGCCGCCGGGGACTTCAGCATGGGCCCCACCCAGCTGATCACCAATCATCTGCTGCACACCGCCGCCCCTCTGCTGACGGTGCTGGATTGGCTGCTGTTCGACGAAAAGGGCCGGTATCGCTGGTTTGAGCCGTTCCTGTGGGGCATTTTCCCGTCGGCGTACTTTGTATACACCATGATACGGGCCCGGGTCAGCAGCTTCCGGTTCTATAACGGCTCACCGTATCCCTATGCCTTCATGGACGTGGACGCCCTGGGCTGGGGCAAGGTGCTGCTGATCTTCCTGGGCATGGCGGCGGCGTTCCTGGCCTTCGGCTATGTGCTGGTGTGGCTGGATCATCTGCTGGCCCGGCAGCGGCGGGCATGACAGGCCGGCGGAACCCGGCCCGGGACATGGAGGCCGCCCGGGCCATTGCCCGGCAGGCGGCGTCCCTGGGGGGCGCGGCATACTATGTGGGCGGCTTCGTCCGGGACCGGCTGCTGGGCCGGGAGAACACCGACGTGGACATCGAGGTCCACAGCGTCACCCCCCGGCAGCTGGCGGAGATATTGGACGGTATGGGGGGCCGCCTGGAGATGGGGGCCAGCTTCGGTATTTACGGCCTGAAGGGCTATGGCCTGGACATTGCCATGCCCCGGCGGGAGCGGGCCACAGGCCGGGGCCACCGAGATTTCCAGGTCAGCGTGGACCCGTTTCTGGGCACGGAGCAGGCCGCCCGGCGGCGGGATTTCACCGTGAACGCTCTGATGGAAAACGTGCTGACGGGGCAGGTGCTGGACCACTTCCACGGGCTGGACGATCTGCGCCGGGGTATTCTGCGCCATGTGGACAGCCGGACGTTTCCGGAGGACCCGCTGCGGGTGCTGCGGGGAGCCCAGTTCGCGGCCCGGTTCCGGTTCGCCGTGGCCCCGGAAACCGTGGCTCTGTGCCGGGATATCGACCTGGCCGCCCTGCCGCCGGAGCGGGTGGAGGGGGAGCTGTGCAAGGCGCTTTTGCAGGCGGACCGCCCCTCGCTGTTTTTTGAGACGCTGCGGGACATGGGACAGCTGTCCCCTTGGTTTCCGGAGGTGGAGGCCCTGATCGGCGTTCCTCAGGAGCCGGGCTTTCATCAGGAGGGCGACGTGTGGAACCACACCATGCTGGTGCTGGACCAGGCGGCGGCCCTGCGGAGCCGGGCGCGGCGGCCCTTTGCCTTTATGCTGGCGGCCCTGACCCACGACCTGGGCAAGACCGTCACCACACAGCGGGTCCGGGGACGCATTCACGCCTATGCCCATGAGACGGCGGGGGTCCCCCTGGCGGAGGCTCTGCTGCGGCGGATCGTGGGAGAGAAGGCGGTGACGGCCTATGTATTGAACATGGTGGAGCTGCACATGAAGCCCAACGCCCTGGTGGGAGCCGATGCGTCGGTGAAGGCCAGCAACCGGATGTTTGACCGGTCCGTGGAGCCGGAGGATCTGATCCTGCTGGCCGCGGCGGACGGCCGGGGCACCCGGGGCCGCTGGCCCTGGGAGGATACGGAGCCGTGGCTGCGGCAGCGGCTGGCCCTGTATCGGGAGATCATGGCCCGGCCCCAGGTCACCGGGGCGGAGCTGATCGCCGCCGGATTGACGCCGGACAGCCGGTTCCGGGAGCTGCTGGACTATGCCCACAAGCTGCACCTGGCGGGTATCCCCCACGACAGCGCCCTGAAGCAGACCCTGGCCTACGCCCGGAAGCGGAAATAACCGCACGGCATTTTTTTAGCTTGCAAACGGGATGCTCCTGTGGCATGATAGACGAGAAGCAGTGTATCATGCCACAGGAGGTATTTTTATGCATATCACCGTTATCGGATGCGGGCGCTGGGGCTCGCTGATCGCCTGGTATCTGGACCGCACCGGCCACCGGGTCACGCTTTACGGCCGCCCGGGCTCCCGGCACATGCAGCGGTTTCTTGCCACCCGGCAGAATGACCTGCTGACCCTGCCGGAGTCCATTGCCCTGTCCACGGACCTGGCCTGCGTCCGGCAGGCGGAGACGGTGGTGATCTCCATCGGCTCCCAGGGGCTCCAGGGCCTCATGGACCAGCTGAAGCCTCTGTCCCTCCGGGACAGGATCTTCGTTCTGTGCATGAAGGGCCTGGAGCAGGGCACGGGCCGCCGCCTGAGCCAGATCGCCGAGGAGAATCTGGACCCCTCCAACGCCGTGGCGGTGTGGCTGGGGCCCGGCCACGTCCAGGAGTTTTACCGGGGCATCCCCAACTGCATGGTCATCGACAGCCGCCGGGAGGACGTGAAGCGCCGCCTGGTGCAGTCGTTTTCCAGCGTCCTGATCCGGTTTTACTATGGCGACGATCTCATCGGCAACGAGGTGGGAGCCGCCGCCAAGAACGTGGTGGGCATTGCCGCAGGCTTTCTGGACGGCAAGGGACTGTCCAGCCTGAAGGGGGCCCTGATGAGCCGGGGCACCCGGGAGGTGGCGCGGCTGATCCAGGCCATGGGCGGCAGCCAGCTGTCGGCCTATGGCCTATGCCACCTGGGGGACTATGAGGCCACGGTGTTCTCCCGGTACAGCCACAACCGGCAGTTCGGCGAGTCCTTCATCCGGGGCGAGACGTATACGGACCTGGCGGAGGGATACTATACCGTGGAGGCGCTGGTGCTGCTGGGACAGCGGTACGGCGTGGAGCTGCCCATCTGCCAGGCGGTGCACCGCGTTCTCTATTGCGGCGCGGACCCCATGCAGGAGCTGCGGGCGCTGCTGGACCGGAATCTGACCCGGGAATTCGGGGAATGAAGCAAAGGGCCAAGGCCAACCGATCCCGGATGGGCCTTGACCCTTTGTTTTTTGTTTTTATTTTATAATGACGCAGTGCGGGCTGCAAAATTTACCAAGGTCCGACAGCGCATATTCGCGGACGCAGCGGCACAAGCTATGGCTGCGATACCCGAACAGCGGTTTTCGCTGAAAACGCAAGAAAGGAGAACGCAATCATGTCTACCAAGAATACCAACAAGCTGAACGTGCCCCAGGCCCGTGCCGCCATGGATAAGTTCAAGATGGAGGCTGCCAGCGAGGTGGGCGTCAACCTGAAGGAAGGCTACAACGGCGACCTGACCTCCCGCGAGGCCGGTTCCGTGGGTGGCCAGATGGTCAAGAAGATGATCGAGTCCTACGAGAAGAACCTGTAACCATATACGCACAAAAGCGGACGGCTTCAAAGCCGTCCGCTTTTGTGCACAGCCGATGGAGTGCCCAGAAAAATTGTAGGGCGCTGCGATAGGGAAGATCACAGCGCCCTGCATCCGTTACGCCTGCTCCAGGGTCTGGAGGGCGCAGGCGGTCCTGGCAGCCAGACGGGCATTGTTATACACCAGCTGGATGTTGCTGTCCAGGCTGTCGCCGCCGGTCAGGTCCTTGACCCGGGCCAGCAGGAAGGGCGTGGTCTCCTTGCCGTGGATGCCCTGGGCTTTGGCATCGGCCAGGGCCTGCTCGATGGCGGCGTCGATGACCTTGTGGTCCATGGAATACTCCTCAGGAATGGGGTTGGTGACCAGCATGCCGCCCTTCATGTCCAGCTGACGGGCCACATGGAAGGCCTTGGCCAGATCCTCGGGGGTGTCGATCTCGTAGTCCACGGCGAAGCCGGACTTGCGGGTATAGAAGGCGGGCAGCTCCTTGGTGCCGTAGCCGATAACGGGCACGCCCTTGGTCTCCAGGTACTCCAGGGTCAGACCCAGGTCCAGGATGGACTTGGCCCCGGCGCAGACCACCATCACAGGCGTCTGGGCCAGCTCCTCCAGGTCGGCGGAGATGTCCATGGTGGTCTCCGCGCCCCGGTGAACGCCGCCGATGCCGCCGGTGGCAAAGATACGGATACCGGCCATGTGGGCGATCATCATGGTGGTGGTCACGGTGGTGGCGCCGTCGCGGCCCTCTGCCACCAGAATGGGCAGATCCCGGCGGCTGGCCTTGGTGACGGCATGGCCGCTCTTGCCCAGATAGTCGATCTCCTCGGGAGTCAGGCCCGCCTTCAGGCGGCCGCCGATGATGGCGATGGTGGCGGGGACGGCGCCGTTTTCGCGGATGATCTTCTCCACGTTCAGAGCAGTCTCCACATTCTGGGGATAGGGCATGCCGTGGGAGATGATGGTGCTCTCCAGAGCCACCACGGGACGGCCCTCGGCCACTGCCTGCTGCACCTCAGGTGCGATATCCAGATAACGATTCATAAGTCATTTACCTCCTGTTGAGAATTGTTTCAATGTTATCCCAGCACATAGCCGGGTTGATGGTGGTTTCTGCCTCGCAGGCCAGAGCGCCTGCGCCCACGGCCCAGCGGGCCGTGTCGGCAAGGGAATCGCCCAGAACCATCCGGGCGGCCAGGGCGGCGGCCACGGCGTCTCCGCCGCCGGTGGCGTTGGCCACATGGCACCTGGCACAGGGGACCCACGCGGTACTCCCCTGCCGGTCGGCGGCATAGATGCCCTCTGCGCCCAGGGAGATGTACACCGTGCCCAGGCCGGTGTCCAGCAGGCGGCGGGGC
>ERZ773114.3852-NODE-3852-length-11837-cov-4.116449_pt1 | contig 11837 bp, 11 predicted proteins | sample MGYA00580564_ERZ773114 | MGnify/ENA primary metagenome ERZ773114 (study PRJEB29015, sample SAMEA2737836) | human gut metagenome | biome: human gut; feature: human-associated habitat; material: faeces | place: China | collected 2012 ...
AGGAGGATGTATGAAGAAAGTACTGGTTGCAGAGGACGAGGAGTCCATTCGCGAATTTATTCTAATCAATCTGACCCGCAGCGGTTATACTGTGGAACAGGCGGAGAACGGCGCCGTGGCGCTGGAAAAGTTTGCAAAGGATGAAAGTGGCTTTGATGTGGCGATCCTGGACATTATGATGCCGGAGGTGGACGGTTTGGCTGTGTGCAAGCAGCTACGCGCCAAATCCTCAGATTTGGGCATCATTATGCTCAGCGCCAAGACACAGGAGATGGACAAAATCACCGGGTTGATGTTCGGCGCCGATGATTATGTGACCAAGCCCTTTTCTCCCAGTGAGCTGATGGCGCGGGTAGATGCGGTTTATCGCCGGGTGGAGATGACCCGGGGCTTTCGCAAGAACGACACCACCGGGGACACGGTTGTGCTGGACGAGTTTGAGCTCAACCTACGCAATCGCACCTTGTCTAAGAACGGCTCCAACATTGAGCTGACCCAGGTAGAGTTCCAAATCATTGAATATTTCTTTAAGAACCCAAACGCTGCGCTGACCCGCACGGATATTCTTAAGACCGTATGGGGCAACAACTACTTTGGTGATGACAAGATTGTGGATGTGAACATTCGCCGTCTGCGCATGAAGGTGGAGGATGATCCATCTAACCCGGTATACCTGACCACCATTTGGGGCCTGGGTTACAAGTGGGTCACCAAAAATAACTAAGCAACGAGGACGAACGGCGCAATGGAAGAGAAATGGCTGAAAAAATTACATACAGCCGGGAGACTGAAAGAACTGCGGATGCAGGGTATCACAAAGCGGTGGGTGATCAATATTTTAGGCGTGATCGCCCTTTTCTTTGTGATCGTTTTTGTGGTTTCCGCTTTTACCATTCGCGCATACTATTATAATGCAGTTGAGAGTATCTTAAATTCCGGTGCGCCACCATCCGGCCCCGGTATTTATCATCGTAAGTAAAGCTGCGCACCTGTTTGCCACTACGGTCATACACCACCGCCAGTTCGCCGCGTGGCGTCCAGCCATAGCGCACCAGCGGCGCGGCAGGTAAATTCTCCGGGTATTCCGGGTCGTGCGTCAGCCACACGGCAGACAGACGGATGCCGTTGTCCCGGCCATATTCGGTGTAACCCGGCAGGGTATCAGGAAAAGCGGACGGTTCCGTCCCGCCGGAAATGGCCTGCTGCCGGGCTTCTTCTGCCCGCTGCGCCTGCGTGGTCAGTACCAGCCGGAAGTGACGCCCGGCACCATCCGTCACGCCGGTGATTTCGCCGCTGAATTCACCGGCGGCTTCGCGGTGGAACGTCTGTGTGCGCCCGAAGCGGTCCACCAGCCCGGTCAGTACCCGGTACGGCGGCAGCGGCGCAGGCAGCACCTCATCCGCTTCCGGCACCCGCTCACACCAGCCGAGCAGCCACCACGGCCCCTGCGGACTGTTTGTCGCCAGATAACGATGCGGACTTAAGCGGAGTTCTTCCGGCAGCGCCTGCCAGAGTGCGGCCAGCCGGTGACCTTCATCCAGTTTCGCCACGCCGCCGCGCACCAGCCACAGTGACTCGCTGCGGCTGTAACCGTCCTCACCGGGAAACAGGTGCTCAAAATACAGGCTTCTGCCGCCGTTATCACTGAGTATCAGTGTGTTATCGCGCAGCTGTAAGCGGATATCCGCAGGCATTTTCCAGCCGGGGCCGAGGCTCCCCACCGGCGCGGGCGTTTTTGTCCGGTAACTGCTGTAGGTGCGGGAGAGGATGAACGGCAGCGGGCCGGGCAGGGCGATGTCGGTTTCACCGGGAAGGACCTTTGCACCGAGCAGCGGATTGACCGGATGGCCGGACGTCACCCCGCCGGGGCACACCGAACAGGCCACGCCGGTGGGGGCACCAATGCGCACCCCGGCTGAACCCTGAACAATGCTACCGCCATACTGCGTCATGTCGCCCTGACGCGCTGCCGGTTTTCCGCTCATCTGCTCATCCTTGTTTTATCGGGTTATTTGTCTGCTTCCAGGCAAAACCCTACAGATTTATAAGAAAGCCTTAAGTGAGATATCCATCAGATAGAAACAATTAGGAAAATATTTATATCACCATGATAAATATGTGATTTATTTGGAAGTAACAAACCATCAACATTTTCTGCCCTTTTTCCCATCACCAGGCCATACTGATATTTTTCCTCGCACAAAGGACTCGGCATGAAACTCGTCGGTAGCTACACCAGCCCGTTTGTACGCAAACTTTCTATTCTGTTGTTAGAAAAGGGCATAACTTTCGAATTTATTAATGAACTGCCCTATAACGCGGACAACGGCGTGGCGCAATTTAACCCGTTAGGAAAAGTGCCGGTGCTGGTGACCGAAGAGGGCGAATGTTGGTTTGATTCGCCGATCATCGCTGAATATATTGAATTAATGAATGTCGCTCCGGCGATGTTGCCGCGCGATCCGCTGGAGTCGTTGCGGGTGCGCAAAATTGAGGCACTGGCGGATGGCATTATGGATGCCGGGCTGGTATCGGTGCGTGAACAGGCGCGTCCAGCGGCGCAGCAGTCTGAAGATGAATTGTTACGCCAGCGGGAGAAAATCAACCGCAGTCTGGATGTGCTGGAAGGATATCTGGTCGATGGCACACTCAAAACCGATACGGTCAATCTGGCGACTATCGCCATTGCCTGTGCCGTCGGATATCTCAATTTCCGCCGCGTTGCGCCAGGCTGGTGTGTCGATCGCCCACACTTAGTCAAACTGGTCGAAAACCTGTTTAGCCGCGAAAGTTTTGCTCGCACCGAACCGCCAAAGGCTTGATGCGCGATATGTCCTCCTGACCCATCTCACGTTACAATCCGTGGTTATGTTAAACGCCCTTCTCCGTGTGAGAGGGCCTTGATCAGCCAGGTTTCCTATGACAACCGAAACGCGTTCCCTCTATAGTCAACTTCCGGCTATTGATCGCTTATTGCGCGATAGCTCCTTCCTTTCTTTGCGTGATACTTATGGTCACACCCGCGTGGTGGAATTGTTGCGTCAGATGCTCGACGAAGCGCGAGAAGTGATTCGTGGCAGCCAGACGCTGCCTGCGTGGTGTGAAAACTGGGCGCAAGAAGTCGATGCCCGGTTGACGAAAGAAGCGCAGAGCGCGCTGCGTCCGGTGATCAACCTGACGGGAACCGTGCTGCATACCAACCTTGGGCGAGCTTTACAGGCGGAAGCCGCGGTGGAAGCCGTTGCGCAGGCTATGCGTTCGCCAGTGACCCTCGAGTACGATCTGGACGACGCCGGACGCGGACATCGCGATCGGGCGCTGGCGCAGCTGCTGTGCCGTATTACGGGGGCGGAAGATGCCTGTATCGTCAATAACAATGCGGCGGCGGTGTTATTGATGTTGGCGGCCACTGCCAGCGGAAAAGAGGTGGTGGTATCTCGCGGCGAACTGGTGGAGATTGGCGGCGCGTTTCGTATTCCCGATGTTATGCGTCAGGCAGGCTGCACCCTACACGAAGTAGGGACCACCAACCGCACGCACGCGAATGATTATCGTCAGGCGGTGAATGAAAATACCGCACTGTTGATGAAAGTACATACCAGTAACTACAGCATTCAGGGGTTCACCAAAGCGATAGATGAAGCGGAACTGGTGGCGCTCGGCAAAGAGCTGGATGTTCCCGTAGTGACTGATTTAGGCAGTGGCTCGCTGGTCGATCTTAGCCAGTACGGTTTGCCGAAAGAGCCAATGCCGCAGGAGTTGATTGCGGCGGGCGTCAGTCTGGTGAGTTTCTCCGGCGACAAGTTGTTAGGCGGGCCGCAGGCAGGAATTATTGTTGGTAAAAAAGAGATGATCGCCCGCCTGCAAAGCCACCCGCTGAAGCGTGCATTACGCGCGGATAAAATGACCCTCGCGGCGCTGGAAGCCACGTTGCGTCTTTATTTACACCCTGAAGCTCTGAGTGAAAAATTACCGACCCTGCGCCTGCTTACCCGCAGCGCAGAGGTCATTCAAATCCAGGCACAACGTTTACAGGCCCCCCTTGCCGCACATTACGGCGCGGAGTTTGCGGTACAGGTTATGCCATGTCTTTCGCAGATTGGCAGTGGTTCGCTGCCGGTTGATCGCCTGCCGAGCGCGGCATTAACGTTTACACCCCATGATGGACGCGGTAGCCACCTTGAGTCATTAGCCGCCCGCTGGCGTGAATTGCCAGTGCCGGTGATTGGTCGTATTTATGACGGACGATTGTGGCTGGATTTACGCTGCCTTGAAGATGAGCAACGGTTTTTGGAGATGTTGTTGAAATGATTATTGCGACTGCCGGACACGTTGACCACGGCAAAACAACCTTATTGCAGGCGATTACTGGCGTAAATGCTGACCGTCTGCCGGAAGAAAAAAAGCGCGGCATGACCATCGATCTCGGCTATGCCTACTGGCCGCAGCCGGATGGTCGCGTGCCTGGTTTTATCGACGTTCCCGGTCATGAAAAGTTTCTTTCCAACATGCTGGCGGGCGTTGGTGGTATCGATCACGCGCTGTTGGTGGTGGCGTGCGATGACGGCGTGATGGCACAGACCCGTGAGCATCTGGCGATTTTGCAGCTGACCGGTAACCCGATGCTGACAGTGGCGCTGACCAAAGCCGATCGCGTGGACGAAGCGCGTGTTGATGAGGTTGAACGCCAGGTAAAGGAGGTTCTGCGGGAATACGGTTTTGCTGAGGCAAAACTGTTTATCACCGCAGCAACCGAAGGTCGGGGAATTGATGCCCTGCGCGAGCATCTGCTTCAGTTGCCGGAACGCGAGCACGCCAGCCAACATAGTTTCCGCCTCGCTATTGACCGCGCATTTACCGTAAAAGGTGCCGGGCTGGTCGTCACCGGTACGGCGTTAAGCGGGGAAGTGAAGGTAGGCGATTCACTCTGGCTGACTGGTGTAAATAAACCGATGCGTGTACGTGCGCTGCATGCGCAAAACCAGCCAACAGAAACCGCCAATGCCGGGCAGCGTATCGCGCTTAACATCGCGGGTGATGCGGAAAAAGAGCAGATTAACCGTGGCGACTGGCTGCTTGCCGATGTGCCGCCAGAGCCGTTCACACGGGTGATTGTCGAGCTTCAAACCCATACACCGCTGACCCAGTGGCAGCCGCTGCATATTCACCACGCCGCCAGCCACGTCACGGGACGCGTTTCACTGCTGGAAGATAACCTTGCTGAACTGGTCTTCGACACCCCGTTATGGCTGGCAGATAACGACCGCCTGGTATTGCGCGATATCTCTGCCCGCAACACGCTGGCCGGAGCGCGCGTCGTGATGCTTAACCCGCCGCGTCGCGGTAAACGTAAGCCGGAATATCTGCAATGGCTGGCGTCTCTTGCACGGGCGCAGAGCGATGCCGATGCGTTATCTGTTCATCTGGAACGCGGCGCGGTTAACCTTGCGGATTTCGCCTGGGCGCGCCAGCTCAACGGCGAAGGGATGCGCGAATTGCTGCAACAGCCTGGTTATATTCAGGCTGGTTATAGCTTGTTGAATGCGCCGGTTGCCGCCCGCTGGCAGCGGAAAATTCTCGACACATTAGCGACTTATCATGAGCAACATCGCGATGAACCTGGTCCTGGGCGCGAACGTCTGCGACGTATGGCGTTGCCAATGGAAGATGAAGCGCTGGTACTGTTGCTGATTGAAAAGATGCGCGAAAGCGGCGACATCCTCAGTCATCACGGTTGGCTGCATCTGCCGGATCACAAAGCGGGCTTCAGCGAAGAGCAGCAGGCCATCTGGCAAAAAGCAGAGCCGCTGTTTGGTGACGAGCCGTGGTGGGTGCGTGACCTGGCAAAAGAGACGGGAACCGACGAGCAGGCAATGCGCCTGACGCTGCGCCAGGCGGCGCAGCAAGGAATAATTACCGCGATCGTCAAAGATCGTTATTACCGTAACGATCGGATTGTCGAATTTGCCAATATGATCCGCGATCTCGATCAGGAGTGTGGTTCAACCTGCGCGGCGGATTTCCGCGATCGCTTAGGCGTAGGCCGAAAGCTGGCAATTCAGATTCTGGAATATTTTGACCGCATTGGCTTTACGCGTCGTCGTGGAAATGATCATTTATTGCGCGACGCATTATTATTTCCGGAAAAATAAGGAAATGATTAATTAATTTTTAAAATAAATTAATACAAATTTCTTATGATTTTAAAAAAAGCACATTGTTTAATGAATACAATGTGCTTTTTATTAGATTAATTTTGATAATTAATAATAATGATCATGTTTTCGAATGAAAATCCTCAGTAAGCTGCCCGCCCTTTTTTACACTTTCAGGAGTGTGTTATGGCATCTTCAACTTTCTTTATTCCTTCTGTGAATGTCATCGGCGCTGATTCATTGACTGATGCAATGAATATGATGGCAGATTATGGATTTACCCGTACCTTAATTGTCACTGACAGTATGTTAACGAAATTAGGTATGGCGGGCGATGTGCAAAAAGCACTGGAAGAACGCAATATTTTTAGCGTTATTTATGATGGCACCCAACCTAACCCAACCACGGAAAACGTCGCCGCAGGTTTGAAATTACTTAAAGAAAATAATTGCGATAGCGTGATCTCCTTAGGCGGTGGTTCTCCACACGACTGCGCAAAAGGTATTGCGCTGGTGGCAGCCAATGGCGGCGATATTCGCGATTACGAAGGCGTTGACCGCTCTGCAAAACCGCAGCTGCCGATGATCGCCATCAACACCACTGCGGGTACGGCCTCTGAAATGACCCGTTTCTGCATCATCACTGACGAAGCGCGTCATATCAAAATGGCGATTGTTGATAAACATGTCACTCCGCTGCTTTCTGTCAATGACTCCTCTCTGATGATTGGTATGCCGAAGTCACTGACCGCCGCAACGGGTATGGATGCCTTAACGCACGCTATCGAAGCATATGTTTCTATTGCCGCCACGCCGATCACTGACGCTTGTGCACTGAAAGCCGTGACCATGATTGCCGAAAACCTGCCGTTAGCCGTTGAAGATGGCAGTAATGCGAAAGCGCGTGAAGCAATGGCTTATGCCCAGTTCCTCGCCGGTATGGCGTTCAATAATGCTTCTCTGGGTTATGTTCATGCGATGGCGCACCAGCTGGGCGGTTTCTACAACCTGCCACACGGTGTATGTAACGCCGTTTTGCTGCCGCATGTTCAGGTATTCAACAGCAAAGTCGCCGCCGCACGTCTGCGTGACTGTGCCGCTGCAATGGGCGTGAACGTGACAGGTAAAAACGATGCGGAAGGTGCTGAAGCCTGCATTAACGCCATCCGTGAACTGGCGAAGAAAGTGGATATCCCGGCAGGCCTACGCGACCTGAACGTGAAAGAAGAAGATTTCGCGGTTCTGGCAACTAATGCCCTGAAAGATGCCTGTGGTTTTACTAACCCGATCCAGGCAACTCACGAAGAAATTGTGGCGATTTATCGCGCAGCGATGTAATCATCATTTCCACAACGGCTGGCAAATTGTCAGCCGCTTTTTCAACTATCTCTGTAACCCTTGCCCGTAAATTCGTGATAGCTGTCGTAAAGCTGTTACCGACTGGCGAAGATTTCGCCAGTCACGTCTACCCTTGTTATACCTCACACCGCAAGGAGACGATCATGACCAATAATCCCCCTTCAGCACAGATTAAGCCCGGCGAGTATGGTTTCCCCCTCAAGTTAAAAGCCCGCTATGACAACTTTATTGGCGGCGAATGGGTAGCCCCTGCCGACGGCGAGTATTACCAGAATCTGACGCCGGTGACCGGGCAGCTGCTGTGCGAAGTGGCGTCTTCGGGCAAACGAGACATCGATCTGGCGCTGGATGCTGCGCACAAAGTGAAAGATAAATGGGCGCACACCTCGGTGCAGGATCGTGCGGCGATTCTGTTTAAGATTGCCGATCGAATGGAACAAAACCTCGAGCTGTTAGCGACAGCTGAAACCTGGGATAACGGCAAACCCATTCGCGAAACCAGTGCTGCCGACGTGCCGCTGGCGATTGACCATTTTCGCTATTTCGCCTCGTGTATTCGGGCGCAGGAAGGTGGGATCAGTGAAGTTGATAGCGAAACCGTGGCCTATCATTTCCATGAACCGTTAGGCGTGGTGGGGCAGATTATCCCGTGGAACTTCCCGCTGCTGATGGCGAGCTGGAAAATGGCTCCCGCGCTGGCGGCGGGCAACTGTGTGGTGCTGAAACCCGCACGTCTTACCCCGCTTTCTGTACTGCTGCTAATGGAAATTGTCGGTGATTTACTGCCGCCGGGCGTGGTGAACGTGGTCAATGGCGCAGGTGGGGAAATTGGCGAATATCTGGCGACCTCGAAACGCATCGCCAAAGTGGCGTTTACCGGCTCAACGGAAGTGGGCCAACAAATTATGCAATACGCCACGCAAAACATTATTCCGGTGACGCTGGAGCTGGGCGGCAAATCGCCAAATATCTTCTTTGCTGATGTGATGGATGAAGAAGATGCCTTTTTCGATAAAGCGCTGGAAGGCTTTGCACTGTTTGCCTTTAACCAGGGCGAAGTTTGCACCTGTCCGAGTCGTGCTTTAGTGCAGGAATCTATCTACGAACGCTTTATGGAACGCGCCATCCGCCGTGTCGAAAGCATTCGTAGCGGTAACCCGCTCGACAGCGTGACGCAAATGGGCGCGCAGGTTTCTCACGGGCAACTGGAAACCATCCTCAACTACATTGATATCGGTAAAAAAGAGGGCGCTGACGTGCTCACAGGCGGGCGGCGCAAGCTGCTGGAAGGTGAACTGAAAGACGGCTACTACCTCGAACCGACGATTCTGTTTGGTCAGAACAATATGCGGGTGTTCCAGGAGGAGATTTTTGGCCCGGTGCTGGCGGTGACCACCTTCAAAACGATGGAAGAAGCGCTGGAGCTGGCGAACGATACGCAATATGGCCTGGGCGCGGGCGTCTGGAGCCGCAACGGTAATCTGGCCTATAAGATGGGGCGCGGCATACAGGCTGGGCGCGTGTGGACCAACTGTTATCACGCTTACCCGGCACATGCGGCGTTTGGTGGCTACAAACAATCAGGTATCGGTCGCGAAACCCACAAGATGATGCTGGAGCATTACCAGCAAACCAAGTGCCTGCTGGTGAGCTACTCGGATAAACCGTTGGGGCTGTTCTGATATAAGAAGCTGGTCGCATTGGGTATTCATTGCCTGATGCGACGCTTACGCGTCTTATCATGCCTACGGGAACCTGACCGTAGGCCGGATAAGGCGTACACGCCGCATCCGGCATAAACAAAGCGCACGTTGTTACAATTTACGTTTTAAACCTACGTGCGCAATAACCCAGACTACGCCAACAGAAGTGCGTTTCTGGGGCGTGTTTTGTCAGGAGTTTAATCTCGCGTTTCGATGGTGAGCGGGCGAACCAGGCCGTAAATCACCATTGGTGATCCGAGGCCAATCAGCAATAAACGGTAGATAATTGAAGGTTTAATACGCTTAATCTGTACTGTGGATGTTTTACTGGAGTTATTCATTAGTTTGGCCAATAGTTCCACTATTTCAATATGATAAACCTCGTCCTGTTGAAAAACCAGACAGCACATTTAAGAAAGTATATAAAAAACAATATGTCGTTATATAAATAAGGAAATTGCACTGCATCATGGCATTTCATAATATGCGTTAATTGTTCTTTTTTATATTCTTTGAGGGAAATATGTTCCTGGACTATTTTGCACTGGGAGTGCTTATTTTTGTATTTCTGGTGATCTTCTATGGGATCATTATTTTACATGATATTCCCTACCTGATTGCCAAAAAACGTAATCATCCTCATGCCGACGCCATTCATGTTGCTGGTTGGGTGAGTCTTTTTACGTTACATGTTATCTGGCCATTTTTGTGGATTTGGGCCACGCTTTACCGCCCGGAGCGGGGATGGGGAATGCAAAACCATGACTCCTCCGTTGTGCAACTACAACAGCGTATTGCCGGGCTGGAGAAACAGCTCGCCGACATCAAATCCTCTTCTGCCGAGTAATACTTATGGATTTACTGATTATTTTGACCTATGTGGCTTTTGCATGGGCAATGTTTAAGATCTTCAAAATTCCTGTAAATAAATGGACCATTCCCACAGCGGCCCTGGGTGGCATATTTATTGTCAGTGGTTTAATTCTGTTAATGAACTATAACCATCCGTATACCTTTAAAGCGCAAAAAGCGGTTATTTCTATTCCTGTTGTCCCACAGGTGACTGGTGTGGTGATTGAAGTGACGGATAAGAAAAATACGCTGATTAAAAAAGGTGAGGTGCTATTTCGACTGGACCCGACGCGTTATCAGGCGCGGGTGGATCGGCTGATGGCGGATATCGTTACCGCAGAACATAAACAGCGGGCGTTGGGCGCAGAGTTAGATGAGATGGCGGCGAATACTCAGCAGGCAAAGGCCACGCGGGATAAATTCGCTAAAGAGTATCAGCGTTACGCACGCGGCAGCCAGGCGAAAGTAAACCCGTTTTCAGAACGCGATATTGATGTGGCGCGGCAAAATTATCTGGCGCAGGAAGCCTCCGTAAAGTCATCGGCGGCGGAACAAAAACAGATCCAGAGCCAGCTGGATAGCCTGGTGTTGGGTGAACATTCTCAAATCGCCAGCCTGAAAGCGCAGCTCGCGGAAGCAAAATATAACCTTGAGCAGACGATAGTGCGTGCGCCGAGCGATGGTTATGTGACCCAGGTGCTGATTCGTCCGGGTACCTATGCCGCGTCGCTGCCGCTACGTCCGGTGATGGTGTTTATACCCGATCAGAAACGACAAATCGTGGCGCAGTTCCGTCAGAACTCCTTGCTGCGACTGGCCCCTGGCGACGATGCGGAAGTGGTGTTTAATGCTCTGCCAGGTAAGGTATTCAGCGGCAAGCTGGCAGCCATTAGTCCAGCTGTTCCCGGCGGAGCTTATCAGTCGACCGGCACCTTACAGACGTTAAACACAGCGCCGGGTTCAGATGGCGTTATCGCGACCATTGAACTGGATGAGCACACTGATTTGAGCGCTTTACCAGACGGTATTTACGCCCAGGTGGCGGTCTACTCTGATCATTTCAGCCATGTCTCGGTGATGCGCAAAGTGCTATTACGCATGACCAGCTGGGTGCATTACCTTTATCTCGATCATTAATCTTCGCTTTCCGCCGCTTGTTCAGGCCGCAGTTGCTGCGACTGAGCAAGCTGGTGGCGAATTTCACGCAGCATTTCATCCAGCACATACTGGACCCGCCAGGGCTGGTATTCCCGTTTACGGAAGATAGCCACCAGATCCAGCCACCATTCATAGGGTTGCTGAAAGCAGGGCACCAGCGTGCCGTCTTGCAGGTCGCTCTGCACACTTTTGTCTGGCGCAAACACAATCCCCAGGTGATTTCGTGCCAGCTCCAGCGCAGATTGCGTGTTGTCGCAAACGTAATTTCCCTTCACGCGATAATCCCGCACCTCTTTACTCCCGGCGACGTTGAAGCGCCAGATATTCGCGTCGTCGATCATCATCGAGTCGATCAAAATACAGGAGTGATGTTCGAGTTCGTCAGGACGGCTAATGGGATGTTTCTCAAGATAGCGCTGGCTGGCATAAGCGGTTACGGCATATTGGGTAATAAAACTGGCAACCAGCGATTCATCTTTTGGTGGAGCGTAGCTGATTAAAACATCACAATCATCAGGAAATTCGACGCCTTCATAAAAGGCATTACGCTCAAGATTGGGTAATGACTCCAACTTATTGATAGTGTTTTATGTTCAGATAATGCCCGATG
>ERZ773114.3853-NODE-3853-length-11831-cov-3.886804_pt1 | contig 11831 bp, 8 predicted proteins | sample MGYA00580564_ERZ773114 | MGnify/ENA primary metagenome ERZ773114 (study PRJEB29015, sample SAMEA2737836) | human gut metagenome | biome: human gut; feature: human-associated habitat; material: faeces | place: China | collected 2012 ...
GGATGGTTTTGCCTTTGTACTTAATCTCCAGCGTTTCACGGTTATAGCGTTTACCTTTGCACTGGTCGCACGGCACGTAGATATCCGGCAGGAAGTGCATCTCCACTTTGATCACGCCATCGCCCTGACAGGCCTCGCAGCGTCCGCCACGAACGTTAAAGCTGAAACGTCCCGGCGTATAGCCGCGCGCACGGGATTCCGGTACGCCCGCAAACAGTTCGCGCACAGGCGTAAACACGCCGGTATAGGTCGCCGGGTTAGAACGTGGAGTACGACCAATTGGGCTTTGGTCGATATCGATCACTTTATCGAAATGCTCCAGCCCCTGAATATCGCGATACGGTGCCGGTTCGGCGATGGTCGCACCATTCAACTGGCGTTGGGCAATCGGGAACAGTGTGTCGTTAATCAGCGTCGATTTACCCGAGCCGGAAACGCCGGTGATGCAGGTAAACAGGCCCACTGGCAGGGTCAGCGTTACATCCTTCAGGTTGTTGCCGCGCGCGCCGGTCAGCTTGAGGACTTTTTCCGGGTTGGCGGGCACGCGCTGTTTCGGCACTTCAATTTTGCGTTTACCGCTCATGAACTGGCCGGTCAGGGATTCCGGTACCGCCATAATGGCCTCCAGCGGCCCTTCCGCTACTACCTGGCCGCCGTGAACGCCAGCGCCGGGACCGATATCGATCACATGGTCGGCGGCGCGAATGGCGTCTTCGTCGTGCTCAACGACGATCACCGTGTTGCCTAAATTACGCAGGTGGATCAGGGTGCCGAGCAGGCGTTCGTTATCGCGCTGGTGCAGGCCGATAGAGGGTTCATCCAGCACGTACATCACGCCAACCAGCCCGGCGCCAATCTGGCTTGCCAGACGGATACGCTGGGCTTCGCCGCCGGAGAGCGTTTCCGCCGAGCGGGAGAGCGTCAGGTAGTTGAGGCCGACGTTGACGAGGAATTTCAGACGATCGCCAATCTCTTTCAGCACTTTTTCGGCGATTTTCGCCCGCTGGCCGGAGAGCTTCAGATTGTTGAAGAAATCCATCGCATGGCCGATGCTCATATCGGAGATGGTCGGCAGCGGGGTGTTTTCCACAAACACGTGGCGCGCCTCGCGACGCAGACGCGTGCCGTCGCAGCTGGCGCACGGACGGTTGCTGATGAACTTCGCCAGCTCTTCGCGCACCGCGCTGGATTCCGTCTCTTTGTAACGGCGCTCCATGTTATGCAGCACGCCTTCGAACGGATGGCGGCGCACCGAGGTATCGCCGCGGTCGTTCATGTATTTGAATTCAATACTTTCTTTACCTGAACCGTACAGCACCACTTTCTGCACGTTGGCGCTGAGGGTGCCCCATGGCGCTTCGACGTCGAATTTATAGTGCTCCGCCAGCGACTTCAGCATCTGGAAGTAGTAGAAGTTACGCCGATCCCAGCCGCGGATGGCGCCGCCCGCCAGCGACAGCTCGGGATTTTGCACCACGCGATCGGGATCGAAATATTGCTGCACGCCGAGGCCGTCGCAGGTCGGGCAGGCGCCCGCCGGGTTGTTAAAGGAGAACAGACGCGGCTCCAGCTCGCGCATGCTGTAGCCGCAGATCGGGCAGGCGAAGTTGGCGGAAAACAGCAGTTCTTCCGCTTTCTCATCATCCATATTAGCCACAATGGCGGTCCCGCCGGAGAGCTCCAGCGCGGTTTCAAACGACTCGGCCAGGCGCTGCGCCAGATCGTCGCGCACCTTGAAGCGGTCGATGACTACCTCAATGGTGTGCTTCTTCTGCAGCTCCAGCTTCGGCGGATCCGACAGATCGCAGACCTCGCCGTCGATCCGCGCGCGGATGTAGCCCTGACTGGCGAGGTTTTCCAGGGTTTTAGTGTGCTCGCCTTTGCGCTCTTTAATAATGGGCGCCAGCAGCATCAGGCGCAGGCCTTCCGGCTGGGCGAGGACATTATCGACCATCTGACTGACGGTTTGCGCCGCCAGCGGCACGTCGTGATCCGGACAGCGCGGTTCGCCGACGCGGGCGTACAGCAGACGCAGATAGTCGTGAATTTCGGTAATAGTACCCACCGTCGAGCGGGGGTTGTGAGAGGTTGATTTCTGTTCGATGGAAATCGCCGGCGACAGCCCTTCGATATGGTCGACGTCCGGCTTCTCCATCAGCGACAGGAACTGTCGCGCATAGGCGGAGAGCGATTCGACGTAGCGACGCTGGCCTTCGGCATACAGGGTGTCGAAAGCGAGTGAAGATTTGCCAGACCCGGAAAGCCCGGTGACGACAATGAGTTTGTCGCGCGGGATAACGAGGTTGATGTTTTTGAGATTATGGGTGCGGGCGCCCCGAACTTCGATCTTATCCATTCACCTTTCCCGGATTAAACGCTTTTTTGCCCGGTGGCATGGTGCTACCGGCGATCACAAACGGTTAATTATGACACAAATTGACCTGAATGAATATACAGTATTGGAATGCATTACCCGGAGTGTTGTGTAACAATGTCTGGCCAGGTTTGTTTCCCGGAACCGAGGTCACAACATAGTAAAAGCGCTATTGGTAATGGTACAATCGCGCGTTTACACTTATTCAGAACGATTTTTTTCAGGAGACACGAACATGGCCAGCAGAGGCGTAAACAAGGTTATTCTCGTTGGTAATCTGGGTCAGGACCCGGAAGTACGCTACATGCCAAATGGTGGCGCAGTTGCCAACATTACGCTGGCTACTTCCGAATCCTGGCGTGATAAAGCGACCGGCGAGATGAAAGAACAGACTGAATGGCACCGCGTTGTGCTGTTCGGCAAACTGGCAGAAGTGGCCAGCGAATATCTGCGTAAAGGTTCTCAGGTTTATATCGAAGGTCAGCTGCGTACCCGTAAATGGACCGATCAATCCGGTCAGGATCGCTACACCACAGAAGTCGTGGTGAACGTTGGCGGCACCATGCAGATGCTGGGTGGTCGTCAGGGTGGTGGCGCTCCGGCAGGTGGTAATATCGGTGGTGGTCAGCCGCAGGGCGGTTGGGGTCAGCCTCAGCAGCCGCAGGGTGGCAATCAGTTCAGCGGCGGCGCGCAGTCTCGCCCGCAGCAGTCCGCTCCGGCAGCGCCGTCTAACGAGCCGCCGATGGACTTTGATGATGACATTCCGTTCTGATTTGTCATTAAAACAATAGGTTATATTGTTTTAAGGTGGATGATTAAAGCATCTGCCAGCCATAAAAAAGAAGCCTCCGTTATGGAGGCTTCTACGTATCAGGTCAAAATCATTGGCCATTGTGGCGGTGTCTGATTCATCTCTTCTATCATCACCGACTCGATGTTGTGCCAGATAGCGGTGATGTCCGCCATTGTGATGCCAAGCAACCCCATTGCGAACCAACAGGCGGAAACAACGCCCAGACCGCTGCTGATCACCGCAAGCCCGACATAATCAGACCGACGAAAACGGATGTTGAGTGTGCTGGCCAGAAACATCATTACGGCACTAAGAAGTTGCCAGCGAAGAAGAACCACGCCAGTGGTGAGGGTAGCCATCAAACAATTCCTCTGAAAAGAGCCGATGCCCTGGACAGCGCGGCGTTGTTCACGGGAGGCGTGGTACACTCTGGCTATCGCGGGGCTTGCAGAACACAAAAATGAAACACTCTGTTTGTTTCATTAATTTTGTGAACTATATCACAATTGATTGTTTGTTAGCCATATTAGGCCGTGACTTTTATTGCTGTACAGATTATGTGGTTTTTCAGTGGCATTAAGGGCATATCTTCCCGCCGCCTCTGCATTCCTGTAGGAAATTAATTTTGAATATCAATGAATTATTTTCATCCAGGTGACGATTAGAAAGGTATCAATTTCAAATCAGGCAAAAGTGCTATTTATACCGTAAGATTTATCTAAAGACGTCGGTACCCAGGGTTTTCACCTTGCAATGGCCGGGTATAAACAGGCAGGAAATTGATAGCAATGAGTCATCGTGCACGACACCAATTACTGGCGTTGCCGGGCATTATCTTTTTAGTTCTCTTTCCCATCATTCTTTCGCTATGGATTGCCTTCCTTTGGGCAAAATCAGAAGTGAATAATCAGCTCCGAACCTTTGCTCAACTGGCACTGGATAAATCCGAGCTGGTCATTCGCCAGGCAGATTTAGTGAGCGATGCAGCTGAACGCTATCAGGGGCAAGTTTGCACTCCAGCCCATCAAAAGCGAATGTTGAATATTATTCGTGGCTATCTTTATATTAATGAATTGATCTATGCCCGTGATAACCATTTTTTATGCTCATCGCTGATAGCGCCTGTAAACGGCTATACGATTGCACCGGCCGATTATAAGCGTGAACCTAACGTTTCTATCTATTATTACCGCGATACGCCTTTTTTCTCTGGCTATAAAATGACCTATATGCAGCGGGGAAATTATGTGGCGGTTATCAACCCTCTCTTCTGGAGTGAAGTGATGTCTGATGACCCGACATTGCAATGGGGTGTGTATGATACGGTGACGAAAACCTTTTTCTCGTTAAGCAAAGAGGCCTCGGCAGCAACGTTTTCTCCGCTGATTCATTTGAAGGATTTAACCGTACAAAGAAATGGCTATTTATATGCGACAGTTTATTCGACAAAACGCCCAATTGCAGCCATTGTTGCGACTTCATATCAACGTCTTATAACCCATTTTTATAATCATCTTATTTTTGCGTTGCCCGCCGGTATTTTGGGGAGTCTTGTTCTGCTATTACTCTGGCTACGTATTCGACAAAACTATTTATCTCCCAAACGTAAATTGCAACGCGCCCTCGAAAAACATCAACTTTGTCTTTATTACCAGCCAATAATCGATATCAAAACAGAAAAATGTATCGGCGCTGAAGCGTTGTTACGTTGGCTTGGTGAGCAGGGGCAAATAATGAATCCGGCAGAGTTTATTCCGCTGGCAGAAAAGGAGGGGATGATAGAACAGATAACTGATTATGTTATTGATAATGTCTTCCGCGATCTGGGCGATTACCTGGCAACACATGCAGATCGCTATGTTTCTATTAACCTGTCGGCCTCCGATTTTCATACGTCACGGTTGATAGCGCGAATCAATCAGAAAACAGAGCAATACGCGGTGCGTCCGCAGCAAATTAAATTTGAAGTGACTGAACATGCATTTCTTGATGTTGACAAAATGACGCCGATTATTCTGGCTTTCCGCCAGGCTGGTTACGAAGTGGCAATTGATGATTTTGGTATTGGCTACTCTAACTTGCATAACCTTAAATCATTGAATGTCGATATTTTGAAAATCGACAAATCGTTTGTTGAAACGCTGACCACCCACAAAACCAGTCATTTGATTGCGGAACACATCATCGAGCTGGCGCACAGCCTGGGGTTAAAAACGATCGCTGAAGGCGTCGAAACTGAGGAGCAGGTTAACTGGCTGCGCAAACGCGGCGTGCGCTATTGCCAGGGATGGTTCTTTGCGAAGGCGATGCCGCCGCAGGTGTTTATGCAATGGATGGAGCAATTACCCGCGCGGGAGTTAACGCGCGGGCAATAAAATTACAGGCGGTGGCGATAATCGCTGGGAGTGCGATCAAACTGCCGACGGAAAACGCGGGAGAAGGTCTGCTGCGAGACATAACCCAGGTCCATTGCGATATCAAAAATCGGACGCTCGGTGGTGCGCAACTCAACGGCGGCCAGTAACAGGCGACGTTGGCGAATGTAATCGCCAAGCGTCTGATGCGTCACCGTGCGGAACATTCGTTGCAAGTACCACTTTGAATAGCCTGATTTTTTTGCGACTACATCAATGTTAAGCGGCTGGTCAATATGCTCGTCAATCCATGCGATAAGATCCTGAATAATTTTCTGATGGGACATAAATCTGCCTCTTTTCAGTGTTCAGTTCGTTAATTCATCTGTTGGGGAGTATAATTCCTCAAGTTAACTTGAGGTAAAGCGATTTATGGAAAAGAAATTACCCCGCATTAAAGCGCTGCTAACCCCCGGCGAAGTGGCGAAACGCAGCGGTGTGGCGGTATCGGCGCTGCATTTCTATGAAAGTAAAGGGTTGATTACCAGTATCCGTAACAGCGGCAATCAGCGGCGATATAAACGTGATGTGTTGCGATATGTTGCAATTATCAAAATTGCTCAGCGTATTGGCATTCCGCTGGCGACCATTGGTGAAGCGTTTGGCGTGTTGCCCGAAGGGCATACGTTAAGTGCGAAAGAGTGGAAACAGCTTTCGTCCCAATGGCGAGAAGAGTTGGATCGGCGCATTCATACCTTAGTGGCGCTGCGTGACGAACTGGACGGATGTATTGGTTGTGGCTGCCTTTCGCGCAGTGATTGCCCGTTGCGTAACCCGGGCGACCGCTTAGGAGAAGAAGGTACCGGCGCACGCTTGCTGGAAGATGAACAAAACTAAAGCGCCACAAGGGCGCTTTAGTTTGTTTTCCGGTCTTTGTCTTTCTCTCTATCCCGCTGGTACACAGGAGGGTTTCCCCCGACGTCAACACACCTCATTCGAGCACGTGGTGGAGGTTCCGGTTGGTGTTGATGCTTTAATTGTATGTCACCGACGTTTCTTCGCCAGTGTAAAAGTATACTTTTTAACCGCAATATTTTTGTCATCTCAGACGATTTTTTATCGCAATCCTGAACGGTATACGGCTCGATAACGCTGCAATCTTGCGCACCGACGATAACGTTTGCGCATCAATTGCCTGGTTTTTCATCGTCAAGACAATAAAAGAGAAAAAAGCAGCAAACTTCGGTTGAAAAAGCCGCTATGATCGCCGGATAATCGTTTGCTTTTTTTACCACCCGTTTTGTATGCGCGGAGCTAAACGTTTGCTTTTTTGCGACGCAGCAAATTGTCGCAAACCTGGAGCAGGAAGATAACGTTTCGCTGGCAGGGGATTGTCCGCCACGCATCTTGACGAAAATTAAACTCTCAGGGGATGTTTTCTTATGTCTACGCCATCAGCGCGTACCGGCGGTTCACTCGACGCCTGGTTTAAAATTTCACAACGTGGAAGCACTGTCCGTCAGGAAGTGGTTGCCGGGTTAACAACGTTTCTGGCGATGGTCTACTCGGTCATCGTCGTTCCAGGTATGTTGGGTAAAGCAGGCTTCCCGCCTGCGGCAGTTTTCGTTGCAACCTGTCTGGTTGCCGGACTCGGTTCTATCGTGATGGGTCTGTGGGCTAATCTGCCGTTGGCGATTGGTTGCGCCATCTCCCTGACGGCATTTACCGCATTCAGCCTGGTGCTGGGGCAACATATTAGCGTACCTGTCGCGCTGGGTGCCGTGTTCCTGATGGGTGTGCTGTTTACGGTAATTTCTGCCACGGGTATCCGTAGCTGGATTTTGCGCAACTTGCCGCACGGTGTGGCGCACGGCACGGGGATTGGTATCGGTCTGTTCCTGCTGCTCATTGCCGCTAACGGTGTCGGTCTGGTGATTAAAAACCCGCTTGATGGTCTGCCCGTTGCGCTGGGTGATTTCGCGACCTTCCCGGTGATTATGTCACTGGTAGGTCTGGCGGTGATCATCGGCCTGGAAAAACTGAAAGTCCCTGGTGGCATTCTGCTGACCATTATCGGTATCTCAATTGTCGGTTTGATCTTCGATCCTAACGTCCATTTCTCCGGCGTTTTCGCCATGCCTTCATTGAGCGATGAAAACGGCAACTCGCTGATTGGCAGCCTGGACATTATGGGCGCGCTGAATCCTGTAGTCCTGCCAAGCGTTCTGGCGCTGGTGATGACGGCAGTATTTGATGCCACCGGAACTATCCGTGCCGTCGCCGGCCAGGCGAACCTGCTGGATAAAGATGGGCAGATCATCGACGGTGGGAAAGCACTGACCACTGACTCCATGAGCAGCGTTTTCTCTGGCCTGGTGGGTGCGGCTCCGGCAGCGGTATACATCGAGTCTGCGGCGGGTACGGCGGCGGGCGGTAAAACCGGTTTGACGGCTATCACCGTTGGCGTGCTGTTCCTGCTGATTCTGTTCCTCTCTCCGCTCTCCTATCTGGTTCCGGCGTATGCGACCGCGCCAGCGCTGATGTACGTTGGCCTGCTGATGCTGAGCAACGTGGCGAAAATCGACTTTGCTGATTTTGTTGATGCGATGGCGGGTCTGGTTACGGCGGTATTCATCGTGCTGACCTGTAACATCGTAACAGGCATCATGATCGGCTTCGCGACTCTGGTGATTGGTCGTCTGGTTTCCGGCGAATGGCGCAAGTTGAACATCGGTACGGTCGTTATCGCCGTGGCGCTGGTGACCTTCTATGCGGGTGGCTGGGCTATCTAATCTTTCATCGGATTCTGAAAACGGGTGGCAATGGCTGCCCGTTTTTATTTTCTCCGCACATTGTGTGAGCTTTTGCGATATTCTGAAAAAATGAGAATTCAGGCATAACGTCTTTCTCAGATCATAAAAAACATCGCAAACAGGGAACGCATGGAAATCTTCTTCACCATACTGATAATGACCCTCGTGGTCTCGCTGTCCGGGGTGGTCACTCGTGTCATGCCCTTTCAGATCCCGCTTCCGCTTATGCAAATCGCCATCGGTGCGCTACTGGCGTGGCCGACGTTTGGTTTGCATGTGGAGTTTGATCCTGAACTCTTTTTAGTCTTGTTTATCCCGCCGTTGCTGTTCGCTGATGGCTGGAAAACGCCGACCCGTGAATTTCTCGAACATGGTCGAGAGATTTTCGGCCTCGCGCTGGCGCTGGTGGTGGTCACCGTGGTCGGCATTGGCTTCCTTATTTACTGGGTGGTGCCGGGCATTCCGCTGATCCCTGCCTTTGCGCTGGCGGCGGTGCTTTCTCCGACCGATGCTGTGGCGCTCTCCGGGATTGTTGGCGAAGGGCGCATCCCGAAAAAAATCATGGGCATTTTGCAGGGCGAAGCGTTGATGAATGACGCTTCCGGCCTGGTGTCGTTGAAGTTTGCCGTGGCAGTGGCGATGGGGACGATGATCTTCACCGTCGGCGGTGCGACGGTCGAATTTATGAAAGTAGCCATTGGCGGTATTCTCGCCGGTTTTGTGGTGAGCTGGCTGTACGGTCGCTCGCTGCGATTCCTCAGCCGCTGGGGCGGTGATGAACCCGCGACGCAGATCGTCCTGCTGTTCCTGCTGCCATTCGCTTCTTATCTGATTGCCGAACATATTGGCGTTTCCGGCATCCTCGCTGCGGTTGCCGCCGGGATGACCATCACCCGCTCCGGTGTGATGCGCCGTGCGCCGCTGGCAATGCGCCTGCGTGCAAACAGCACCTGGGCGATGCTGGAATTTGTCTTTAACGGCATGGTGTTCCTGCTGTTAGGTCTGCAGCTGCCGGGTATTCTGGAGACGTCGCTGATGGCGGCAGAAATCGACCCTAACGTCGAAATCTGGATGCTGTTTACCGATATTATTCTGATATATGCGGCGCTGATGCTGGTCCGTTTCGGCTGGCTGTGGACGATGAAAAAGTTCAGCAACCGCTTCCTGAAGAAGAAGCCGATGGAGTTTGGTTCGTGGACCACACGAGAAATCCTGATCGCGTCTTTCGCCGGGGTGCGTGGGGCGATCACTCTGGCCGGTGTGCTCTCTATCCCGCTGCTCTTGCCGGATGGTAACGTCTTCCCGGCGCGCTATGAGCTGGTGTTCCTGGCGGCTGGCGTCATTCTCTTCTCGCTGTTTGTCGGCGTGGTGATGTTGCCTATTCTGCTACAACACATTGAAGTCGCGGATCATTCGCAACAATTGAAAGAGGAACGTATTGCGCGAGCGGCAACGGCAGAAGTGGCGATTGTGGCGATCCAGAAAATGGAGGAGCGTCTGGCGGCGGATACCGAAGAGAATATCGATAACCAGCTGCTTACGGAGGTCAGTTCTCGCGTCATTGGTAACCTGCGTCGTCGCGCCGATGGACGTAACGACGTTGAAAGTTCCGTGCAGGAAGAGAACCTTGAGCGTCGCTTCCGTCTGGCGGCATTGCGTTCTGAACGTGCTGAACTTTACCACCTGCGCGCCACGCGGGAGATCAGCAACGAAACGCTGCAAAAATTACTGCACGATCTCGATTTGCTTGAAGCGTTGCTAATTGAGGAAAATCAGTAAGCCGAAAGCGACGTAACCAGGCCCGAGGTAATCTGAAAAAGGTGCAATCTTTTGCACCTTTAACAGGTTAGCTCGGGCTAACATTCATGATTCTAAAACAAATAAGTTATCTCTCTTGTAAAGTCAATTCATTGGCTGTTCTTCGACTTAACCTCAATCTGCGTGTTGCATAATATCTGCAGTAATCTTCATAGCGACTGCATTAATATTATCCTCAGTTTGTGACATGCCAGTATGAGAGGTACAATCTTCTTCAAAGAATTTCTGTAGTGTTACCAGGGTATCACTATCAATGGGGATATTTTCCTCCCCACGGAGAATGGAAATGCCCATTCCCTGGACGCTAGCCTCATCAAAATTAACCCGATAGAGACGGATATTAAACATCCAGGCTTTTGTTAAAACAGAACAGTTGAAATGGCAATTGCTTAAATTGGCATTATTAAAATTAACATTAGCCATATTAGAGCCGGTACATATAACCATTTCGAGGAATGTATTTGTTAGCCACGTACAAAAGAGTTTGCTATCAATTAAGTTTATATTCTGGAGGGTTGCTTTGTTCAGATTGACGCGAGACAGATCAGCATGTTCAAAGTTAATTAAATCGAGTTTAGAGAAACTAAGGTCGGCTCTAAATAAATTAACATATGGCGCTATTACTTTATAAAGATTTACCTCAGCCATGTACGCCATATAAAAATTTGAATAGTCAAGAAAGGTATTTTTAATATTGGCTCTATTCATTGCTGCATTGTAGAATTGAACATGCATAGCGGAGCATGCATTTAGAGTTCCGTCAGTCATTTTTATCTGAGCGAAATTTGAGTCATCGAGAATACAATTATCAAAAAGTATTTTTTCCATTATGGCGAAATTAAAATTCGTTTTATACATATTACAGTCCTGGAAAATAGCGTTTTGTAGTCTGCAACCTGCAAAATTCGAATTGGATAAATCTTCATCTTTAATCACGATACCTTTCAGGCTAAGGTGTGAAAAATCGTAACCACCATTTACTGTCTGTGGGATTTCGATAGTATTATTATGGACGGTGACATTATTTATAAAATATACCACCTTAATTGACACTTCCTTATCTTTATTAAGGTAAACTCTTCTCGTAATTCTATCGTCACATTTATTATTTGCATATAAAGCTATATCTATAAAATGTTTATGTATTTTCCTGTCCGTTTCCTTCGTGATTTTTCCTGATGGTAAACTATCATAAATTCTTTTCATTTTCTGAATCAAGCCTATCACTTTTTCATGATCATCCATCTTGAAAAGAGAGAGGGCTTTATTGTCAATTAACGTGTTTTTATGATGTTTGCTGTAATTATATGATTTTGTTTTCTTTGTATGTGATGAACTTGTGAAAGAGTGGTTATCGTTAATCTGGCAAAGAGAGAAAAACATATTATTTAAACCATTATAGCGCATAAAATATCCTTATAATTAACAAGAAAGAAAAGGCATATTCTCTGCATTATCATTTTCTACGACTGTCAAAAATCGCTCATTTTTTAATGAGTTTATTTGTTTAATATTATGGGAAAAGGTGATGCATGCTGGAGAGGAAGAGTATTCCCCGGTCAGGCGACCGGGGAAGGGGAGAGATTAATGTGCGCGGCCTTGCTCAACGCCAAAGCCGGTCTGGGAGCGGATAAACTGCGCGCGGAACAGTTCACGCTCGCGCGCCCCTTCCGCTGAGT
>ERZ773114.3854-NODE-3854-length-11827-cov-3.471543_pt1 | contig 11827 bp, 8 predicted proteins | sample MGYA00580564_ERZ773114 | MGnify/ENA primary metagenome ERZ773114 (study PRJEB29015, sample SAMEA2737836) | human gut metagenome | biome: human gut; feature: human-associated habitat; material: faeces | place: China | collected 2012 ...
TGTTTGATGATCACGATATTAAATGGATCCAGAGTTTAAACTGCCTGAAAAATTGCGGTATGAGCATTGCTGAAATGAAAGAGTATCTCGCACTTTGCCTTGAAGGAGAAAAATCTATTCCAACGCGAAAAATTATTCTGCAAAATAAAAGAGAAGCTCTGCTTCAGTCTATCGAAAAATTGCAGCAGGCTGTCGCATTTATTGACTGGAAGCAGATATCCTTACCTGTCATGGCGTATCCATCACTCATGAACTGTTCCAGATAGCTTACATATAAGGATTAAATTAACCTGTTGTGCTAGATAAAATAATATAAAGAAACTTCAACAAAATGTGCTATCCTATTTGTAGGCAATACAACGAAAGGAGGCATCATTATGTTGAAGTTCCAAAATAATAATACCACTGTTATTGCAACTTTTGAAGACTTTATTTTAACCACTTACGTTATTATTGACGAATTGTATCATCAGTTTGCACTTCCTGAGGTTGCCAAGCGACGGCATGTTTTAGATGCAAAACTATCTGATTCGGAAATCATTACCATTAGTCTTTGTGGTGAGTTGCTTGGCGTTGATTCTGAAAATGCCTGGTTTTCTTTCGTGAAAAAGAATTACAGACATCTTTTTCCGAAGCTTTGCAGCAGAAGTCGTTTTAACAGAACGAGGCGTGCTCTGATGCAGACAACCGAATTATTAAGACAAAAGATGCTCTCTGTTTTTCCGGTTCCGGTCAGTTCTTATTGCATTATTGATAGTTTTCCGCTTGCAGTCTGCAAATTTGGACGTGCACGATACTGCAAAACATTTCGCAGCCAGGGTGCTGATTACGGAAAGTGCCCTTCTAAAAAGGAAACTTACTTCGGCTATAAAGTGCATGCCCTGGTCACATTAGAAGGTTACATTACTGCATTTGAGATTACGCCGGCATCCACAGATGACCGTGAAGGATTACGGGATCTGGTGGATAATTGTTCAAATATTACAATTTTAGCAGATAAAGGATATGTTGGCGAAAAACTCATGCAGGAAATGCAGGAACAAACGATCTGTCTTTTTGCACTCAAGCGTTCCAACAGTAAAGAAAACTGGCCAAAATCGGTGCGTCAGCTGATCTTCAAATTGAGAAGACGGGTAGAAACTGTCTTTTCACAGTTAAGCGGTCAGTTAAATGCAGAAAGAGTACTTGCCAAAAGCTTTCAGGGCTTATGCACCCGTTTGGTTAATAAAGTATTGGCATACAACCTCTGCATTGCATTAAACAGTATTTTCGGTGAAACCTGCGAACTTGGAAAAATCAAAGAACTGATATTCTAAAAAATTTGGTAACTGTTCAGTAGGTCTGCGCACTTGCTGCGCTGACCGTAAGAAAACATAGGCTGGAGGGCAAAAATCCCATCAGCGAAGCTGATCTGGAATGGATTTTTGCGTGTAACTATGAAGGTACTGAATAGTTACAAAATTTGTTTATCAAAAAAAACAGGGATTCTTTGCGGTTTTTACAAGTTTTTAAACGTTTTATTTGAAATAGCACAACAGGTTAACTTATTTTACCTGCTCAGAAACGACTTCCGCAACCTTTATGAGTGCGTCCGCAACGCCTTCCGGATTCTTACCGCCGGCCTGCGCCATGTTCGGACGTCCACCACCGCCTCCGCCGACTTTACCCGCAATGCTCTTGATGAGATTGCCGGCATGTGCGCCGTGCGCCATCGCATCGTCTGTCGCCATGGCAACCAGATTGACTTTTCCGTCTGATGCAGATGCAAGAACTATCACGCCTTCTCCCAGCTTTCCCTTTAACTGGTCGCCCAGATCTCTCAGACCGTTCATATCGACGCCGTCCACGCTGACAGCGAGGAGCTTCACACCCTTCACTTCCACAACCTGATCCATGACATCTCCAAGTGCTTCCTTGGCAGCCTTGCTCTTTAAGGATTCGTTCTCACTCTGAAGTGCCTTTAACTCCGCCAGCAGATGACCGATCTTCTCAACGAGAGTTGCCGGTGTTGCCTTTGCAGCCTTGGCTGCAGCCTCGAGTTCTTCCTCTTCCTTCTTATAATATGCAAATACATTGTCTCCGGTCAGAGCCTCGATACGGCGCACGCCCGCAGCCACACCGCTCTCAGAGATAATCTTAAATACAACAATATCGCCAGTGTTCGCCACATGAGTACCACCACAGAACTCCTTGGAAAACTCTCCCATGGACACGACTCTTACCGTCTCACCGTACTTTTCACCGAAGAGTGCCATCGCACCTGTCTTCTTCGCTTCCTCGACCGTCATGACATCGGTTCTGACATCAATCTTCTCAGCGATCTTCTCGTTGACGATCGCCTCCACCTTCTTAAGTTCTTCCGGTGTCATCGCTGCAAAATGGCTGAAGTCAAATCTGGTGCGCTCACCGTCCTGATAGGAACCCGCCTGCTCTACATGTGTGCCAAGCACTTCGCGCAGCGCTTTCTGTAACAGGTGGGTTGCAGAGTGGTTCCTGCAGGTATCCCTGCGCAGCTTTGCATCCACACTGAGATCTGCTACATCTCCCACCTTAATCATACCGTTTGTCATCTTGCCGATATGGCCGACCTTACCACCACGCAGCTTGATGGTCTCTTCCACCTGAAAGATACCGGAGGCGGTGCGGATCTCGCCCTTATCTCCCTGCTGACCACCCATCGTCGCATAGAACGGCGTCTTCTCCACGATGATCGTGCCGACCTCTCCATCGGAGAGCGCCTCCACCAGCTCTGTCTCGGTGGTGAGCACTGTGATCTTTGAAGATGCTGTAAGGCTGTCGTAGCCTGTGAACTCCGTCGTGATCGAAGGATCAATCTCATCGTATACCGTAGCATCTGCGCCCATGTAATTCGTTGCTTTGTGTGCATCATGTGCTTTTTTCTTCTGGATCTCCATGGCTTTCTTAAATCCGTCCTCGTCAATGGAAAATCCCTTCTCCTCCAGGATCTCCTGCGTCAGATCGAGCGGGAAGCCATACGTATCATAGAGCTTGAATGCGTTCTCTCCGGACAGCGTCTTCTCTCCAGCTGTCTGCATTTCCTTCTCCATCTTCTCTAAGATGGCAAGACCCTGATCGATGGTCTTGGCAAACTTCTCCTCTTCCTGCGTAAGCACTTTGAAGATAAAGTCCTTCTTCTCCTCGAGTTCCGGATAACCGTCCTTGCTCTCATCGATTACCGTCGCTGCAAGCTTCGCCATGAAAGTACCACCGATGCCAAGCATTCTTCCGTGTCTCGCTGCACGGCGTATGATACGGCGGAGCACATAGCCGCGACCCTCATTTGACGGCATGATACCATCGGAAATCATGAATGTTGCGGAACGGATATGGTCTGTGATAAGGCGGATGGAAACATCGGTCTCATGATCTTTATCATACTCTTTTCCGGAGATTTCGCATACTTTGTTGCGGAGTGCCTGAATGGTGTCGACATCGAAGATGGAATCTACATCCTGTACGACAACGGCCAGACGCTCAAGTCCCATACCGGTATCAATGTTCTTCTGGATCAGGTCGGTGTAGTGGCCCTCGCCGTCGTTGTTGAACTGGCTGAATACGTTGTTCCATACTTCCATGTAACGGTCACACTCGCAGCCAACGGTACATCCCGGTTTGCCGCAGCCGTATTTTTCTCCGCGGTCATAATAAATCTCAGAACACGGACCGCACGGACCTGCGCCATGCTCCCAGAAGTTGTCCTCTTTTCCAAAACGGAAAATACGGTCTGCCGGGATGCCGATCTCTTTGTTCCAGATATCAAATGCCTCGTCATCGCTCTCGAACACAGACGGATAGAGGCGATCCGGATCAAGTCCGACAACCTCGGTTAAAAATTCCCAGGACCAGTGAATCGCTTCCTCTTTGAAATAATCACCGAAGGAGAAGTTGCCAAGCATCTCAAAAAAGGTACCATGACGGGCAGTCTTACCGATATTCTCGATATCGCCGGTACGAATACATTTCTGACAGGTACATACTCTTGTTCTCGGCGGAATCTCCTGACCCGTAAAATATGGCTTTAACGGAGCCATACCAGAGTTGATAAGCAGAAGGCTGTTATCATTATGCGGAACCAGAGAGAAACTCTTCATTGCCAGATGTCCCTTGCTCTCAAAAAAGTCTAAGAACATCTTTCTAAGTTCGTTCACACCGTATTTTTTCACGTTGCTTCCTCCTATAGTTACTTCTATTTAAGTAAAATTTTCCTCATTCTTTATATCCTATCATAGGAATTTACATTTCGCAAGAGGTTTATCGGTACAAAAAGTGTACAAAAAGTGTGCAAAAATGGGACCCTTACCGCAATTCTATATGCCGCAAAAGTCCCATTTTCTAATTTTTTCACTACTCTGCCGGAAGATACGATTCATACAAATCCAAAAGCTCATACGCCCGATCCCGCGTCGAATTTGCCAGCGACGCCGTGTACTCGACATTTTCCATCGTGCCGCCCTTGTAGCGCTCCGCCGCCTGTTTCGCCGCCGTATCACGTTCCCGGATCCATCTGCGTTCCAGACCACGCAGCGTGTCTGTCTCCTCGTCTGGAAGCACCGCCATGATTGCCTGATAAATCTGATTTAATTCGGCATCCCAGAGCCGGTACTCATACGCGACCGCCTCCCGCATCGCGTCGGTCGTATTCGCACTTCCCGAATTTTCCAGGTTTTGAATCGTATTCTCGATCTCACCCAGCCGGTTCCGGTAATCTTCCGCTGTCCGGTCCGAGCCTGCACCTGTCCCGGAGGACGCGCCTCGCGCAGGAGATACAATTCCATTTTCAACCGGGGACACAACCGCCCCTGTATTCACAGAATGATCCGACTCATCGCCCGCGCTCTGCTTCTCTGCCGCCTTAGCAGCCGCCCGATTATCTGCACGTTTTTCCTTTTGTTCACCTAAAGACTGGACAGAAACATCTCCTTCCGCCTGCATACAGGCTCTATCTTCTGTCCCCACGCTTTCCGCATGCGCCATTTTTTTAGAAGATGGCTCCGGCGCATCCTCCGCCAGACCATTTTCCGCTGCTTCCGCCGCAAATGGTTCCGCCTCATACATCGCCTCCGGTCCGACCGTCAGGCTTCTCTCACTTCCCGCCTGCTCCCGGATATAACGCCGCGTTGCCGCCGTCGTCACAATCCCCAGCACCAGAATCAGACCGAGGGCAGCGATCATTCCTTTATTTTTCAAATTACTCTCAACCGCCTTTGCTATTCCTGTTCACTTGATAATTTTAAAATAGCACATTTAAGACGGTTTGAAAATAGATGATCGAAAGATGTAAACATATCGTAAGGGTTGTTATAGTAACTGCTCACAGGTAGGAATTTTCTGAACTGAAAATTCCGTACAATACAGTTCCGAATGCAGATTTTGCCGATTTGGAATGCGAAGCATCGGCAAAATCCTGTTACTGGGCACACATGTGTGAACAATAACGAGCTATACCCCCGGATCCACCATCAGCTCGTCCCCATCCGCCGCCGAAGTAGCCAAAAAGTCACATCTCTCATTCTCCGGATGCCCATTATGCCCCTTCACCCAGAAAAACGAAATCTGATGGGGTTCCTTGGCAGCGAGCAGGCGCTTCCATAGATCTACATTCTTAACCTCCTCATTTTTGCCGCGTTTCCAGCCCTTTTTGATCCAACCCTCGATCCAGTGCTGGTTAAAAGCGTTGACGAGATACTGGGAATCTGAATAGAGTTCGATCTCGCAGGGGCGGTTGAGCGCCTCGAGACCGGCGATAGCTGCCATCAGCTCCATACGGTTGTTCGTAGTTCGTTTGTAGCCGCCGGAAATCTCTTTCGTGTGCAGTTTTCCTGCCGGATCTACATAGTGAATGACGGTTCCAAATCCGCCCGGACCATCTGGATTGCCGCGGGCGGCGCCGTCTGTGTATATAGTTACTTTCAAGTCAGAAATCTCCTTTATGTCTATTATTGAAGCTTAGCGGTCCCACTTATCGCAGAGCGAGTTGATCTGGTCGGCAAAACGTGCCAAATCTTTGTTCGCCCCGCCCTCGTTATGCATAACAACACGGCGCAGGCGGTCGCAGGCTGCCAGCAGGCGGGCAAATACACCAGCCGCTTTCTTCGTTGCTTCGTTCACTGCCGGTTTCTGAATCGGAATACCCTTCGTAACAGTCACGAAGCATCCCTCTTTCAGGTCGTAGGAACTGCCGGAGAACGGAGCCATCGCATTGATGCCGTAAGTCTCCTTGACCGTCTCTGCAAATGCATCGCACACTGTGTCATCGCCGTGTACCACGAAGACCTGGGACGGTTTTTCCATAAAACTGCCAACCCACTCCAAAAGCCCGGTCTCGTCCGCATGGCCGCTGATGCCCTCGATCTTCTCGATCCGTGCTTTGACCTCGATCGACTCACCGAACAGCTTCACTTCCTCGCGTCCCTCAATAATGCTGCGTCCCAGTGTGCCGACTGCCTGATAGCCAGCAAACAAAATCGTACACTCCGGTCTCCAGAGGTTGTGTTTCAGATGATGGCGGATACGGCCCGCATCACACATGCCGGCTGCCGAGATGATAACCTTCGGTTCCTCGTTGAAGTTGATTGCAACGGAATCGCTGCTGGTGATCGAGAGATGCAGACCCGGGAAAGAAATCGGATTGATGCCCTTTTTTACCAGCTCCTTCGTCTCTTCATTGTAGCAATCCATCATATTGTCCTTGAACACGCCGGTCGCTTCCACCGCCATCGGGCTGTCTAAGTAAACCGGAAATACGCCGTGCCCGGTTACAAGGTTCTTCTCCTTGATAATACGGATGTAATTCAACACTTCCTGCGTTCTGCCGACCGCAAATGCCGGGATCACGACATTGCCGCCCTTATCCAGCGTCTCCTGAATCACGCGGGCAAATTCTTCCACGTGATCGCCTGTATTCTTGTGGAACCGACCGCCGTAAGTGCTCTCCATGACAACATAATCCGCCTGACGGATGTACTGCGGGCTGCGGATGAGCGGCTTGTTTTTGTTACCGATATCACCTGAAAATACAATCTTCTTGGAACAATCGTCTTCCTTCATCCAGATCTCGATCGAAGCCGAACCAAGCAGATGTCCCACATCGACAAACCGAATCTCCAGATTGTCATTCAGACGGATAATCTCATTGTAATTGCAGGGGACAAAGTGATGCAGTACCCCTTCCGCATCGTTCATCGTGTAAATCGGCGTCACCTCCGGTTTTCCGGCACGCATGGCCTTCCGGTTTTTCCACTCCGCTTCTGACTCTTGGATATGGGCGCAGTCTTTCAGCATGATATCACACAGATCGCAGGTCGCGCGCGTCGCCATAATCTGTCCGCGGAATCCCCTCGCATAGATAAGCGGAAGCAATCCCACATGATCAATATGGGCGTGCGTCACCAGCACATAGTCCACATCCGAATACGGAATCGGAAGTTCTGCATTTTCATACTTGTTGATCCCCTGTTCCATACCGCAGTCAATCAGAATATTCAGTCCGCTTGCCTCCAGGAAATGACAGCTGCCTGTAACCTCATGATCCGCACCGATAAATGTAAGCCTCATAAAATCAGCCCCCTGTTCTGTCGTTTATGTTTCCGCATACCCCTTGCGGAAAATGTTTTTGCTATTAGCTTCATTATAACTGATTTCTGACAATTTTGCAATTTCCCCGATAAAGTTTCGATAAAATTTTCATAAAATCACCTTATCTGTCCCACATTCCCATTCCAGACAACGCACCATTTTCCCAACAAGAGCCAGACCTATTCTATTATATAATAATACAGATCATCCCCCCATTGCTGTCATTGATGATTTTCTGCAGCGTATCCTGCAGCTTCACCTGGCAGTCCTCAGTGAGCTGGGAGATCTTCGCCTGAATCCCGTCATCGACGATCTGAGCGATTGATTTTCCAAAAATATTGGTTTCCCAGATGCCTTCCTCACCTTTTCCAGCATTCTCCCGGATGTATCGGATCAAATCCTCTGCCTGCTGTTCATTTCCCACAATCGGCGCGATCTCAGTCTCAATCTGCGCCTTGATGAGATTGATGGACGGCGCCTGCGCTTTCATTTTGACTCCATATTTATTGCCGTGGCGCACCACCTGCGGCTCATCGAGGACGATCTCCCCGCGTTCCGGCGTGACAACCCCATAGCCCTTCTTGCGCGCCTGCGTGAGCGCCACGGATGCCTTTTCATACTCGCTCTGCATCGACGCCAACCGCTTCAAGGTCTGCATCAGCTGGTACTCGCCCTCGATCGGCATTCCCACATACTCGCTGAGGATCTGATAATAATGCCCGTCGTCCAGCTCGACCACCGCCTGAACGCTGCCATCATCCATTTTCATTGATACAATCCGGATCCGACGGATCGCTTCCCCGGTTTCCTCCGGCAGCGCCAACGCCACATCGCGCATATGTACCGTCCGATCCATCATCCCCCGGACTGCCTGTATGACCTCCGATTTAAGCCAATGACTGTTTGGCAGAATCTCCAGCCATTTCGGAATCGAAAAATCGATCTCCGTGACCGGGAATTCCAGAAGCACCTGCCCCAGAATCTCCCGGATATCCTCGGCGCGCAGCTGCTCACAGTTGACTGGGAGCACCTGCACCTCATATTTTTCGGTCATCCGGGCTGCCAGCGCCCGCGTCTCCTCCGAATATGGTTTCTGCGAGTTTAAAAGCACCAGAAACGGCTTTCCCAGTTTTTTCAGTTCCTGCACGGTCTTCTCTTCCGCCGGAACATAATTCTCCCGTTTCAACTCCCCGAAACTGCCGTCCGCCGTAACCACAAGCCCGATCGTCGAATGATCCGTGATGACCTTGCGCGTTCCCAGCTCGGCTGCCGCTGTAAATGGGATCTCCTCCTCATACCACGGCGTCCGCACCATGCGTTCTTTCTCGTTTTCAATATGACCGGCAGCGCCCTCCACCATGAAACCGACGCAGTCGATCAGGCGGACCCGCACCTCCACACCGTCCCCAAGCGAGAGCTTTGCCGCCTCTTTAGGGATAAATTTCGGTTCCGTTGTCATGATCGTTTTCCCCGCCGAAGACTGGGGAAGTTCATCCCGGGCGCGCTCGCGGGCATGGACATCTTCCAGCCCCGGAAGGACGAGAAGTTCCATAAAGCGCTTAATAAAGGTCGATTTCCCTGTCCGAACCGGACCAACCACCCCAATATAGATCTCGCCGCCGGTTCGCGCCTGGATATCGCTGTATACATTAAAATGATCCATAAAAATACCCCCTTGGTCTGCTGATACAATGTATTCAGACCATAAGGGGGTTATGAATATTCCCATTTGGAAAGCTCCGGCTCACAGAACATTTTTATTCGCTCAGATAAGCCTTCTTCACTCTCTCATTATTCATCAGTTCTTTCGCATCACCGCTCAGAACGATATTGCCCGTCTCAAGCACATATGCTTTATTGGAAATGGAGAGCGCTTTTTTCGCATTCTGCTCGACCAGAAGAACGGTCACTCCGTCCTTGTTGATTTCCTGGATAATATCGAAAATCTCATTAACATAGAGTGGGGACAGACCCATCGACGGCTCGTCGAGAACGATCAAGCGCGGGTGGCTCATGAGGGCGCGTCCCATCGCAAGCATCTGCTGCTCGCCGCCGGACAAAGTTCCGGCAAGCTGGTTCTTGCGCTCTTTCAGACGCGGGAAACGCTTGTAAATCATTTCGATCGTATCTTCAATTTCCTTCTTGTCATTTCTCGTATACGCACCCATTTTCAGGTTCTGGAGAACCGTCAGGGAAGCGAACACACGGCGCCCCTCCGGCACGTGGGCGATTCCCATTGATACCAGCTTATAGCCCGGTACATGGGTAATATCCCTTCCTTCAAATGTGATATTGCCTGCCTTGGACGGCAGCAGACCCGTGATCGTGTGAAGCGTCGTCGTCTTTCCGGCACCGTTGGCACCGATCAGCGCTACCACATCGCCCTGTTCTACCTCAAAGGAAATTCCCTTGAGTGCCTGTATCACACCATAATATACCTGTAAATCTTTTACTTCCAGCATTGACATACGAAACTTCCCCCTATTCTCCCAGATATGCTTTGATAACTTCTGGATTGCTGAGCACCTCGCTGGTCGGTCCCTCTGCCAGCATATGACCGAAGTTTAAGACCGTCAGGCGCTCGCAGATACCGGAGACCAGCTTCATATCATGCTCAATGAGAAGTACGGTCATATCAAAATGATCGCGCACGAAACGGATCGTCTTCATCAGCTCTGCCGTCTCATTCGGGTTCATGCCGGCTGCCGGCTCGTCAAGAAGCAGAAGCTTCGGCTCGGTCGCCAGCGCTCTGGCGATCTCCAGCTTTCTCTGCTTGCCGTATGGGAGGTTCGATGCCTTATAATCAAACTCTTTGTCGAGGTCAAATACCTTCAAAAGCTCCATCGCGCGCTCATCCATCTCTTTCTCAACCTTGTAATAGGACGGAAGACGCAGAATGCCGCTCAGCGTAGAATATTTATGATGGTTGTGAAGACCAACCTTTACATTGTCAAGCACGCTCAGCTCCTTGAACAGACGGATATTCTGGAAGGTTCTCGCGATGCCTGCCTGATTGATCTGGATTGCCTTGTGACCGGTAATGTCCTTTCCATCCAGCAGAATCCGTCCGCCATCCGGCTTATACACGCCCGTCAAAAGGTTGAAAATAGTCGTTTTACCAGCGCCGTTCGGTCCGATCAGGCCGTAGAGCTGTCCTTTTTCTATCGTGATGCTGAAATCATCGACCGCTTTCAGACCGCCAAAAGAAATACTTAAATTTTTTACATCCAGCATTGCCATGATTTACGCCTCCCCTTCTGTCTTCTTTTTCCGGAATGATGAAAAGATGCGCTCGCGAACCTCGATCGCCTTCGGGCTGGAGGTCAAAAGCATCATTGCAATCAGGACGACCGCGTAAATCAGCATACGGTAATTATTGAGGCTTCGAAGCATCTCCGGAAGCAGGGTTAAGATAACCGCCGCGATCATGGAACCACGGATATTTCCGATGCCGCCCAGAACCACAAATACAAGGATCATAATGGACATATTATAACCGAAGCTTTTCGGGGTCGCTGCCAGCGTCGCCAGGTTGTGTGCGTACAGAACGCCTGCCACACCGGCTAAGGAAGCAGAGATGGTAAATGCCATCAGTTTGTATTTCGTGATATTGATACCCACAGACTCTGCCGCAATACGGTTGTCGCGGATCGCCATGATCGCACGGCCTGTCCGGGAATTGATGATATTCAATACAATAAACAGGGTCAGGAGTACCAGGATAATGCCGATCGTAAAGGTCGCCGTCTTCGGTGTACCTGTGATACCCTGTGCACCCTTGATGATCACCTGACCGTCCGCTGCCAGCTTTAAGGAAGCTACATCTTTCATGGAAACGTGGATTCCGTTTCCGTCGATGCCGACGTACAGAACATTGATAATATTTTTAACGATCTCACCGAATGCCAACGTTACAATCGCCAGATAGTCGCCTTTCAGACGCAGAACCGGAATACCGATGAGGATACCAAATACCGCCGCTACCGCCGCACCGACAAAGAGCGCCAGAATGAAACGTACCTGGTTGCTTGCGATCACATTTTTCATGGCATGATTAAAAAATGCACCTGAAAACGCGCCCGCACACATGAATCCGGCATGACCCAGGCTCAGCTCGCCGAGGATACCAACCGTGAGGTTTAAGGAAACCGCCAAAATCGTATAGGTACAAAGTGGAACCAGAATACCCTTTAAAAGACTGTTTACATGGCCGCCTGCCATCATAATCTGA
>ERZ773114.3879-NODE-3879-length-11772-cov-2.605786_pt1 | contig 11772 bp, 10 predicted proteins | sample MGYA00580564_ERZ773114 | MGnify/ENA primary metagenome ERZ773114 (study PRJEB29015, sample SAMEA2737836) | human gut metagenome | biome: human gut; feature: human-associated habitat; material: faeces | place: China | collected 2012 ...
CGCGATTCCGGTTTCCTATTATTTTATGGAGAGATGGGCCAGTAATTTTATGGAGAAAACCCCTGTCGGTTATTTGATTTATTTTGTCGCATTGCTAGGGATCAGTATCCTGACGGTAGGAGTGGTCACGTTCCAAAGTTGGAGGGCGGCGAATGAGAATCCGGTGGATATGTTATAGACAACTTACATCGGCAACGAAGTTAACTTCATCGGCAAAGTAACTTAACATACTTTGCCGACGAACCTAAGATACTTTGCTGATGAAGCTAAGATACTTTGGAAGTACAGATAAGGTATTGGATTGTAACCGATTTTTCTAACTAACTTGAAATTTGTAAGGGAGGATTTATGCGAATAGTCCATCCCTTACATTTTGTCTTGTTCAAATAGTTGGCTTTATTTGTCCTAGAACTTATTTCTTCAAGGCCTCCAATACTTGAGGCATCATAGTACAGATATAATGTTCTTCTTTCGCTGTAAAGAAATTGCCATCGACTACGGAATCCTCATCTGTAGCTTGTCCTTTGCTAATGGCAGGTTTAGCCAACGGATGTACCGCGAGCTTCTTTCCTTCCGTGATTCCGGTGAAGTCGAAGAGCATAGCAGCAGCGCAATGTCCAATCATAATCTTACCCTTTTCCCCGAAATTCTTAATCACATCCATTAGATCGATATTGTATTGTTTGCTAGCGTTCTGCTGGAAAACAGGAACCGCATCGCCACAAGCGAATACCATTGCGTCGTATTCATCTTCATGCCCTTTTAAATTAGCGATCACATCGTCTACTGTCAAAGCTATGCCAGAGTTCGTTTTGATCTCTTTTGAATCGGCTACCGCATATACTTTATAAGTAATGCCATTCTCGAAAAATGATTCCAAATATTGGAACAAACCAAATCCATTTACTGGATTTACCGCTAAAACTGCTACTTTCTTTGCCATAATCGTAAATTATTAAGTGATACAATAGTTATTTTTCGTAAGTTTATTACTTTTGTGGTGTAAAAGTAAGTCCCTTTTTTAGAGAAAACAAGAAGGCACTTATAAATAAGGAACTTACATGGATGTAACCATTGTTGAGATTCAAGTAAATAGAAAAGGTTAAAAAATGAAAAACTTTCATCCGACAGGGAATTGCCCCGTAAGAGACGTATTGAGCCGGCTAGGAGATAAATGGTCTATGTTAGTGCTTATCACTTTAAGCGCCAATGGTACCATGCGTTTTAGTGATATCCATAAAACCATCGCGGATGTATCGCAACGTATGCTGACCGTAACTTTGCGCACGTTGGAATCAGATGGTCTGATCGAACGAAAGATCTATGCGGAAGTTCCTCCCCGAGTAGAATACTGCTTAACGGAAAGAGGATTAAGTCTTATTCCCCATATCCAAGGATTGGTGGATTGGGCGTTGCAGCAGATGAGTGGTATTATGGAAAGCCGGGTTTTACATACGTCATGACTTGCTCTGGCATTAATCTATCAGTGAGCTTTTTCTGCAAGAATATCTGCCAGCGACCGTTGGGTTAATTTACTCTCAATCCAAGCAAGGACATCAAATGTCTTTAAAAGTTGGCGTTCATATTTATCTTGTTCGATTTTTTGAATGTCTTTTTGGTATTGTAGCCAGCGTTTATTTCTAGCTTTCTCGTATGATGGAAGCGGATAGCCCTGTATAAACTTGAATATTAACTTTTCTGTGATATAAGTCTGTTTCTCGAAGCGGATGTTTCTTTTGATGGAAATAATTTCGTTCTCAAAGAAATCATAATTGCCTAATTCTGCTTGGAGTAAAAGATTTACCAATCTTGCTATCTTGTAAGAAGGAAATGCGCAAAATAACTTTCCCAAACTAAATATCTTTTTCATGTATTTGCGAGCTTGTACATAATCTTTCGTATACATGCCTAATACAGCGAAGCTTAGATATAACCGTAATTGAGACTCAAGTCCTAATGATGTTACTTTTTTTAGTAATTCATTTTCTTGCTTATCCCTTAGCTCTAAGGCCTGTTCAAAGTTTCCGGCTTGTAACAAGCTATTGGATTTGTAGATATATATCAAGGTTTTCAGATGTAAGATGAATTCAGTGGAGTACTCATTTTGTGTTAATTCTTCTAGTTTAGAAAGGAAAAAGGGAGTTTCATGATATAATCCGGCAATACATAAACTGTCTAAAATACCTTGTATGGCACTTAAATAGTAGATAGGAGGATTTAATATTAAATGTTGGTTGTCGTTAAATAAGTTGATAAGCTCTTGGTAATATCGGATAGCCGATTTATAATTGCCGGAGTTAAGATAATAAGTGGCTTGGAATAGCAAATGTAACTTTTGCGCTTCGAATCCTTGGTAGGAATTGTTTGCGATTAAATGGAGTTCGCTCAATACGAGATCGTTTAAATCCTCTTTTTGTTTGTCGGAACGGATATAGCCTTTGTTAATTAAACGGTGTTTAAGAATATCGTATAGCTGTGTATGTTGATTAAGGGTTCTTGCGTATTTTAATACTTCATTGATTTTCATTTGCTTGTTTACCAGCTGCTTTTCTGAGATTGTTTTAAAATCAAGAGCGCTTAAGTATTTCAGTTCCGTTCTCCGAATCAATAAAAGCAAGGAATCATTTTCATAAGTGATCGCTAATTTTTTTGCTTTATCTAATTCAATGAAAGCTTCATCAAATATTTCTCGTTCGAATAATACGCCAGCCTTTGATATATAATTGAAAATTCTTGTTTGGACATCCTGTTTTTCTCTTAGTCTAACTAAACATTCTAGAAGTACCCGATATAAATGTTTGACTGCGGTCTCGAAACTCTTCCCGTCTTGAATCTGACAAAAGCGTGTATACAGCTGTTCGGGAGACGTATTAGCGTCTATTAGATTAAAAAGGGTGAGGTATACCTTATCACCGTTTTGAAGGTTTGCGCAAAGATGGAAATATCTTTTCTCAGCTTTTGTCAAGGTGTTGACAAGCATTAATAATATGTATGTGTTATTCATGGACTTTTGATGTTATCAAGTGTTTGATATATAGTGAATATGAGAAATTGTATGATGCAAATATATCGATTTGGGTTTATCTACGATGAAGATTAATTGATGATTTTTATATTTTGGATCTTTTTATATTTGCGACATCGGTGAATGAATTTAAATTAACATGAAATCTGGTGTACCAAGCGGAATATATGATATTTTTGTTAAACGAATGATTAATAAGAGAAAAGCATGAAAGACTTACGGAATCATAATATATTGGTTGTTGGAAGTAGCAATACCGATATGGTCATAAAGACGAATCATCTCCCTCGTCCGGGAGAGACGGTATTAGGCGGAACATTTTTTATGAACCCGGGTGGGAAAGGAGCGAATCAAGCGGTTGCTGTTGCGCGGTTAGGGGGACAGGTTTCATTTATTTGTAAAACAGGTAGTGACATATTTGGACATCAGTCTCAGCAATTATTTGAAGAAGAAGGCATAGATACTTCTTATATTTTCTCAGATTCAAAGAATCCTTCCGGTGTAGCGTTGATTACGGTAGATGCCCATGCTGAGAATTGTATTGTTGTGGCTTCTGGGGCAAATGCGAATTTACTGCCAACAGATTTAGCGAAGGCAGAGGAAGCTATAGAACAAGCCGAGTTGATATTAATGCAGTTAGAAATACCGATGGATACTGTTGAGTTTGTCGCAAAGACAGCTTGGGAGAAAAATAAGCTAGTAATACTAAATCCGGCTCCAGCTCAACCATTGTCGGCTGCGTTACTCCGCCATCTGTATATGATTACCCCGAATGAGACAGAGGCGGAGATGATCTCCGGCGTGAAGATCACGGATGAGGTTTCCGCGGAGAAGGCTGCGCGAGTTATAATGGAGATGGGGGTACAGAACGTAATCATTACTTTAGGTTCAAAAGGAGCTTTGATTTACTGTGATTCCATGGTAGATATGGTTCCTGCGATAAAAGTGGAAGCCGTTGATACTACTGCGGCCGGGGATATTTTCAACGGTGCTTTAACGGTTGCTTTGGCCGAGGGGCGGGATTTAAGGGAAGCCGTGAGATTCGCTTGCAAAGCTTCCGCCATTTCCGTGACTCGTGTGGGAGCGCAATCTTCCGCTCCTTATCGAAATGAGGTAGATATCTTTGATTAATCTAAAAAACAATCTAATATTATGAAACAAACAGTATTTGCGATGATAGCGGCTGCCTCTTTATTTATAGGGGCGATCTCATGTTCCCAACAACCCTCGGCAAAGGATCAAACGACGGTTCCCGCTGAGTTTACGATTAGTAAAGAAAAGTTGATGGATAAGATTAAGGGAGGTTGGGCCGGACAAACCATAGGCTGTACGTATGGCGGTCCGACGGAGTTCAAATATAACGGAACGATGATTCAGGAATACGTACCGATCGTATGGCCGGACGGGTATATCAAATGGTGGTACGAGAATGTTCCCGGATTATACGATGATGTTTATATGGACCTTACGTTCGTGGATGTCTTTGACCGGTTGGGATTGGATGCTCCTGTAGACTCATTCGCCATGGCGTTCGCTACGGCGGGATATACGTTATGGCATGCTAACCAGTCGGCACGTTATAATATTTTGCAAGGGATCATGCCTCCGGCGTCCGGCCATTGGCTGAATAACCCGCATGCGGATGATCTGGATTATCAGATCGAGGCGGACTATGCCGGACTGATGTCGCCGGGTATGCCGAATACGGCTTCCGAGATTTCTGATAAGATCGGGCATATCATGAATTACGGAGACGGTTGGTACGGCGGTGTGTATGTCGGGGCGATGTATTCGTTATCGTTTATCTCGGATGATATCGAGTTTATCGTGACCGAGGCGTTAAAGACGATACCGGAGCAAAGTACCTATTATAAATGTATGAGCGATGTGATCCGCTGGCATAAGGAATATCCGGACGATTGGAAGCGCACTTGGTTTGAGTGTGAGAAGAAATGGAGCTCGGATATTGGTTGTCCGGATGGCGTTTTCGTTCCGTTCAATATTGATGCCGTGATCAATAGCGCATACATTCTTATCGGCTTGCTTTATGGTGAGGGAGATTTCTATAAAACATTGGATATCTCTACCCGTTGCGGACAAGACTCGGATTGCAACCCAGCCTCCGCGGGTGGTATCTTAGGAACAATCCTTGGTTATAGCCATATACCGGATTATTGGATGAAGAACTTGAGAGAAGTGGAGAATATGGATTTTGCCTATACGACCATCTCATTGAATAAGACTTACCAAATGGGCTTCGATCAAGCGTTGCAAGTGATAGAGCGCAACGGCGGTTCCGTTTCAGGTGACGAGGTGACGATCAAATGCCAGCAACCTGTAGCCGTTCGTTACGAGAAGGCTTTCGAGGGTATGTATCCGATAGAGAAAGTGGCGGTTAATAAGAATTTGCCCGATGTAGGAGAACTGCCTTTTGAGGGAACAGGCGCCGTATTCAAAGGCTTTGTGAACGCTAAAGATGATAAATACGTAGCGAGAGTAGAGATGTACCTAGATGGGGAGCTGGTTGAGACGGCGAACCTTCCGGCATCCTATACGACTCGTAGGAACGACCTGTTCTGGAAGTATCAGCTGCCCAAGGGAAAACATACGGCTACGTTTAAATGGCTAAATCCACGTAATGATGTCTCCGTTCATTTCAGCGAGATACTGATTTACTCGGATGCTCCGAAAGAGATTGTTCACCAATAAATTATAAAGATTATGAAGAAATCATTGTTTCTGATGGGCTTATTTGCCTTGTTGATTTCCTGTAAGGGAAATGTGTCGAAAAATATTCCTCAAACCGATAAGCCTCAACCGGTAAATCTTATTCTAGATACTGATTTAGGTCCGGACTATGATGATGTGGGCGCCATGGCCTTGATGCATGCCTTGGCGGATAGCGGTCAGGTAAATATCCTTGCGACTCTTTCCTCCAACCATGATGAGCGGGTGGTACCTTGCATTGAGGTGTTGAATACTTATTTCAACCGTCCGGACATACCGGTAGGGGCACCAAAGAGCGAACCGGGGGCCTCCTTGACTACTTGGCATAAAACGAAGTGGACTGACGAGTTACCCGCTAACTATCCGCATCATACGGCGAAGACTTCCGACGCTCCGGATGCTCTGAAGGTGTACCGTAAGATTCTGAGCGAACAACCGGATACCAGCGTTGTTATTTGTACGATTGGTTTCTTCTCTAATTTAAGGGACTTGCTTCAATCGGGAGCTGATGAATATAGCGATCTCTCCGGAAAGGAATTAGTCGCCAAGAAAGTGAAACGTTTGGTTTCTATGGCGGGCCTGTTTCCGGAAGGAAAAGAATTTAATGTGTATTGCGATGTCCCTGCCTCTAAAGTCGTAGCGGATGAATGGCCTACAGAGATTGTCTTTAGCGGTTTTGAGATCGGGAACGTAATCTTGACCGGAAAGAAACTGGTGCAAATGAACGTGGAGAACAGTCCTGTAAAAGATGCGTATGCCCTTTGTTTCGCGGAGGGAGACCCGGAAGGGCGCATGAGCTGGGATCATACGGCGGTATTGGTCGCTATAAAAGGTTATGAGCCTTATTTCGATGTAGAGCGAGGTACCTTTCATGTCGTAGATGATGAGGGGACTAACAATTGGGTGGCAAATCCCAATGGCCGTGATCTTCGTTTGATCGAGAAGATGCCGCCTACGGAGGTCGCTTCCTTGATAGAGAATTATATGATGCATCAACCATCTATTAAATAGTATTTTATGTATATCGTACAAGATTATTCTTTAGCTGTCATATTCTGTGTCGTTACGATGCTTTGTTGGGGATCGTGGGGGAATACGCAGAAATTAGCCTCCAAGACTTGGAGATATGAGTTCTTCTATTGGGACTACGTGATTGGTGTCTTGCTCTTTTCTCTGATTTCCGGCTTTACCTTGGGCAGCATCGGGACGGAAGGACGCAGTTTCCTGCCGGATTTGGCGCAAGCGAATCTCGCTAGTTTAGGGAGTGCCTTTTTGGGCGGTATTATTTTTAATGCTGCCAATATCTTGTTGTCTGCGGCGATCGCCATTTGCGGATTGTCGGTCGCTTTTCCGGTAGGGATCGGATTGGCCTTGGTGCTAGGCGTATTGGTTAACTATTTTGGGGCGGCGAAGGGGGAACCGACTTATATCTTTATCGGTGTAGCCTTAATCACGATCGCCATCATCTTGAACGGCCTGGCTTATAAGAAAGCCTTGGTCGGTACCAAGAAAGTATCGGGGAAGGGGATCCTTATATCGGTTGTGGCCGGCGTGATCATGGCCTTTTTCTATCGTTTTGTCGCCGCTTCCATGGATATGGAGAATTTCGCTTCTCCGGCACCCGGGAAGTTGACGCCTTATACCGCCGTATTTGTTTTTGCCATAGGAGTATTTGTTAGTAATTTCTTATTTAACACATTGGCAATGAAACATCCGGTGGAAGGTAAGCCTGTCTCCATATCCGGTTATTTTAAGGGAGATATGAGTACGCATCTCGTGGGTGTATTGGGGGGTGTTATCTGGTGTATCGGTCAATCTTTCAGTATGATAGCGTCAGAGAAAGCGGGAGCGGCTATATCTTACGGATTGGGGCAAGGAGCCACGCTAGTCTCCGCTTTATGGGGCATCCTTATCTGGAAAGAGTTCAAGGGAGCGCCAGCCATTTCCAATCGTCTGAATGTCGGGATGTTTATTTTATTCGTGATCGGACTTGGGTTCTTAATTTATGCGGGAGCTTAAATAACGTTATTTTTATTTATTCCGGAAAAAACATTACCTTTGTTCTTGTTTCTTGTTTATGGGAGTTTAATAACGAAAAAAGACGATCTATGAAAGAAGAAGGTGATGTATTCAAAAAGTTCCGTGATTCCTTCAGCAGGATGGAGGGACATTTCCATATACTAGAACAGCGTGTGCCGGTTGAACTTCAGATGGAGTATTTCAAATACTCGGAAAACGTACGGAAGGAAAACCGGCCTCCCCGTCCCTTATCGGAGGATGAGTGCGAGACCCTGTACAACACTTTGTTGACGGAGGAAACCACGGACAAGACCGAGAAGAGATATTTGTTATCTCAATTGGCTACCTCGAAATCCGTCCGTGCGTACCGATTGTTGGAGGAATACACCCAGCATCCGGACCCGGAAGTGACAGATTGGGCCTACATGGCTTTGATGGAGTCTCGTATCTCTTTAGAGTCCGATTTCTCCGACGAGAAACAAATTTATATCTCGACCGGCTTGGGAGGAAAAGGGGAGAAGCTGCGTTTCTATGTCTTGATGACGTCTAAAGGCAAGAAACCTTTCCAAGAATATCAGCAGCAGACAATCGAGCTGTAGTTCGCTTATTATCTGCCGAAAACGGACTGCGAGATCGAGCGTTTGACGATCGGTGAGCAGTATGTGGAGCTGGTGTTCTTGATCCCGGTACGTACGGATATAAAAGCCACGTTGGACCGGGTGATCAATGAATGTAACCAATACGGCGATTTCCTCTCGAATGTTTTCACGATCACGAATGTCAAGGAATTGACACCCGAGGAGATTTCCGAGATTATAAGTAAGAATGGAGACGATTAAGCAAGCTATTAAGTATGGTGTAGTCGGGTTGAGCAATACCTTGATAACGATGATTGTTATCTGGGTGATGATGAAACTCTTCGGATGCCGGGAAGGTTTATCTAACTTAACGGGATATGTGGCAGGCATATTAAACAGTTTCATCTGGAACAAGCAATGGACTTTCAAGGGAAGTTCCACCGGATGGACGAAAGGGGCGGTTCGGTTCACGATCGCTTTCATTATTTGTTATGCCTTACAGTACGGATTGGTACTGATCTTGAATTCCCGACTTACGATCGATCATTACTACAACCACTTGATTGGAATGGCTTTCTATACGGTGATTAATTTTTTAGTAAATAAGTTTTATACCTTTAAAGCTTAAAAGGCATGAAGAAGTTAGCGGTTATAGTCCCGTGTTATAACGAGGAAGCCGTGATCGAGGAATCGTATCGGCGTACGAAAGAGGTCTTGGTAAAGTTGCCGAACCCTACGGAGATTATCTATATAAATGATGGCAGTCAGGATAAGACACGTTCTTTGTTGGACCATATAGCCGCTACCGATCCTCTTGTGAAGGTGATTCACTTCTCCCGGAATTTCGGTCATCAACCGGCGGTAACGGCGGGTATCAATAACTGTGACGCTGATTTGGCGATTATCATCGACGCCGATATGCAGGATCCGCCGGAATTGATTCCGGATCTGCTGGAAGTGCAGGAGAGAGAGGATGCCAACGTGGTTTATTGCGTCCGTAAGTCACGGGAAGGGGAGAGTCTTTTCAAGCTGTTCACCTCCAAGGCTTTTTACCGGGTGATGAATTATATGAGCGAGGTCCATTTCCCGCTGGATACAGGAGATTTCCGTTTAGTGGACCGGAAGGTGATGAATGAGTTCGACCGTTTTAAGGAACGGGGAAAATATATCCGTGGCTTGATAAGCTGGGTGGGCTTCCACCAAGTGCCGTTTTATTATGAGCGTGAGGCGCGTATCGCCGGCGAGACGAAATATCCGATTAGTAAGATGCTGAAATTCGCGTCGACGGCAATGCTTTATTTCTCGAAGAAGCCGTTGCGTTTGGCGACGAGTCTCGGGTTTATATCCGTATTGGTCGGTATAATCTTGGCGGTTTGGTTCACGTTGGGCAAGATCTATGGTTTTAGTAACGCCGAGGTTGGCTGGACTTCTATCATGACTTCCATTATCTTCTTTGGAGGTGTGCAGCTATTGACGGTCGGCGTGTTAGGGCAATATGTCGGTATCCTCTTTGACGAGATCAAGGCCCGTCCCGAATACATTATTGACGAGAAGAAAAACTATTAAAAAACATCGGAGGCGAAATAAGCCGTTTTTCTATGATCTGAATTCTGTTCCATGATAAATGTCTTTTCATGATATACTTGTGAATGTAACATAAACAATTCGATATCCGGATAGTTTATACATAGAAGAGATTAATAAAACTTATGTGTCATGAAGTATAGAATAGAGAAAGATACCTTAGGTGAGGTGGAAGTGCCGGTGGACGTTTATTATGGGCCGCAAACACAACGGAGCGTGAATAATTTCAAGATCGCCACCGATATTAGCCGGATGCCCAAAGAGGTGATAGAGGCGTTCGCTTACTTGAAAAAAGGAGCGGCTTTGGCTAATAAAGACGCCGGCGTCTTGTCTCCGGAGAAATGCGAGTTGATCGGTAAGGTATGCGACGAGATCTTGGCGGGTAAATTAAATGACTCCTTCCCCTTGATCGTATGGCAAACGGGGAGCGGGACCCAGACGAATATGAATGTCAATGAGGTGATCGCCAACCGGGCACATGTGCTGAGCGGAGGAAAGCTAACGGATAAGGAGAAAGTGCTGCTTCCGAACGATGACGTGAATAAATCGCAATCCTCCAATGATACGTTTCCTTCCGCTATGCATATTGCCGCCTATAAGGTGACTGCGGAGGTGACGATACCGGGATTGGAGAGTCTGTATCGTGCGTTGGCGCTAAAAAGTGAGGAGTTCATGAAGATCGTGAAGATCGGGAGGACTCATTTTATGGATGCCACTCCATTGACATTGGGGCAAGAGTTCAGTGGCTATGCGGCTCAATTGGAATATGGTATACGGAAAGTAAAGGATTCCCTGTCGCATATCTCCGAGTTGGCTTTAGGAGGTACGGCGGTTGGGACCGGTATTAACGCCCCGGTCAATTATGACGAGTGTGTCGCTAAGAAGATATCAGAGTTGACTGGGCTTCCTTTTGTAACCGCTCCGAATAAATTCGAGGCCCTAGCTACCCATGATGCCTTGGTTGAGGCGCATGGAGCCTTGAAATCCGTAGCGGTCAGCTTAATGAAGATCGCGAACGATATACGAATGTTGGGCTCAGGTCCTCGTGCCGGTATCGGTGAGATCCATTTGCCGGAGAACGAGCCGGGTTCCTCCATCATGCCGGGAAAGGTGAATCCTACGCAATGCGAGTCATTGACGATGCTCGCCGCTCAAGTAATGGGTAACGACGTGACAATCTCGATAGCCGGCTCCAACGGGCAGTTCGAGTTGAACGTATTTAAGCCGGTGATTATCTCGAACTTCTTGCAAAGCGCCCGCTTGATTGGTGACGGTTGCCTGAATTTCAGCGAACGTTGCGTAAAAGGCATTACCCCGGTGAACGAAAACATCAAACGCCATCTGGATAGCTCCTTAATGCTGGTTACCGCCTTGAATCCGAAAATAGGATATTACAAGGCCGCCGCTATCGCCCAGAAAGCCTATCAAGAAAATAAGACTTTGCGGGAGGCGGCTATCGAGTCCGGTTATGTGACCGCCGAGGAGTTTGATCGTTGGGTAGACCCGTCCAAGATGGTAGGAAAGATTGAGTAGTGTCAAAACTGCTATATCTTCTCCCAAAAATGAAACAAAGAGTTAAGATGATAATGGATATTTTTGTACCGTTATCATTTTAATTCTTTGTATTATGAAGAGCACACGATGTATTTTGTCTATAATCTTAGGGTTGCTGGCCGGATGGCTACCTCTGGGTGCGGTTACCGTATTGAAGAACCTACAGGTTGAGTATCAAACCAATCCACTGGGAATTGATGTCAGTCAGCCACGTTTTAACTGGCAGATGGAGTCCGATCGCTATGGGGCCTGTGGGCAGGCTTATCGGTTATGGGTGGCCGATAG
>ERZ773114.3880-NODE-3880-length-11769-cov-3.142650_pt1 | contig 11769 bp, 9 predicted proteins | sample MGYA00580564_ERZ773114 | MGnify/ENA primary metagenome ERZ773114 (study PRJEB29015, sample SAMEA2737836) | human gut metagenome | biome: human gut; feature: human-associated habitat; material: faeces | place: China | collected 2012 ...
CCTGCGGGCTGATGAAGCAGGCCGGGGAGATCGCCGCCCGTCAGGGAGGCCCAGGCAGCTTTATTCCGGCGTTTCTCGACGCGCTGTATCAGGAGGTGCAGGGATGAAACGCATCAACGCCCTGACCATCGCCGGCACCGATCCCAGCGGCGGGGCCGGTATCCAGGCCGATCTGAAAACCTTCTCCGCGCTGGGGGCCTACGGCTGCTCGGCGATCACCGCCCTGGTGGCGCAGAATACCCGCGGCGTACAGTCGGTCTATCGCATCGAACCGGATTTTGTGGCCGCGCAGCTCGACTCGGTGTTCAGCGATGTGCGTATCGATACCACCAAAATCGGCATGCTGGCGGAGACCGATATTGTGGAAGCCGTGGCCGAGCGGCTGGCGCGCTACCGGGTGGCCAACGTGGTGCTGGATACCGTCATGCTGGCGAAAAGCGGCGATCCGCTGCTGTCGGCTTCGGCGGTGGAGACCCTGCGTCAACGATTGTTGCCGCAGGTGTCATTGATCACCCCGAACCTGCCGGAAGCGGCCGCGCTACTCGATGCCCCCCATGCGCGTAACGAACGGGAAATGCTGGAGCAGGGACGGGCGCTGCTGGCGCTGGGCTGCGGCGCGGTATTGATGAAGGGCGGCCATCTCGACGATGCCGAAAGCCCGGACTGGCTCTTCACCCGCGAAGGGGAACAGCGGTTCACCGCGCCGCGAGTGCAGACCAAAAATACCCACGGCACCGGCTGTACGCTCTCCGCCGCGCTGGCGGCGCTGCGCCCGCGTCACGCGGACTGGGCGGCCACCGTTATCGAGGCGAAGGCCTGGCTGTCGGCGGCTCTGGCGCAGGCCGACTCTCTGGAGGTGGGCCACGGTATCGGGCCGGTGCACCATTTCCACGCCTGGTGGTAAATGGCAGCGCAACGGGACAGCAGAATCTCCTGAAAAAATGGCCCCCCGGCTGGAAAATAGGCTAAGTCGGTACCAGGCTTAACCTGCCCAAAAAAATTGGGTTGGGATAATGCACGCCGGCTTCGGCCGGCCTTACGGGAGATTGCTATGACTGATATTACGCAGTTGCTGGGCAAAGATGCCGAGAGCCTGTTGCAGCACCGTTGTATAACCATTCCGTCCGACCAGCTGTATCTGCCTGGCGCAGATTATGTTGATCGGGTGATGGTGGATAACAACCGACCACCGGCGGTGCTACGCAATATGCAGACCCTGTACAATACCGGACGCCTGGGGGGAACCGGCTACCTTTCCATTCTGCCGGTTGACCAGGGCGTGGAGCACTCGGCGGGCGCCTCCTTTGCCGCCAACCCGCTGTACTTTGATCCGAAAAATATCGTCGAGCTGGCGATCGAAGCCGGCTGTAACTGCGTGGCGTCGACCTACGGCGTGCTGGCCTCGGTGTCGCGCCGCTACGCGCATCGCATCCCTTTCCTGGTGAAGCTCAACCATAACGAAACGCTGAGCTACCCCACCGAATACGACCAGACCCTCTACGCCAGCGTTGAGCAGGCGTTCAATATGGGGGCGGTGGCCGTGGGAGCGACGATCTATTTCGGCTCGGAACAATCGCGTCGTCAGATAGAAGAGATTTCCGCCGCCTTTGAGCGGGCCCATGAGCTGGGCCTGGTCACCGTGCTGTGGGCCTATCTGCGCAATTCGGCGTTCAAGAAAGACGGCGTCGACTATCATGTTTCCGCTGACCTGACCGGTCAGGCCAACCACCTGGCGGCCACCATCGGCGCCGATATCGTTAAGCAAAAGATGGCGGAGAATAACGGCGGCTACAAAGCGGTTAACTTCGGCTATACCGACGATCGGGTATACAGCAAACTGACCAGCGATAACCCCATCGATCTGGTGCGCTACCAGCTGGCCAACTGCTATATGGGCCGCGCCGGGCTGATCAACTCCGGCGGCGCGGCGGGCGGGGAGACCGACCTTGCCGACGCGGTGCGCACGGCGGTGATCAATAAACGCGCCGGCGGCATGGGGCTGATCCTGGGCCGCAAAGCGTTTAAGAAATCGATGGCCGACGGCGTGAAGCTGATCAATGCCGTGCAGGATGTTTATCTGGATGGCAAAGTGACTATCGCATAAGGCAAAAATCCGGGCGGCACCGCCCGGATTGCGCATTGTTTGTACCAGATGCGGTTTATTAAGACTCTGCCGCGTTGGCGGTAAACGGTTTCGCATGCTGATCGCTGGTAAAGCCAGGCTGTTCAACGCGGATTAACGGGCACAGGAAGAAGGCCAGAATATATAAGGCGGTATAGGCTATTACCACGCCGATAGTGCTGAAATAGGGCAGCAGTACCACGGCAATCGCCGGCGCCAGAAAGTTCGACAGCCCGGCTGACAGGTTATAGACCGAAATGGCCGCGCCTTTATGCTTCGGCTCCAGCGCCGGGAACACCGCCGCCATCGGCACAAACGCGGCGACAAAAATCCCCAGGGCAATAGCCGGTACCAGCGCCATGGCAAAATTATGGCCGAAGTGCTGGGGCAGGTAATAGAACGCCAGGCTGGAAAGCGCCATCCCGATGCAGCCGAACCAGCGGATAACCTTCATCCAGCCCATTTTCTCCGCCACAATCCCCCAGAAAACGTTCGAAAAGATCGTGGTGAAGAAGAATGCCGCCCATACCTGCAGCCATTCCGAGGTGGTAAATCCCAGCTCATCAACAAACATCATCGGCATGATCACCGCAAAACCAAACAGCGACAGGGTGTTGATAATGCGCACAATGCTCGAGAACAGAATGCTGCGGTTGGTATAGAGCAGCGTCGCGGCGCGCCCCAGTTCGGCGAATTTTTCACGAGTGGTCAGGTTCTGCATATGGCGCGGCGTTTCGGTATGACGCATCGACACCAGCGCAATAATGCCGCCGGTGGCGCAAAAGAGCAGCGCCAGCCACAGGGTGCCCATTTCGCCAATGTGCGGAATGGTAAAGCTCGGAATATAGCTGCCGAAGACCCCGATGCCGATGGAATACACCGCCCAGAACCAGCCGATGGCCGAGCTGGCGTTGTCGCTTTTGACGTTATGGACAATCGCCACGATAAACGAGTAGAGGAACAGCGGATAGGCGAAGCCGCGGATGCCGTAGAAAAGCAGGATCAGCGCATAGTTGGCGTGACCGAGGCCGAAAACGAGGAACAGCACGTGGAATACGCACCACAGCACGAAGCCAATCATCATCGTTTTCAGCGGGGTGATAATTTCCGCCACCACCCCGGAAATCCACGCCGACAGCGCGGCGGCCAGGCCGTAGAGGGTAAAGGCAAAGGAGGCCTCCGCCGGAGAGAAGCCGAGCGCTTTGATATAGTGCGACAGAAAGGCTAATTCAAAACCGTCGCCGGTCATAAATACGGCAATGGCGATGTATCCCCAGAGCAGGTTCAGGGGTAAACCGAGCCACTGTTTATTATTGATAGACATAATGACCTCGTTTTCAGGGTACAGGGTGGCCGCTCCGCGACGTGCAACGAAGCGGCGGTTATGATGAAAATCAGTGCTGTCGATAGTGCAGATCGTTTAAATACAGGGCCTTAAACTGCGCGTAGCGTTGCATCAGGGTGTGGTGGCGAATGGGATCCGCACGCCAGGTCTGCCAGACTTCCGGTTTTTCACACACCGCGTCAATGGGTTTGCCCGTCGCCAGGCAGGCCAGCCGCGCCGCGCCCAGTGCGCCGCCGGTCTCTCCGCCTTTGTGGGTCACCACCGGCATAGCGAGAATATCGGCCAGCAGCTGGGCCCAGAACGGGCTGCGGGCGCCCCCGCCCACCAGCGAGCACTGCGCGATCGGCGTCCCGCTCTCTTTCAATGCCTGCAGGCCGTCGTTGATCCCAAAGCTCACCCCCTCCAGCACCGCGTAGCCGAGCTGCGCGCGCAGGCTGGCATGGGTCATGCCCCAGAAGATGCCGCGGGCGTCAGGATCGTTATGCGGGGTTCGTTCCCCGGAGAGATAGGGCAGGAAGAACGGCGCGTTGGCTTTATCCTCCTCGCTTAGCTCGGCAATCTCCGCCAGCAGCGCCACCTCCGTGGTGCCGGTCAGGCGGCAGAACCACTGCAAACAGCTGGCGGCGCTCAGCATGACGCTCATCTGGTGCCACAGGTTCGGCAGCACGTGACAAAACGCATGTACCGCCGACTGCGGCGCCGGACGATAGGCGTCGGTCACCACAAACAGCACCCCGGAGGTGCCGAGCGAAATAAACGCATCTCCCGGCGAGACCGCGCCGACGCCAATGGCGCTGACCGCGTTATCCCCCCCGCCCCCGGCCACCACCACCGAGGCGTTCAGCCCCCAGCGCGCAGCCACCTGCGGGTCAAGGGTGGCGGAAACCTCGCAGCCTTCGACCAGCGTCGGCATTTGGCTACGCGACAGGCCGCACTTGTCCAGCAGAGCGTCGGACCAGTCGCGCTTCGCCACGTCCAGCCACAGCGTCCCGGCGGCGTCCGACATATCGGAGACTTTCTTCCCGGTCATCCGGTAGCGCAGATAATCCTTGGGCAACAGCACCGTGGCGGTGCGCTGAAAGTGCTGCGGCTCATGACGGCGCACCCACAACAGCTTCGGCGCGGTAAAGCCCGGCATCGCCAGGTTGCCCGCCACCTGATGCAGCTCCGGCGCCATCGCCTCCAGCTCGGCGCACTCTGCGGCGCAGCGGGTGTCGTTCCACAGAATGGCCGGACGGATCGCCTCCCCCTCTGCATCCAGCAACACCGCGCCGTGCATCTGTCCGGAGAGGCCAATCGCCTTGACGGCCGGCCAGTGCTGGGCGCATTTTTCCCGTAGCGTGGCCATCAGGTACTCCGTCGCCTCCCACCATAGCTCCGGCGCTTGTTCTGACCAGTGCGGATGAGGCCGCTGAATACTCAGCGGCGCGCTATGGCTGGCGATAACCTCATGGTTCTCATCAATGACCAGCGCTTTGACTTCCGATGTGCCGAGATCGATACCCAGATACATAGCCACCTCTTATTTAATCAGCGTGTAAACGGCGGCGACTTTCTCGCGCATCAGCGCCAGGAAATCCGCGTTGTTGGCGAGATCACCAAACAGGGCTTTATCGCGCGCGTAGACAGCCACCGGATCCTGAGCCTCGAACATCTCATGCACCGCCTGCGCATCCAGGATGCCGTCCTGGTACTGATATGGCAGAGTTCCCTTGTGCCACTGCTCCATAAAGACGAAGAACAGCGCCGGCAGCATGGCGGTCGCTTCCGGGCGGACGCCGCGCTGGTAGCACTCCTGCAAGGTTGGCGCGATCATCGCCGGAATTTTCGAGAAGCCGTCGGCGGCGACGCGCTGGTTGGTGTCCTGGATATAGGGGTTGGTAAAGCGCTTAAGCACCACATCCCGGTAGGTCGGCAGATCAATGCCGTTATCGCCGAGACACGGAATAACGTCCTCCGTAACGTAGCGGTCGGCAATGGCGTAGATAACATCGGTCAGCGTGCTTTCATGAATATACTGCTGGCCGATTAAGGTTCCCGCCCAGGCAATGCAGCTGTGCGACGAGTTCAAAATACGGATTTTCGCCTCTTCATACGGGATGACCGACTCCACCATCTCCACGCCGACTGCCTCCAGATTCGGGCGGACATCGCGGAAGTTGTTCTCCACTACCCACTGGATAAAGGTCTCCCCCATCACCGGCGCTTTGTCATCAATTCCGGTTTGCGCTTTGATGCGGGCCGGCAGATCGGCCGCCGGACGCGGGGTGATGCGGTCCACCATGGTGTTCGGACAGGTGGTATTGGCCGCCATCCAGTCAATCACCGCCTGTTTGCCGGTGAGCTGCAGGAACTCGACCATACCGTCGTGGAAACGCTCGCCGTTATGACGCACGTTATCGCAGTTGAGCAGGGTCAGCGGCCCGGCGTTGTCGGCCATGCGCTTTTCCAGGATCCGCGCGAGGGTGCCGTAAATGGTTTTGCACTCGCCTTGCAGGTCGGCCTGCAGATCGGGGTTGCTGGTTTCCAGCCGATGGCGAGTGTTCAGGTAGTACCCCCCTTCCGTCACGGTAAAGGCGATAACTTTGGTCTGCGGGTTTGCCCCTTCGTTAATCAGCGGCTGTAGCCCGGCCTGCCACGGCAGCAGTTTCTGGATTGAGGTGATCTCTTCATATTCGCGCTCCCCTTCCGGGCTGACGGTCTCGAGGACGTAACGTCCTCCCTGCGCCGCCAGCGCCTGGACCACCTGCTCGGCGTCGTTGCGAATATTCCCCGCCGCGATGCGCCAGCGATTATCCCCGGAAGCAATCAGACGATGCAGATACCACGCCTGATGCGCGCGATGAAAAGAACCCAGACCGATATGAAGCCATGTGAATTGATTGTTCATGTTCTGCTCTCCTTGAGTTGATGGCGCCACTGTAATTGATCATTTGACCAAAATAAGAGCCATGGATCACAAAAGAGCAATTACCCAATTAAATTACAAATGACCAGTAAAGAGCAAAAGCTTGCCAGTTATGCCAACCACGGCGAGAATGCGGGTATTCGCCGGGCCAATTGCGTGCCCTGGCCAGCAACTTAGGGCGGGAAACCATGAGTAAAGAAGACGATATCCGGTTGGATCAGAAGGTGCGTGCCGCATGGATGTACTACATCGCCGGCCAGAATCAGAGCGAGATTGCCAGCCAGCTGGGCACCTCCAGACCGGTGGTGCAACGGCTGATCGCCGCCGCGAAAGAAGAAGGGATTGTGTCGATTAATCTGCACCATCCGGTAGCGAACTGCCTCGATTATGCGCAGTTGCTGCAGGAAAAATACCGCTTGATCGAGTGCAATGTGGTCCCCGCCTTTAGCGAAGAAAGCACCCTCGACAGTGTGTCATTTGGCTGCTATCAGCTGATGGCTCGCTATCTGCAGGATGATAAAGAGAAAATCATCGGTCTGGGCTCGGGCCTGACCCTGAAAAAAGCGCTGCAGCGCATCGATTTTGACAGCCTGAATACCCGCTGCGTGGCGCTGATCAGCGCCATGAACGCCGACGGGCAGTGCAATTATTACGATGACGTGCCCCTGCTGCTGACCCGCAAAATTAAGGCCAAGTACTATCAGTGGCCGGCGCCGCGCTACGCCCAAAGCGCGGATGAGTATGAAATGTGGTGCACCAATCGCTTATTCCGCAGCGTCTCCGGCGTCGCCCGCGAGGCGGACGTGATTTTTGTCGGCATTGGTCCGCTGGGCACGCAAAGTCCGATCTTTAAAGACGGCTTTATCAATCAGGCGCAGATGGATGAGCTGACCGCCCGCGGCGGCATCGGGGAGATCCTCGGGCGGTTTATTGATGCGCAAGGCGACGTGGTAGACAGCGAGATCAACCGCATGATCACCAGCTATGATATCCGCCAGAGCCACTGCCCGCGGATTGCCGCTGCCTGTGGAGAACATAAACGACCGGCGATCCTGGCCGCCCTTAAAGGCGGCTGGATCAATGGCCTGGTGACCGATGAGCATACCGCCCGCTGGCTGCTGACGCGGTAACGTCGAACAGCCAGACAGCGACTCAGCTGCTGCTCATCAGTCGCGGGGGAATTTCAATCCGCTGCTGGCTGGCTTCGCCGGCGTCAATAATCGAAAAAACAGCGTCCAGCATCGCCGGCACGTCCTGCTGCACCATGTCGATATCGTGCCCCAGCAGATAGACAAACGGATCCCAGTCGAAGCAGCCCATCGGCGGCTGCTCGCTGCCGGTCAGACCCACCTGCGACAGCCAGCGCACAACCCCTTCCAGGGATATCGTCGAGTTAACAAATATCCCCTGCAACAGCGTCTTCGCGCTGCCAAACCGCTCCTGCAGGCAGTCCTCAACGTGGCCTTTCGAATAGCCGGGAGCCAGAATATTCGCCTGCGGCACGCTAAGCCCCAGCTCGCGATGCGCATCGTGGAAGCCGCGTAAACGCTCGCTGGTGTTATGGTCGCTGCTGCGCCCGCCGATAAAGGTCAGCGGCGCCAGCTCTCCGCGGCGGCGGGCGCTATTAGCCAGGATCTTATGAGTCAGCGCTTTCGCGCCGCCGTAGTTATCCGAAATCACCGACGGCGAGAGAGAGCCCGGCAGGTCGAGATTGACCGTTGGCACGCCCGCCTGCTGGCATAGCGCGGAAATTTTATCCGGATTGGTCGCCCCGGTCGCGACCACCCAGTCAACCTGCCAGGAGAGCATCGCCTTTACCGCTTCGATCTCCAGTTCCGGACGCCGGCGCGTACAGGTGATAATCGGCAGCAGGCCGCGCTCGCGGGCCATCTCCTCAAAGCGTTCGGCGATGGAACCGAAGTAGCGGTTATCATATTTGGGGATAATCATACCGATGACGTGTGATTTTTTACTGCGCAGCATGCTGGCCTGACGGTTAATCGCATAGCCCTGCTCCTCGGCAATCCGCGTCACCTTTTCCGCAAGCTTGGCGCTGATGCGGCGCTTTTTCCAGTTACCGTTGAGGATAGCGCTCACCGCGCTCGCCGAAACGCCGGAAAGTTCCGCCAGGTCGTAAATCGTTATCTTCTTCATTTTTCCAACTTGCGTCACAAAATCATGTCGCTGTTAATTTCCCCACTTGCTCAATCGATGAAGCGAGAGCAACATAGCTTCATCGATTGAGCATCCTTTTCACGCCAGGAAGTACGCGCGCATACCGCCTCAACATGCCAGCAAGCCTGAATTAAGATGCTGATATTCAATATGTTACCAGTTTTAGTCTATCACCTCGAACGTGATGCCCTCGCGTTCGATAGTTTTAACCAGACACGGCAAAGGATTATAAAATGAACCACTCTGTCTCCTCTATGAATACTTCCCTCAGCGGTAAAGTCGCCGCGATCACCGGCGCGGCGTCCGGTATCGGCCTCGAGTGCGCGAGGACCCTGCTGGGAGCTGGCGCAAAAGTGGTACTGATCGACCGCGAAGGCGAAAAGCTCAACAAACTGGTCGCCGAACTTGGCGAAAACGCCTTCGCCCTGCAGGTCGACCTGATGCAGGCGGACCAGGTCGATAACCTACTGCAGGGCATTTTGCAGCTTACCGGGCGTCTCGATATCTTCCACGCCAACGCCGGCGCCTATATCGGCGGGCCGGTGGCCGAGGGCGACCCGGACGTCTGGGACCGCGTGCTGCACCTCAATATCAACGCCGCCTTCCGCTGCGTGCGCAGCGTCCTGCCGCATCTGATCGCGCAAAAATCCGGGGATATTATCTTCACCAGCTCGATCGCGGGCGTGGTGCCGGTGATCTGGGAGCCTGTCTATACCGCGTCGAAATTCGCGGTGCAGGCATTTGTGCACACCACTCGTCGCCAGGTGGCGCAGTATGGCGTGCGCGTCGGCGCCGTACTGCCGGGCCCGGTGGTTACCGCTCTGCTGGACGACTGGCCAAAAGCCAAAATGGACGAAGCGCTGGCCAACGGCAGCCTGATGCAGCCGATTGAAGTGGCGGAGTCGGTGCTGTTTATGGTGACGCGTTCGAAAAACGTCACCGTGCGCGACATTGTGATCCTGCCGAACAGCGTGGATCTCTGACCCTGGCCAGCCTGTGAGAGGATGTGATGCAAAACGATACGCAAAACATTATTGGCGTGGATGTCGGTTCGGGCAGCGTGCGCGCCGGGGTATTCAATCTGCGGGGCGAGCTCCTCGCCCACGCGACCCGGGAAATAACCCTGTTTCGCAGCGCCGGAAACAAGGTCGAGCAGTCGAGCCGTGAGATCTGGCAGGCGGTGTGCTACTGCATTAAAACGGCGGTGGCCAGCGCCGGCGTTTCGCCGTCGTCGATAGCCGGGATCGGCTTCGATGCCACCTGCTCGCTGGTGGTGATTGGCGATAACGATGCGCCGCTGGCGGTCGGGCCTTCGGACGATGCGGACCGCAACATTATTGTCTGGATGGATCATCGCGCCACCGGGCAGGCGGAAAAGATCAATGCCACGGGCCACCCGGTACTGCGGTACGTTGGCGGCAAAATCTCGCCGGAGATGCAAACGCCGAAAATTTTGTGGCTGAAGGAGAATCGCCCGCACATCTATCAGCAGGCGCGCCACTTCTTCGACCTCGCCGATTACCTCACCTGGCGCTCAACCGGCGATGAAGCCCGCTCGGTCTGCACGGTGACCTGTAAATGGACCTACCTGGCGCATGAACAACGCTGGGATGCCGGTTACTTCCGCCAGATTGGCCTCGCAGAGCTGGCGGATGAAGATTTTGTCCGCATCGGCCAGCGGATTGTCGATCCAGGCACCCCCTGCGGCGAGGGCCTTTGCGCCACGGCGGCAGAGGAGATGGGCCTGCCGATCGGCACGCCGGTGGCGGTGGGGATGATTGACGCCCACGCGGGCGGCATCGGTACCGTCGGCGTGCTTAACGGCGCGGTCAACAATATGGCCTATGTCTTCGGCACTTCTTCCTGCACCATGACCACCACTCAGGAAGCGGTATTCGTCCCGGGCGTCTGGGGCCCTTACTATTCGGCGATGGTGCCGGGCTACTGGCTAAGTGAAGGCGGGCAAAGCGCCGCCGGCGCGGCTATCGACCAGCTGCTGAGCTTCCATCCGGCGGCGGCGGAAGCGCGCGAGCAAGCGAAAGCCGCAGGCGTCCCTCTACCGGTCTGGCTGGCGGATCGCGTTCTGACGCAAGTTGCTTCGCCTTCTGAAGCGGTAACGCTGGCCGCCGGTCTGCACGTCGTTCCGGAGTTTCTCGGTAATCGCGCGCCGCTTGCCGATCCCCACGCGAAAGCGCTGATTGCCGGGCTGGGGATGGAGCGGGACCTGGATAACCTGACCGCGCTGTACGTTGCCGGCTTATGCGGGATTGGCTATGGTCTGCGACAGATCATTGACGCCCAGCGCGCCTGCGGAATTGAGAGTGAAAATATCGTCATCAGCGGCGGACCCGGGCAGCATCCGCTGGTGCGTCAGCTGTTGGCCGACGCCTGCGGCGTTAGCATCGTGAGCACCGCCAGCCGCGAGCCGGTGCTGTTAGGTTCCGCCATCCTCGGCGCGGTGGCGGGCAGAGTCGCGGCTTCGCTGCCGGAGGCCATGAAGCAGTTTACTCAGGTGGATGCCACCTATCACAGCGAGACGGCGTTTAGCCCGCTTCATCAGCGCAGGTATGCGGCCTATAAGGCGCTACAACAGACCGGCAGGCTGATTCGCGAATAACATACCTCCTTATTTTATAACAATAATGCTCCGCTGCTGTGCAGCGGAGACACTCATCTGCACTCTGAAATCGAGGTCAACATGTCCGTTAATAACAAACAGTGGTACGGTCTACCGCTCAACCTCATCTGGGGATATGTCGCCATCGCCGTGTTTATGACCGGCGACGGCTTTGAGCTGGCTTTTCTGTCGCACTACATCAAAGCACTCGGATTCACCCCGGCGCAGGCTTCCTTTGCCTTTACTCTCTACGGTCTGGCTGCCGCCCTGTCGGCGTGGGTCTCCGGCGTGGTGGCGGAAATCATTACCCCACGTAAAGCTATGCTGATTGGCTTCGTGCTGTGGTGTGTATTCCACGTACTGTTCCTCGTCTTCGGCCTCGGTCGCGCCAACTATGCGCTGATCCTGCTGTTTTATGGCATCCGCGGCCTGGCCTACCCGCTGTTCCTCTACTCCTTTATCGTCGCCATTATCCACAACGTCCGCAGCGACAGTTCCAGCTCCGCGCTGGGCTGGTTCTGGGCGGTCTACTCGGTGGGTATCGGCGTGTTCGGCAGCTATATTCCGAGCTTTACCATTCCCCACATTGGCGAAATGGGCAC